>OFGG01001987.1_pt1 | contig 12066 bp, 6 predicted proteins | sample 1521701 | NCBI WGS metagenome assembly OFGG01 (sample SAMEA3504081, study PRJEB24116) | mouse gut metagenome | biome: mouse gut; feature: mouse-associated habitat; material: faeces | place: Denmark | collected 2011
GGGGAGGGTATGGGGGACTTTTGGGATAGCATTGGAAATGTAATTGAGGAAAATACGTAATAAAAATATTTTTTAAAAAAGAAGGACTGAAGTATCTAAAAAAAAAGGGGGGGGGAAATATCCAACAGTCAAATCAGACCCAGAACGACACAAATTGCATGTTTTCACCTATGTATGGAGTTAGCTTGTAAGGTTTATATATGTTTGTTTTTCATTTAGGGTAACAGAGATGAGCTATCTAGTAAGGAACCATAAAGAAGGAGGAGTTCTTCCAAGGAAGGGGAAGTAGAATATAGTGGTATAAAGGAATGAAGAAGACACTAAAATAGGAGGGTTAAATGTGGAGGGAAATATCAGGCCAAGCATCTGAGACTAGAAAGGTCATAAAACACTAAGTGAAAATCTGCCATCATAAATTTTGTTAAATAACCACAGCAGTAAAATGACTTCTCATGAATCCTAATGGCTCCACCCATATGTTAGTATATATGCCTCAGCCTTCATCAGAGGTGAGTTTCCTACAAAACTGGTAATAATCACAGAAAGACACAACTGGACAATGCACAGAGAGTGAGAGACTCAGAGAATTAAAGATTAAAGAGGATGCCTTTATCGAGCTCTCTCCTTCAAGAATCAGGAATCTATGCAAAGAAAAGTCAGAAAAATAATCCTGACCAGAGGTAGAGATAATGGATAGTATCAATGAATTGTATCATGGGTATTCCATGTTTTTTTTGCCTAATATACACTTAAGAATGAGTGCATATTATGTGTGTTCTTGTTTTTGGGTGATGTTCTATAGGTATCTGTTAAATTCATTTGGCCCATAACTTCTGTTAGTTTCACTGTGTCTCTGAGTTCGATGGTAGGAGGATAAACAGGGAGATGGATACTTTCAGGTCACATAAGATGGAAAATTTAAAGAAAATTTTCTAAGAAAACAAATAAACATGGCTATAGCCTCATCTAATGTAGACAGATCCAATTTGAGGTTCCCTCTTCCCAGGTGACTTTAGCTTCATGTTAAGAAGGCAAACACTTACTAGCACACACAGGTTAACATAAAAGCATTTACAGCCATGTATAAAAACATCACACCAATGAACTAAGATATTATGTGGACGTTCCATGGCATAAATTTCAGAAAGACATAATTTTTTTACAGTTTATCTCAGCTTTAAAGTGTAAATCCTCAAAGGAGGGCCATGGTCCAGTGCTGTTCTCAATAGACAGCTCCTGATTTTCTAGACTCACCTCTTATATTAATCTGTGAAGTCACCTCACAATCTCACATTTCTTCTGCACAGCATTAGAGATGCCAATTAAAACTAGACTTTGGAAGTATATTAATAAGTTGGCCTTATCTTCATATTCCCTGCCCTTAATCATGGGAAACTCGCCCAGACTAGATGTCTCAGCCATTCTCACTGACAGTTTTCCTGATAAATAGGTGTTTGAGAGAAAGAAATTATTTTAAGACCCAACCAGTTTAGTTTATCAGGATATTTGAAATGAAGCTGACATCATTTGGCACAAAAAATAAAGAGAGTCTCCTGTTTTGTGGAGAACTGAGAGAGAATTAGGGACTGGGGCCAGGAGGGTAAGTGACTATCCTTAAGGAGAGTCAGTCCAGACCTGGAGGCTGGGTCTGACAGCATGCAGAGGAGTGCAGTTCAATTCCCTGCAGCTTCCTGGAAGGAGCACTGTTTCTCTTCAAAATGTGACAGGGATGGCACCCACAAGGGGGCAGAATGCAGTGGTGTTCTAGACTTCTTTTGAGCCATCATGGTACTGATTACCACTCTTTCACTTGCTATTACAGATGAGCAAACTCAATAGGGTGACAAGTATGATCTGCTGACTTCAGAATCTCTAATTGCAAAACCCTTACAGGGCATGCCATTTTCCCTCCATGCTTGGAATAAAAAGAAAGGATTGGGCTCACAGGACTAAGCATCCTCTGACTAGCTTTTAGAGAAGAGGCTGCACTGAAGTCCAAAATTGAGACTTTGGTGTTTACTGAGAGTTTAAAAGCTAAGAACCTGTAACATTTGCTCTGTGGTACTGAAAAATATTGTTCTGAAAAGTGTATGAGAACATAAAGATGAACATGTAGCTTAAGGAGCACCATTACTCTGATAGAACATCAGGCACCTGACATTCATTTAATACACTGAAATACCCTCCAAATCCCAAAAAAACCCTCCTCAAGTGTACATTACAAGTTTCTGCTCCGGCTCATAAGATACAAGTCTTCAAGAAAACACAATATGGCACTAGTCAGAAAAAAAAAGTCATTTATTGATCAACTTGCCTTATTGACAAAAAATATCAGCAATGGGTTGACGTTGCTTAGCACCTACATAAATTTGGAGTAAATAGAAATAAAATTTCAGTAACAGATCAGGAGTACAATAAAAACATTATAATGTTACAGTAATATGGAGAGAAATAACTAGTGTTAAAGAATTCAAAACCCTGTCTAAGCTAGAGATGTGACTCGATGGTAGTGTTTGATTTACATACATGCTAAACCCACCACCAGAAAAGAAAAACAAAACAGACACCAAAAAAAAGATACTCACAATTCAGTTTATCTGTTTGTTGTGAGTAAATCCACAGCAAATATGAATGGTTAACAACACAGGAAGGTATTATGCAAAGGAAGTCACACACACTCACCCTCATGCACACACACACACACACACACAAGGAAAAAGAACACAGAAGAAAAAAGAACAGTCCAGTCAGGAAGCTATTGAAGAGAGTCCTTTAAAACTTATGATAAAGAAGATAAAGTGTATTTCTTCACAATTGGTGGTTTCTGGTGGACAGTAATTAAGGATTCATTTTTATAGTTGGTGTTTGATATTTTCTAGGATCTTCTTTTTATAACCCCTAACGCTAGATAGAACAGAAATAAGGGTATATTAGAGAGAGGAATTAGAAAATCTCTGAATTTAATTTTTTTCCTTGTTCTTCTCCTTTAATTATGGCTACTAACAAACCACAACCAACTTGTGTAACCAACCACCAACCACCAGACTAAAAGTACAAGTTTTGACAATAAATCTTGTGCAAAGTTAATGCAGCAGGAGTTCTTCACTAATGGATGTTGTGAGTATGTAAATATAGTATTCCACCAAAGACTTACTAACTCTGATTTCTATACTTCTTGCAGTCAGCTGTTTACTATTTTAATATTAGTCATACCTGTTCTATGCAGTGCCATGTGTGTTGATGAAAATAATTTTCATCTCGGGAACACAAATGAAATGCAAATATTGTGTGTAAATCTCTGTTAGTGTTGCTTCATGAACATGATTTATCCATGGAGTTACAGTACTAATGGTCTGTGCATGCAGTATACTGTGTCTGTGATGATAAAGAGTCTCACCGGCGAGAACACACACACACAGGACACACTCAGATCCTTCTGCAGCATAGCTTTAATCCATCTCAAGAGAAAGATGATTAGCTTTTGGGCGAGGAGGCTTAGAACACAGGAAACTCGGTCCTTAAATAGACCACAAGAAGTGTTAGAGACATATTTCACCCTAAGGGCTGCTCACTATCAGCCCATATGACGCCACAGAACAGGAAGGGCACAAAGAATGGAAAAATACCCCAGCACATACACAGACTATTTCTTTACCAGTTAGAACAACGGATGTCAGCGCCATCTTGTAATGGAGATTGAAAGGGCAGCTCCTCACAGTATACATTCAGTGTACATAGCTAGATATTCCTATTTAGTATTTTATGATATACTATACATAACATACAGTGTATACTTAGAAGATGAATCCAGTACAGGATTTTTAAAAAGTTGTGTGAGAGCTTTGTGATAATATATATATCTTAATAGACTTGGCTGAGTTTCTGGAGCCATTTATGTGTTCTTTTCCAATGAATCATAATTTCCTTTTATTCTGTGACTGGGAGAGACAGACTTATTATAAGAAAGAAAACCATTAGCCTGGGATCTCTCCTATTATAAGTATTCCTTGGGTCTGGGTGGCCAATTAGACAGAAACCATGTCTTGGTATACTGGTTGTAATCTGAGAAATTTGTTGCAACCAATCACTCCATCTCTCAGGACACTTGAGTTAATGTAACTTCCTAAAAGGTCTAAAAATTAGAAAGACACACACTAGGTACATGCACACCACACATTCTGACTCTGTCTCTGATTCTGAATCTCCCTTTGACTGTCCCTGTGACTCTGCCTGCCCTTCCTTTTCTCCTTCTTCATTCTCTATCTCAGCCTGTTTCTCAACCTCTGCATCTGTGTCTGCCTGTGTTTCTTCCTTTTCCTCTTCTTTTGCTTGTGCAGCTGCCTATTCATTAGTGCTGAGATATCATGCAGAATAATGTAGTTTTAGAACTGATCTACTGTGGAATTTGTTTTACCTCAACACTAGGTGCCTGTCTACCTACTACTAAAACCATTTAATTGAATTTGAATCTTCAATATAATCAGAGATGTATCCAAATTCATAGGGCAACAATTGCTATGTAACTGTCTGATGCTCATCGGTCACTCCACTGTTTTGAACAAAGAGTTTTTTAGTCAGAAGTTTAAGCACAGGCAGATAACATTATTGCAAGCATACAGTCCTGTCTTGATTTCAATGAGGTAAAAATTGGGACCCAAATCTACCAAATGATGTAATGGATTCTTTCTGTTTTCAACTTTCAGGTTTTAAACTGTGTTATCTAGGGAAGTCTGGACAACACCTTAATCAGAGCTGGTAAGTGGAGACAGGAACTGAAGCAAAGACTATGGAAGAACTCTGGCTTACTCTCCTCCAGGTCATTGGGATGTGGGGTCCTAGGTGGTGTAAAACAGAAAAGAAAGAAAAAATAAGTATCAAATATATCAAAATTTTTGACCTACATCCACATTTTGAGGTCCTCTCCTAATAGTATGTGTGATCATTTGGAAATCAAGTTTTATATGGCAATTGGTAAACTGTAGAATTTTCATTATTTCTATTTTATGAATGTTTTACCTGAAGGGGTGTGTCTGCTGCCTGTGCACTAAACTGGACCGTGTAGAGATCAGAAGTTAGATAGTATCAGATCCCCTGAAACAGCACTTACCTGTGGCTGTGACAAACAAGATGGGCCCTGGTAATTGAATCCTGTAACCTGTGCACAGGGGCCAATGATCTTATACTCTAAGCCATGTACCACCTCCCCATTTTCTCATGAGCGAAAAATGGTGTAGGAATACAATCTTTCTCAAAAGGTCCAAATTCATCTAAGAGTAAATTAATTCTTATAAGGCTCTCTTAAAAAATCACCACCACTACAACAAGAAAAAAATAGATAAAGAGAGAGAAATCTGAATAGGATGTTTGTGATCTGTGGTGAATTCTAACCAAGAGTAAGCTAATACACTATATAAAGCTGTACTGAGAAGCATTAAGAAGGCAGGTATCTCACTCTGAACAGGGCTAAGGTTGTTTCGACTGTATTGGCTTTATTCTTCTGGAGATTCTTGTCAGGAATTGCGAGCATTTACCAGACCACAACAGGAAACCTTCCATATGTCTCCTTTGGTGTCTGGGCATAGGATATGTGAGATGCATCAAGACTGATTAAAGGTCATGTTCCCTAGATGTGAAACTGTTTCCAGGAATACGATGATATACAAAAGGTCAGCTCCAGAATACATAGCATCAGGTCTTTCTTGGCCAATTCAAAATTGGAGCCAAAATCTCAAGAGACAATGTATGTATTGGACAGACTTGCTGCTATCACACAGGTCGTGGCTTCAATTTCCAGCAATTACATTGTGACTGTTTCTCTGTCTCTCTATCTGTCTCTCTGTCTCTCTGTCTCTCTGTCTCTCTGTCTCTCTGCCTCTCTCTCTTTCCTTCTAACTTTCCCACTCTCTGTATTGCTATCTCTCTGTATCTCAGTCTCAGTCTGTGTTTCTCTCTTTCCCTCTCACTCCCTGCCCCCCCTTTCTTTCTCATCCTCCCTGTAATTCCAGCAGCATATGCTGCTGTATCCTCTTCTGTCCTCTGATGTATTACATATATGAAGTGTCCATGCAAACTGTAATGTTAGCAAACAACCATATCTGCCTTCGCAGATTGAAAAAATAAATAAATAAATAATGTCTAGATTAGGAGTCTCAATCATCTGTGAAAGATAGGAGAGAGTGATCACTGTGTGTCACCTCATTTAGAAACAGAGTACCCAAGGAATAGAGCCTACTCCCCACACCCATGGAATGAACACCACATGCAAGAGGAGGGATTTTGGAAGAGGAACTCATTCCTGGTCTTTCCAAGAGGAGTGTTTTGGTGGGTGAGCACATCAACAGAACAGAGTTCTCACAGCATGTAATTGCCCCCTCCCACCAGAAACCAAAGTCACCTTGGTGGGACCAGGAGCAGTTCACCTGCCTCTTCAGGTTGCTTTTGTTTAACTGCCTTTGGAGACAACAGTTGGAGCTGCTGCTACCTGCTGGAAAGTTGGCTTCTAATGGGACAATTCATTGGTCTGTAGAATTCAAACAATTTTGGACCCTATGAAAGTAATGGATTGTCCAAATGCTCCCGGACTGAGAATCTTAGGGAAGCTCTAGGTTTTTTCTTAATCTGCAATGTCATTTAGACATTAGAGCAAGCAGAGATGATTTGCTCCTTCTCTTAGGCAATCAGATTTTATTCTGGAAGACAACCGTTGTGAGCCTTGAGAGGGTTTGCTGGAGGAGAAGGGATATTGACAGTGCTCTACCCAACCTGCAAGGCACACAGCTAGACCTTGTTCCCTCTGATGCATAGAAGTGTCTGATGGTATTAGATGGGATTCTTGATGAGGACAGAATCTGAGGAAAGGTTCCTGGTAGAGAAATGAAGTGCAGTTATACAACCTAGAAAGTATATACCATTGATCATTGTGAGCCTGAAACAGAAAGCACCCAAGCATTGGACCTAATGTATGATTGGTGAGACAGATTGAAGAGATTTTGTTTGTTTTGAATTCTCTGTATAGGTATGGATACATTGTCTCATGGGAAGGGGGAGTGTGGATTCCCTGTGGTTACTAAAATAGAAGAAGTTGTAAACAGCCAATGGAAATGTGGCAAGTCCAAGTGTATGCTGTGCATGAGCTGCCAGTGTTCAGAAATGCTGAGCCATCACTTCAGATTCAATAAGATATTTAAAGAAGAAAACCAGAAGAAAAAACTTAAGGGGACTGTTGTGAATTTTAATGAGACATTTTTAATTATTTTTACTGATTTATATAACATATGCCAAATGGTGTGTCCAGTCTTTTAAACATGGCTTGATTGTTCCTTTCAAAGTATCTTGATTATTATTCCCAGAGACAGGATTTACAATCTGTACATTCAAATTCTTATTTGTACTTCCCAATTCCTCCCTGTTTCTTTTGTTTTTCTTCTCTGGAACTGGATATTTCTGTATAGTCCTAGATTTCTGTGCTTTCCTGTGCAGATCAGCAGAGAATTCATCTCTACCTGGTTTTGATTCCCATATCCTGAGATTAAAGTCCTTTCTAAGCAGATCTCAACACCTTTTTTTAAAATTTTCTGTCTCACAGTTCTTGAAGAATAGATGGGGGAGCAGAGAAAATTTCACCCCAAAAAATTGGCAATTAGTGGCTGCAGGTGTGAGGGCCAGTTTTCTTCATAGATTTGGCTCCTCAGAGGCTGCCCATGTTCCAGTGGATGTGTTTCCCTAACCCCACATATGTAGTCAGCACTAAATTCACTCAGTGGTCTTTATTAAAATGTGCATGGAATTAAAGCTAAAAGTGATACAGGAGAAATGGAGAGCAATTCAAGGAGGAGAAGATGGGGATGGATTTACTCAAACTCATTATGTTTATGTACAAAGTTCTTCAGCAAAACATTTAAAACTAAGTAAGTAAGTAAATAAGTAAATAAGTAAGCAATAAGCAAGCAAGCAAGTAAGTAAAAAATAAATATATGAGTAAATAAACAAATATATTTTTATGCAATATCACGTGCAATAGGCATGAAAGTGTGTGTGTGTGTGTGTGTGTGTGTGTGTGTGTCTTTGTGTGTGTGTGCATACATGCATACAGGAGTGTTTGCAGGTATGTAGCAGTTTGATGATTAGAATATCCTTGGCCCATGGGAAGTGGCACTATTAGCAGATGTGGCCTTGATCATTGTGTAGGCTGGCTTTTATCTAGTGCTCAAACTCTGCCCAGTGATGAAGAGAGATGCTTTTCCTTGCTGCTTTGGCCACAAGCTTCCTCCTGTTTGCTTTCAGATTAAGATATAGAAAACTTCTTTCCTTCTACATCACCCCTTCTACCTGGATGTTGCCATGCTTCCCACCATGATAATAATGTACTGACCTGACCCTCTAAAACTGTAAGACAACCTCTATTAAATTTTCCTTTATAAGAGTTGCCTGAGTCATGGTGTCTCTTCACAGCAATGAAACCCTATCAAACATAGGCAGAATCTTAGCCTGATTTTTAATGTTTTCAAGATGATTACAGCCAACATGCAAGCACAAAGTAAAGATGATGAAGGAGTCTTATTTTCACATTGTTTCTTTATGTTTGAATGAAAGCTGGGGATTGGAAGAATTGGAGAGTGATGGAAAGGAGAAAGTAAGAATGCAAAGACCTGTTGGGCTCCTGCCACTTGCTTTTGCATTCAATATTTCAAATTTTAAAACAACAACCAACAACAATAACAAACAATGACAGGACGCCCATATAACAGACTGAGAGAGAAGAAACCAAAGGACATGACCTACTTGTACCTCACTTTCCAGCTAATGTCTGGTGTATTGAGCCGATGGATTTTGCTGTCAAACCCTGATGATTAATTCCTAGATTGGGTCCACTAACACAATGATGAATGAAACTGTGGCCAATACGGACAGACTATTGTTTTTTTATCCTGTACAATCAAACCAGTAGGAAAATAACAAGCACAACTCACATATATGTATATTTGTTTTTTCACACTTACAATTGGAATTGTTACTATATATCCCGGTTCTTTGCATTTTATCTCCATTAGTGTGTTGTTTTCACTCTTTACTTGCTGCATAGAAAACTGCTTCGTTTACACTATGTTTCATTTAGGGTGCACAATGGAAGCTAAAGACTAACTCCATCCATTACAAAGCAGGGCTCTCTGTCCTTTTTCCTGAATTGAAATGAAACTATTTTCAAAAAGTATTTTACACATGCCTGGTTCAGTTTCATTAAGATTGGGTGTGAAATTTTCCCACAGTCTCAGGTGTCTCAAACTAGTGGAACAGTCTAGCAAGTTTGTGGAACATTTGGGACTGTTCCCTAGCAGAAATAGGTTACTTTGGCATAATTGAGGGCGCTGGCTATTTCTGACCTAACTCTTGGCTGCTTATTCCACAAAAGTGTAAGAAGGCCCCATGCTGGCCCTCAATGAAACAGATCAACATTTTGTTTCCTGCCATGCTGTCCCAGTCATGACAGTTTGTCCCCGGTGAGTGTGTGCTCTAAATATCTCTTCTTGGACATTGATTGTATCAGGAGTTTTGACCCCTTGATATAAAAATAATTATTGTAATTGTAATCTCTGCTTGTGTGTTTTGTGACACATAGAAGGCTGTCAATTTTGCCTACATGAATTTTTACTGTGTGTTTTTTTTCTTTCATATTTAAAATTGTTCTCAATTTTCATAAGAGTTTCAGCACAACCTTCACATTTAGGGACACAATCTTCCAAATGGCTACTCCTCTGGATCTCAGTAAATGGGAATGTTCCATAGCTTCATGGCCTAAGTGAGAATTGTCAATTGTTTCTATTTCCATTTTTAGATCATGGATGGTTTTGTTCTGCTCCTTCACCTGTTTGATTGTGTTTTCCTGAATCTATTTAACAGATTTTTGTGTTTCCTCTTTAAGGACTTCTACATGTTTATCTGTGTTCTCCTGCATTTCGTTAAGAGAGTTACTAATGTCCTTCTTAAAGTCCTTCATCATCACTATGAGAAGTGACTTTAGATCCATGTCTTACTTTTAGGGTGTGTTGGGTTATCCACTTGATATGGTGCAAGTGTTGGGTTCTGATTATTCCAAATAACTTTGGTTTCTCTTGCTTATTAACTTATCCTTGCCTCTCACCATCTGGATATCTCAAGTGCTACATGCCCTGGCTACATCAGACTGTCCTTCCTGTGATATTGGTTGTGTCATAACTCTTCAAAGTCTAGCTGTCTCTGTGATCCTGTTATTACGGTATACTGTGATTATGAGATGCTGGGTGGGTCTGACATCCTGGGAGTCAAGCTGCCCTTGGAACCTTGAGATCCTGGTGTGACTAAGCTCCTAGGATCCTGGGATCCTCTGACCCTGGCCATATTAGATCTTCAGGTAGTGGAGCTTCCTCTGGGTGTTATGGGGCTGGCTGCTGAGTTTGCATCCAAGGACTGCTCAGGGCCCTGTCCCAGACAGAATGGATGCAATCCATACCACTGGTCTGGTGGAGTTCCTGCATGCCTGTGTCTTTCTGGTACCCTCTACTCCAGGTGTTGGGGAATGATGTTGTGTCTTCCTCTTGTCTGATCATCGGATCCTATGAATGTTAGATGCCTGGCAGTGGAGTTGCCTCCGGGTGTTATAAGGCTAGCTACAGAGTTTGCATGCAAGGTCTACTCAAGGTTTTGGCTCCAGAAATAAAATATTTTTTAAATGATGTTTCTTGTAAACTTACCTGTCTCCAAAAGTACCTGAAATATTTTTACAGGGATTGATTTAATCTCATAAATTGATTAAGGAAATATGACATCTTGATGATTTTGATATATCCTAACAGGAAAAAAATAATGGACATCTCCCACTAAGTAAAAAATATTTCGGAAGCCAGGTGGTGGTGGCACACACCTTTTATCTCAGTTTTTGGAAGGCAGAGGTAGGCAAATCTCAGTTTGAGGACATTCTAGTCTACAAAGTAAGTTTCAGAATTGCCATATATATTAATAATAATAAAATAAATGAAAAACAGAGTATTGAAAAGGAATGATAATTTTAAATTATGTACATATGTGCCACATGTCCCTGTGTACATATGTGAATACACTTAAGTTTTTTTTTTCAATTAGATGTTTTCTTCATTTAGATTTCAAATGCTATCCCAAAATTCCCCTGTATGTTCCCCCAACCCTTCCCCTTACCCACTCACTCTCCTGTCGTAGGCCTGGCATTCCCCTGTTCGAGAGCATCAATAATAATGGGAACAGAGAGAAGCGGCAGAGCCTGGAAACCAGAGAGGGGGCTAATCATGGCACTCAGTTAGCAGTTTAGTTTGTTTCAAGAAACAAATATACTTTCTATCAATGAGGTTTGTAAATGAACAGGAAATATTTTCATCTCTCAGACTGGAAGGTGTTTATTTTATAGTGTTTATAGATTTTTTGGGACTATTTTATTATAAGCAATTAAAGCCAGGTAAGTTTTTACATACCTGTAATGGTACTAGCATGGAATGCTGAACCTCAACACTCTAGACCTTCCTGGAGAATACAAAACATACTAACTGCCTATCTCAAAAATCAAATGAAATGAAATAAAATTAAACCAATGTACCTTTGGTATTTGTATATCATCCCTTTGGAAACTAATAAGATAATGAATCAAAAAAATAAACTTCAATTATTTTATTAGTCATAAACATAATTAGAAATGATAAGAAGGTTAAAAAATCAATACAGATAGGGGAAGGGAGAGACCTGGGTGGGAAATGGGACAAGAAGGAGAATAGAGGAATTTTATCAGGTACTGTGGTTGTGGGAAACAGGACTGAATTGATGAAGACCAGCGAAAAGAATGGAAACAGGCAACTTTGTGAAGGAGGAAATGAGAAAACGCTCTAGAGTATACCAGAGACCTGGGATGTGAGAGACTCTCAGGAATTAAAAAAAAAAAAAAAACATTAGATGAAATGCCCTCCAGTGGGGAGAGTGGAATTGTAGAGTTCTCCTCCCAGCAATCCTCTCCTGTATGTGTGTTGGAGGCCTCATATCAGCAGGTGCATTCTGTCTCTTTGTTGGGCC
>OFGG01001989.1_pt1 | contig 12056 bp, 15 predicted proteins | sample 1521701 | NCBI WGS metagenome assembly OFGG01 (sample SAMEA3504081, study PRJEB24116) | mouse gut metagenome | biome: mouse gut; feature: mouse-associated habitat; material: faeces | place: Denmark | collected 2011
ATTGTAATGGTGTCCGGTCCTGCCGAGGCTTGCGGAGTAGGAGAAGCTGTTGAAGCGCAGCACCATCCCGTCGATGGGGATGTCCCAGGTATCCGCAAGTTCTGCCATCTTCTGGATCTTCGAGGCGATGTGGTCCGCCTTTGCGTCCGGAGGGATATATACGGCGGGGCATACCTCGAAGCCGAACTCGGCCAGGATGGAAAGCAGGCCACTGCGGCTGTCCCGTGAGTCCTCGAACTCGTCCATGCCCTCAAGGATGTTAAAGGCAAAAAAGCTGATCTCCCGTTCTTTGCAGATGTTTGCATCCAGGCACCGGATAGATCCGGCGGCAAGGTTCCTCGCATTGCGGTAAGGCTTTCCGTCGCTGCCTGTCAGGGTATCCTTCAGGCGCTCAAAGTCGCTTTTATGGATGAACCCTTCGCCGGTTATCACAAGGCGCCCCTTGTAAGGGATAGAGAGCGGCACATTCCGGAAAGCGGAGATATTGTGGGTAATAAGTTCCCCTTCATCTCCGTCGCCTCTGGTGGAGCCTTCCACAAGTTTTCCGCCCTCATAAACGAGCTTTACGGTCAGGCCGTCCAGCTTCAGCATGAGCAGGGCGGCATGGCCTTTCAGGAAGGATGCCAGGTCGCTTACCGCCTTGGTCTTGGCTAGAGAGAGCAGCGGGATGTCATGCCGCACCTTCTCCAGGCTGCTGACGGCCTTATAGCCTACGGTCTGGGTGGGGGAGTTGCTTAAGATGATGCCGGTGTCCTTCTCCCATGTGCTTTACCTTAGCACATTGAGTTCCAGCTCGTCGTAAAGGCGGTCATAGACCGCATCGGAAACGCTGGGCACATCCTGGTTGTAGTATTCGTGGCGGTACTGGTTGAGCCTGTCCACCAGTTCATGGATCCGTTCTGTTGCCTGTGACATTCTTTTTTCCTCTTTTCTTTTAGATTTTGCCAGTGAATCTGTGTGTCCCTGTTTTCGGCCTCCTTTCCTGCACCGTCTGCCGTCCTGCTGCCGTGGTATCTGCCGGGTGGAGATGCAAGGATTCCCGTCCGGCTCATTACCTGCACTAAAAAAGGCAGGAGATGATGGCGGCCTGGGCTGCCGGATCATTCCTGCCTGCGTGCAGACATGCTGCATGACGGCCTGTAAGATTGCTCCTACAGGCATAAAAAGAGCCAGAAAGCGTAAAGTGGCCCGCACTTTATACTTCCTGACTCCGTACAAACTTAAACAGCGTGTGCTTATCGTCCTGGAACTGCACAAAAATCAATAACAAGGTTATGATACCACAATATATAGATTTAGTCAAATGGAAAATACCATATATTGCGCATCGGGCAAATAAATTGGACAAATAAATGGTAACTATGGTTATGACATCATGCAACTGTTGTCTATGTTTGCACCAGGATGGTATTTACCATTTCTTTCTGTTGACAGAATTTCAGATTTTGGATATACTAACAATAAGTAAATGATAAATTTACAAACCGAAAGGAAGTGGGGGTCTATGCTGTATGAGTATCTGAAAGGGAATTATGAACTGGGGGAACCGATTTTTTCAGGGGATATTTCTATTCCCGGATTATCGGAAGAGAACCTCCGGTATCATTTAAAGAGACTCACCGATGACGGCATCCTGTGCCGGTTTGAAGCAGGGATATATTACTTTCCCAGAACGGATATCTTCGGGGAACGGATGGCCTTGACGGCGGATACGGTTGCACTCCATAAATATGTCAGGCGCAGGGGGAGAAGGGTAGGGTACTATTCGGGATATACCTTAGCAAACCGTATGGGGCTGTCCACGCAGGTGCCGCTTACGGAGGAGATTACTAGCAACTTTGCACCGGCGCAGATTCGGGAGCTGGCCATAAAGAACCGGAAGTACATCCTGCGGCGTCCAGTGGTGGAGGTCACGGATGAAAACGTGGCTGTCCTGCAGTTCCTGGACTGCCTGAAGGACCTGGAGAAGTGTGCGGAAGAGGAACCGGAGGCCTGCGGGCGTATCCTCACGGGCTATGCCAGGGAGCATGCCCTTACCAGAGCAGTGGTTGACAGGTTCCTTGCAAAGTATCCGCTGAAGATATACAAGGCGATCTATGAGACGGGTATCGATTTCGGGACCATTGATGCGGACAGAGGGGTATAGAAATGTATCTGCACAAGGATAGGGAAATATTTAAGGATATGGTCGGACAGGCATCTGACAGCAGCGGGAGGACGCCGGCTTTAGTGGAGAAGGACTATTATGTGACACTGATCCTGAAGCTGCTCTCAGAACAGCTGGACCAGTGTGTATTCAAAGGAGGGACATCGCTGTCGAAAGGCTTCCATGTGATAGACCGTTTTTCGGAAGATATCGACATCACGTTCAAGGAACATATTGGGGAGAGCAGGAGGAAGAAGCTGAAGAATGTTGTCCTGAAGGGGATCAGCGAAGAACTGGGGATGCCGGTCGCAAACTGGGAGGAAACGCAGAGCGACAGGGACTACAATGCCTACCTGTTCTCCTATGAATCGGTGTTCGGCCTTCAGGATGACAGGCTGCCACAGTATGTAAAGCTGGAGACTGCCCTGGGTTCTTATTCTTTCCCTACGCAGGAGGTTGAGATACGCAATTATATCGGGGACTATCTGGAAGGGCGCGGGAGGGCAGATTTAGCGGAACGGTTCTCTCTAGGAAAGTTCTCCATGAACCTGCAGTCCCTGGAACGGACCTATATAGATAAGGTCTTTGCCCTGTGCGACTATTACCTTCAGGGAAGGTCAAAGCGTTGCTCGCGTCATCTGTACGATATCTATAAGCTGACCCCATTGATAAGGTTTGATGATGGGTTTGCTTCATTGATAGGAGAAGTGAGGGACCATCGTGCCAGGATGCCGATATGCCCTTCAGCGGAGGGCACAGTTGATGTTCCGGCAGTGATTATGGAATTTTGTGATAATTCTTTTTACAGGGAGGACTATCAGGCTATTACGGGCTACTTTGCAGCAGATGCTGTGCCCTACGATGAAGCGATAAGGCAGATGCGTGTGCTTGCTGCTGGGAATCTGTTTACAAGATAGAGGGAATGAAAAAGGGGGGGACACAGCATTGTGCTGCATCTCCCCGGTTGCTTTTGATGCGGGCCTTGCCCTTTTTGGATTATTTCTGTGCCTTTTTCTCCGGACACCATGCCGGAGCCGTCTTGACAGGGACTGCTTCCGAATACTTTGCCCCGAATCCGATGAAGCCGGGCATCTTGAGCATGTTCTTCCGGAGGAAATAATCCTGGATGTAGCGCTGGTTCGGATGGGCGCAGGTGAACTCCGTCCTGCTATTGCCCAAAGGGCGGTAGCTGCTGCAGTGGCTGCATCCGGAGCATCTTATGGCTGGTTTCGCTTCTTTCATTTTACGGTCTCCTTTCCGGGCAGTCTCTTCAGGTTCTTTATGTGGCACTTGACAAAGATGTGGAAACTGCCGTCCAGGTGTGTCTGCCCTTTCTCATCCATCAGCCGCATGGCTTCTTTCTGTAGCCGGTACCATTCATTATGGGATACCTTTCCTTTATTGCATACGAGGAAGGTCACGATGGACGCCGGATACTGGAACTCATGAAGCTGGAGGCTTTCGGCATAGATCTGCGCGGCATCCTGCCTGTCAAAGATGTCATGGTACATCCTCTGTACCACTGGGACTCCTTTGACCGGGGCGAGGAAATCCTCCGTCACGATGTAGCCGAGCTGGCTGTTCGGGATGTCCTCGGCATAGTAGGCTGTGGTGTAGGAGGCCTGCCCGAAGGCATATTCCTGGGTCAGCGTCTGTTTCCCGCCGTCAAAGGCCGCTGCAGATTCATAATAGATCTGTCCGTCTGCTTCATAGCTGGCGCAGTCCTGGTAGGACGCGTTCCCCGCACTGTCCTTTTCCTCCGACTTGATTATGAAGCGGAAGCAGGACTTTTCGGAGAGGGCCTGCAGGACTTTTTCCCGGATATCTTCCACATAAGGGAAATCTTTGGCGATGTCCTCGGCGATGGCTTCCGGAACCTTGTCCTTTTCAATATTGTAGGAGCCGTTGCTCTTCAGCTGTTCGTGTATGGTGCGGGAGTCATGCCAGTCGATGCCCCCGTAGGTTGATGCTGTGATGTACATGGAATCCTCCTTTGTATCATTTTGGTTTGTGACGCTGCGGATTCGTTGGGCCGCCCTCATACATAGGATGCCTGGTGGAATGCTGCAGCATCCCTCCGTGCCACGGCAGACTGGTGGTAGTCAAGCGCGTTGATCACGGCCTCTATCGTGTCGAATGCCGCCGACAGCTCCAGGTAGCGGGTGACGAATGCAGTGACCTCCGTGCAGAGCACTGTCTGCTGGCGCTTGGTCAGCCGTCCTAGGGCGGAGATCCGTTTCTTCTTTTCTGTCCACTCATCCGCGCAGAAGATGTTCTCGTTCTCCAGGAGCTCCGTCATGTCGGTGTCATAGAGCATGGCCGCCGCCGTGTTGAACCATGCGATGGCCGTCTGGTCGCAGTCGTCTTCGTCACTGAAGGCGATCTTCTTATAGGGCATCTCTCTGTAGAGATGGCTCTTCAGGGTATCCAGCTCTATGTACATGTCGGAAGCCGCAATGCTCAGTTCGTTGATCAGCTCATAGTAGTAGCCCCAGTAAGGGCTGCCCTTTTCGTTCCCGTTGTAGCAGTAGTCCATCATCCTGTCCAGTCCGTCAGTAATGGACCATAGATCCAGTTTTTTATATAATGCCATCAGATAATCCTCCTCGTTCTTTCATATATTGTGCTTGTGTAGGTGATCCGGCTGTCCTTCTGTACGCTCCATTCTGTATAGAAGCCGTCCCGGTATATCCTGCGGCTGCAGATGGGGCATCCCAGGGTTTCAGGATCCCTTCCCTGCAGGTAGATCCGTTCATTGCAGGAAGGGCAGTAGTATCCATATAGCCGCAGTGGTTCCAGGACGGCTGCAGAGCACTGTGCCTTCCGCAGGGCCTCCAGCTCGGACAGATGGTCCTGCCTGCGGCTGATGGCGCGCTCATAACGCTGGTAAGGGCCGCCGACGCCGTAGGCTCCCATGCTGGCGTGCTGCTTCCGGGACAGTTCCTCGATTTCAGACCGGGTCCTTGCCTCTTCTTTCCGGATGGCTGCCAGGATACGGTCCTTTATCTTTTCAAGCTTTTCCATCAGGCACCCTCCCCGTCTCTTAAGTGGAAGAACGCACTGATGTCCCATATGCCTGTGAGATACTTCGCTGCAGGGCATTGTATGGATCCTCCGTTCCTACCGCAGATACAGCTCCCGCCATCGTGCATGGAGAGCAGGGAAGCCAGTGTTTCCCATTGCCTGCTTCTGGCACCCTTCTCCGCGATGTTGCTGCAGCGATGGTATCTGGCGCAGCCCTCTTCGCATTTCCCCATATCCTTTTCAATCCCCGTGCAGGTTGCAGATACAGCCTGTGACAGGGACAGGAAGAACTGCGGCTCCAGGGAGGCGTCATGCAGGTGGTCCAGCGCAAGCTCCAGCAGGTCGTTATGGCTCATGTTGGCATCAAAGATGCCATCGAAATATGCGCAGAGCCAGTCCGACAGCTCCGGGAACTCCTCCAGGTGCCCGGAATGGAACCGGGTGTCCAACTCCTGTGCGGCATCCGCAAGGGCATTGGCGAAGTCCTCGTCCAGATAGCGCCGTTCCATGATGCGGTAGGCTTTCTCCAGCTCGCCGTCTGTGAGCGTGATTGTCGATCTTCTGTTGTCTATGTTCCTTTCGATTTGAAGTTCTTCCATTTCGTCCTCCTTTTTGTGATTTTGGCAGCTATGCGCTTTTTTGCTGTAGGCATGTGGAACCGGCTTCATAAAGCTCCAACGGGCTCCACTTCCCGTCCTGCCAGATGCAGTGGCTCGCCGTGCAGTAGAGGAGCGGCGCCGCATCCGGATCCTCCAGGCATTCCTGTGTGATATACAGCCCCAGGTGCCTCATATAGAAAGGCTCCAGTTCAGCCAGGAGCCTCTCCCGCAGCGCCCCGGCAAGGGTATCGAATTCCGCTATGTCCTGGTGGCGGAAAGCTGCGGCTGCAAGCTGCCTTAGGATGCCGGATTCGGCGATGGTCTCATTGATGATGGATACGGCCTCGTCAAGGCAGTCCCTATGGATGCGGATGCCTTGGAGCGTTATCTGCTTTGCGTAATTCGATGCACAGCGGCTGATGCTGGCGCACAATGCGTCATAGCCTTTTTTGTACTTTGGCCTCAGCACGTCAAGGGGGACCTTCTCCCGGTTGTGCTTCAGGGTGGACAGGAGCCTGGCCAGCTCTTCCCTGAGCCGGGCGGCCTCTTTCTCCCACGTTCTTTCCATGGTGTGCCCTCCTTTCCAAAGGGGCCGCCCATGCTGCAGGCGGCCCCGGATTTCTCTGTATACTGCGGGGGTCAGGCTGTTATGCCGAAGACGTCCCCGGGCTGGTTGTTGTAGCAGATGGTGTAGATGCTGTTCAGCGTCTCGAACCGCACATGGCTGGCGGAAGCCTCCAGGATGGCCTGCACGGTGGAAGTGCGGATCAGGTTCCCCTGGTAAAGGTACATGGCGGGGAGCCCCGGCCGCAAAACATCTGTCAGTGCGCCGGTCACGGAAACCTCACGCTTGTATGCCTGTGCCTGGTTCTGGTCACTGTTTTTATTCTTAAATATTGTAAGCATAGTGTCATCCTCCTTTATGCTGCCTGGCAGTTCAGGCGGTATACGCCGTTCCCGCAGGCTGTGTACTGGTCTTTGTGTTCATTGTGCATTTTATAGTTATCAGCATCACGTTAAAGATAGCTGATTCGCGTATTTAAGGTTTCCATGGCTCTGCCTCCTTTTCTGCATACAGACAGCACTCCCCACATGCTCTGCTTCCATTTCCAATACACAGCGGATAGGGATTGTCCTGCTCCGGTGTATAACAGTCCGGATGTGCGTTCTCTTTCAAATATTCATCCACAAACTCACGGGCGACCTCTGAAAAGGTCTGCCAATAGGCTTCCCAGTAGGAATCGTTCTTCCCTAATGCACTATGGAGCCGCTCTGGAAACCGGGTATCACGAACCATACGGTCATACTGCTCATCGGTCAGCTTATCCATCTCCTTCCAGTCCGTCACCTGGGACATGAAATCCTCAAGCTGGCAGGATGTTTTATAGATCTCCGACATTTCCCTGATAAACCGGTTGGAAACACAGAGCTGCGGGAAAGCGATTGCGATATGATAATGGTTTTCACAATATTCACCATCAATATAACATTCGTAGATGGTATCTATTGAATCCGTCATAAAATTCTCCTGATTCACCCACCTGGAGATACAGCCGGTTTCCTGTTCTTCTTCCAGCCTCTGCACCATTATGCGCTTCGCGTCATTAAAATCCGTATAAACCTCGAATGAACTTCCCTGCCTGCCATCTATCGCCCAGTCCTCCAAAAGGACACAGATTCTCGGATAATGACGACACTTTTTCAGGTCGTCAAGCGGCTCCACCATTGACGGAGCCAGAATGACAAAATCCAAGATGATGTCATCAATGGTCTTTGGCTGCTGATACAGGTCGGAAAAAACCTTTTCCAGCTTTTTTACTTCACAGGGGAGTGCGGGAACCTTGAAAGAACAGTACAGATCCGGTGTTTCATTTTCCGTTTCCTTATCCTCACCGTCACGGATTTCCGTAATCGTCCCGTACAGACCCCCATACTCACTTTCCGGCGTTCCCACAATGGGAGCACCAATTACATGGGTCATACCTTCATATTCAAATTTGCTGCCGATTCGATTGATTATCATTTTTTTCCTCACTCCTTTGCCTAAAAATCCATTTCCGTAAGGCGTATCCTCATGCGGCGGAACCGCCCGTGGATGCCGTGTACGGTGGTGGAGAATATTTCTGCGATCTCCCGGCAGGTCAGACCGTCGGCCTTTAAGTGTACCATCTGCCGTTCCGTTTCCGTCAGGCAGGAGAGCACCTCCATTGCGAACAGCCTGTCAGCGGCCTGGGCCTGCAAGTCCTTCCTGCGGTCAGGCAGGATCTCATCCAGGGTCAGCCCGTCCCTTGTGTAGGCATGGGTGCTGACTGTAGGCGCCTTGCGCTTCGGCCTGTTCTCATAAGCGTAATGTTTGTTCAGGCAGTCGCCCATTTTTGTCCATGCAATCGTGCTGAACTGGAAGCGGGACAGGGCAGGGTTCTCATCATATTCCTGCACCGCCTGGAGATACCCGAAGATAACGATGTCGTAATACTCCTCCGCGGGAAGCCCTTTGTGGCTCAGGAAGCGGAAGACGGTGTCCTGGTGTTCCTCCGCAAATTGTCTCTGTAAATGTGTCAGTTCATGTAATCTGCTCATATGTTTTTCTCCTCCTGTATGATGGTTTCTGTCAAGATGTCTGCAAGCAGCCGGGCGCATGTCCGTTCCGCATCCGTGACGGTGCGGTAATGGGGCAGCACCACGGCTCCTATCGGCTGTCCTTTTGTGTCTGCCGGATAGAGCGTATCTATCATGTGGCTCCCGTCCTCCAGCAGGGGCATCCGGCTGCCGGGGCTGTAAAAATATGGCTCCAGCGCCTGGATATGGTCCCTTGCGGCCTGCGACAGCAGGGATCCCTTCGGGATGGTCGTCACCTTTGAGGCAAGCACATGCTCTGTGTCGCATATGGCGCAGGCAAGCTGGAAGTTCCTGCAGAAAACCGTAAGGCACGGCCCGCACAGTGCTTCCCAAAAGCGCAGCGGCTGGTGCCTGTCCAGGCGGATGCTGTTTCCGGCCACGCTGACCTCCATGGCGTCCCCCTCATGGAGCTGGAGGAGCTTCCTGATCTCACGCGGCACCACGATCCTGCCCAGGTCATCGAACCTGCGGATGATGCCTGATCTTTGTGTTTCATTCATGTGGTCTCCTTTCTCCATAAAAAAGGGAACGCCGCAGCGGGCATTCCCTTCTTAAACATGGTTGTATGGTTATTATTTTCTTGCACTATGCGGCATTTCTGGATGACTGTCTGGCTGCCACGGCATTTTTGGCTTTGGTGATGAGGGCCGGTGCGATGGCGTGTTCCCAGCAGTCGATGTAGGAGGAAACGCTGCTCAGGAGGTCAAAAAGGTCAAGGTCGCTTAAGTTGGCATATACCTTTCCCGTACTGACGAAGGAATTGGGCTTCATGTACGTCCCGCCGTTGGCATTTTTCTGGGGGACGCCTTTGCCGTTCTCCACTTCCACATACCATGGGAGCTTCCGGGCTGCGCCTTTGCTGTCCTTTGTGGCGCGGATGATCCGCACTTTGGATACCTTTGCATAGCCCTGTTCGTCTTTGTCTCCGAAGATCTTGTCCTGCTGGAAGGTGTATTCCGAAAAGCCTGCAGTCAGGCGGCTTAAGATGAACTTCGCCTCCTTCGGGGAGATGTTGGCGCATACGGTGACGGCCTTGTCCCCGGTGCCTTTGGAGTAGTCCTTCATCAGGATGCCGATCAGGGAGTGCGTCCGCCTCCCGTCCGCGCCTGTCTCTCCGCCTGCATGGATATGTGCGTAGGAGTTGATGGGAGCGACTTTCAGCTTGTCCTGGAATTCCAGCAGGGTCTTGCTGTTCTTGTAGACAGCGATCTGGTTGGAGATGTAGTCTTCATTCATGTTCATATGGATACCTTCTTTCTGTTGTTTTTTAAGCGGCGTACTGGTTCTTGACCTTCTGGATGATCAGCCGGCCCAGGTTCACGGGGAGCTTCTCCAGGTTCGTGATGTCGAGGAACCCGTCCCCGTAGATCCGCTGGATGTTGGGCTTGTCGCTGCCGATGGCGGCTGCGAACATCTCGATCCCCCTGGCGGTATATTCCTTCTTGATCCCCCGCAGGTCTGCCTCCGCCTCCGTGCCGTAATAGTTGTCTGCCGCAGGCTGCCCGTCCGAGATGACGATCAGGAGCCTTATGGCCTCCGGCCTTGTCAGCAGGCGTTCCGCGGCATAGCGCAGGGCGGCACCGTCACGGTTCCCGCTCCTGGCGCTCATGTCCATCAGCCGGTACTGGTCCTTGTTGTCGATGGAATCGAACTCCGCATAGGCATAAAGCTCCACGTCCCTATATTCCGTGTGGCCGTAGACGGCCACCGGGATGTCCAGCCCTTTGCAGAAGTCATGCAGGATGATGGAAGCGGAGCGGGCATGGGTGATGCGGTTGGAGCCGCTCATGGAGCCGCTTTCGTCATTTAAGATGGCAACGGCGATGTCCGTCCGGTCATTGGGGAGCTTCAGCTTGTAGAACAGCCGTCCGTCATTGCGGACTGCATTGCGCACGTTGATCCGCTTTCCCATGGGAAGGTTGTCTAATTTCCCGCCTTCCTTATAGTCTTTCAATATCTGTGAGACCTGTTTCTGGAGCCGTTTGGAGATCAGGAGGAGCGGGGGCGCGACCTTCTGGTATGCTTCCATGTAGGAAGGATCCACATAGCACATGCGGTTGACATTGACATGCACGCCTTTGTGGGCGTTGCCGTACCGGATCTTGTCCGATTCCGTCTGCAGCTCCTCCGAAAGTTCCTGCTCATAGGAAGCATATGCGGCATCCTCCGCGAGCTGTGTCATGATGCGTTCCATGTCTTCAGCCGCCTGTGACACATAGCCTGAGCCGGCATAGTCATTGGTGCGGCTGGTCCCGCCGTCGCCGTCTTCCCCGATCTCATCTGTCTTTTCCAGCTCTATCCGCCCGTCTTCATGGTCAAGGACCTGCTGGAGCTGGGTGCGTTCATCCTCATCGTTTCCGGGGGCATGTTTCCCCTTTTTGCCGGACACCGGTTTCCCCAGCCCGCCCGGCAGCGGTGCGCCGCCTGCAAGCTGTTCGCCCAGTTCCGTCTCCGCTTTGTTGGTGTGGTTCTTGATGTCCTCCCGTACCTGTCTGATGTAGCTTTCCATGTAGGGCCATAAAAGGAGGAGCATCTTGTTGGCGGCGTCGAAGCGTACCCTTGCATCGTCGTCATAGGCTGCATCGTCTATATAAGGGATGCATTCATAGACTGTATCAAGGTACGGCCCCTTGTAGCTGCCCAGGTTGTTGATGTCGCCGGTCCTGGCGTACTGGATCAGCAGGTTCGCCACGATGAACACTTCGTGGTGCTGCCGGCCTATCTCTTCCGTGACGGAATCCATCTCCTCGGCAAAGCGCAGGTTGTTGAGCAGTATGCCCGTCTTTAACCCGCCGGGGAAGGCGTCGCACATGCGGCCTTCGATATAGACGTCTTCCATCATGTTCACCAGGGAATGTGCGATGCTTGAGAGGGCGTTCATCACCGCCTCATCCTTTTCCTCAAGGAATTCCCCGATCTCTCTCAGGCTTTTAGCCTGTTTCGCAGACAAGTCCTCCGGTTCCTGCGGGTAGAACCTGCCGCCGGACAGCGCCTGGTGGTAGGTTTCCAGCATGGTGAAGTCCGAGAACAGGATGTGTCCGCACTCATGCCCCACGATCCCCAGCAGGCTGTCTGCCTTGAGGCTCCTTGTGGGGAAGCTCCTGGTCAGGCAGTTGCCTGCGTTTACGGTGATGACGCGGTTGTCCGTGTGGGCAATGTCCGCGTGGGGCAGTGCGTCCCAGTAGGTTCGCACGCTGCTCTTTCTCCGGTAGCGGCCTGTGGTCCCTTCGGCAATGTCCGTCAGGTATGACGCAAACTGCGGGGATGCGAACAGCTGCTCATCCGTCAGCTTGCTTTTTTCGTCTGCAATCCGTCTGCGGATCGCTGTGTGTGATGTCCTCATTCATTCCTCTTTTCTGCGCATCTTTTTGCGCTGTCATATGGGTGAAGAATGTCCGCAAGGGCATTCTTCGGTGCGGAACTTAGAAATTCTTAGTCAGCGTTTTCTGCTGGCTTAGAATTTCTTTCCGCACTTGTACCTTTTTTCTTTTTCATATTTTGGGGAAGCCGTTCCATGAAAAGCGCATCCGTTGACAGCCCGAATTCCTCCGCCAGCGCCACAAGCACATGGGCGGGCGGCAGGCATCTGGCGTTCTCATAGCGGGAGATGCTTTTCTGGGTGACTCCCAGCTTTTTTGCGAGCATCTTCTGGGAAAGGCAGGGGCTGC
>OFGG01001990.1_pt1 | contig 12055 bp, 10 predicted proteins | sample 1521701 | NCBI WGS metagenome assembly OFGG01 (sample SAMEA3504081, study PRJEB24116) | mouse gut metagenome | biome: mouse gut; feature: mouse-associated habitat; material: faeces | place: Denmark | collected 2011
TGAAAATCAAAGCCGCCGCTTCATAGGCGCGTGAATGTATCTGCTTTACGACGGCTTTTTTTCTTTGCCGTCGTCCGGCAGAAACACTTTTATTTGTTCTCAGTTTAGAAAATCAACCTTACTTCTAAATGACTTCCAGCTTACTCATGTGTAAGGCAAATCAAAAAGGCTGTCCTACCAGTTTTGGCGGGACAGCCTTTCAGATTTATGATGGTGTTAAGTTTTCCGTTTGTTTTACTGTGAACTGATATTTTCCACAATCGACATAGCGTGTAATCTTCTTGCTGGGCCTCGTACAGCCAGCGCCGTGGTTGCGAGAATCACGCCTACGATCAAGCACAATTCCAGCCACGGAACACCCCAGGGATTTCCGAATGTGCGAGTGATAAGGCTGGAGTACAGGAACCAATGAAACAGCAATCCGAAAATACATCCCAATATGACACCACTTATGGCATACGAGGCAGCTTCTGCAGAAATCATGCGTGTAAGCTGTTGATTACTCATGCCAATGGCACGCATTACTCCATATTGACGAGTTCGGGCGGAAACTCCCATGCTGATGGTATTCATAATATGGAAAATCGTAATGGCTACAATGATTGACAGGAAACCATATACCAATGTTGCAAAAGCATAATAAAGGCCGCGTTGTTGCTGTGCTTGGATTAAGACATCAGTGAAAGTGACTCCTTCACCGAACAATGCTTCAACCTCGGCAACATCTTCTTCATCAGAACCAAAGCGGAACTGGACATCCAGGATAGTATATCCAGTCTCACCCGTCAGCTGCGAAAAAGTTTCCTCGGAGCAGATCAGTGTTTCCGTTCCCTCTGCACGAGCCAATAGGCTGTCAGACAAAACACCCCCTACCGTAACTGTTTGATCCTTCCCGTTTATTGTCAGTGTAATGGTATCTCCTACCTGCACTTCTGTTCCTGTGTTTGCCACAAACAAGACCTGTCCCGGCGTGTTCGTTACAGTATCTATGGAACCTGCAATTAGTTGATCTTGCGCCCAGCGGAACTGATTTTCTTCATAGGAGATTAGATTGCTGTTATGGTTTGTGCCGCTAATTTGGGCAGGAACATCATAAGCAAACATTCTGCCAAACACTCGACTAACAGCGGAATTTTGTACTACGGCATCCCTTCGATCCGCCGGAATGGAACAAGTATTTGTGTCACTGACAATGGAAAGCTCGGGCGACCATTCTTTCGGCATAAATGCGTTTTCCATAAAGGGAACCAGCGTACAGAACCCTAAAAACAAGGTGATGCAGATTGCAAATGCACCTGTCATCAGAATATAGCTGCGCCGTTTGGCCTTGGCATGATGGATACCAAGTGCTACCTCTACATGCCACCGCCGAGTGTTTGCCGCATGGCGGAACGAGGATTCCTGCTGTGTATTGCCTGTGACAGCCTCCAATGGGGAAACCTTTGCTGCCATTTTTGCGGGGGTCCGAGCCGCCAATAGAACTGTAATAAGTCCCAATACAATGCTCACACCAATGCTTAGCCAGCTAATGCCAAAGATAGGCATATAACCAAACCATACAGTGCTGAGCTGCCGCATGACTGCACACAGTCCCCAAACCACCACGATACTTAACCCGATACCAATGGGTATGGCGGTAATGCACCACTGTAAAGCCTCACGGCGCACAAAGCGCAATACTTGGCGACGAGTGGCTCCCAAACAGCGCAGTAAACCGAAAAACTCCATGCGCTGGCTGACATTACTATTCAAACTACTGGAAATCATCATAACACAAGTTCCCATTACCACCAAAGAAAGCAGAAATGCCATTGTGTATATCTGCGACATATTGGAACCCGGCAGCTGCCCGAGCATACTGAGCAGTTCTTCATTTTGGGTGATTTGTGCATCAGATATGCCGTTTTGCTGCTGAATATCAGCAATGCTGGAACCAACATTAGTGAGCAGCGAGAACCGAACGACATACTGCCAGTTGCCGCTTAGATCCGCAGTTTGAATGTTTGACAGCCCTTCAGGTGTCAAAAGGATTGCACTGGCACTTCCCGAGATCATATTGGCGGCATCATCCTCCATAATTCCCGTAATCGCCAGTTGCATTGTACTCCCATCAGGAGAGTTCAAAGTAAGAGTATCTCCCAACGAAATTCCTGCTGTTTGTGCTAATGTAGATGAAACAGCTACCTGTCCAGCTATCTCAGGGAACTCACCTGAAAGGACAGAACCTAAATAAATTTCAGAAAATATTGTCTCGTCCATCCCTGCAACAGAAACGGGCTGATCTGCCACTGTGCAGCCGATTTCTGCGGGAATGTTGCCTTGCCAGCCAGACAAGTCTATTTCAGGGCGGGCAGCAATATATTCGGATGTTTTTTCGTCAATAGCTGTGATTTTACAATGCCAATCTCCAGTTTGATGCCGGGTTTCATCCGTCATGCTTTTCAAATACATATCGGCCAGTCCAAACATGACTGCAACCAGGAAAACCGCCAGCACAATACAAATGCGTGTCATGCGGCTTTGCCTATGATGAACTTTATTGGAGATAGAAACCAAATTTAGGTAGTGTCTCATTTCTGATTTCCCCCCAATTCCTTTAGCACACCGTCAGACATATTGAAAATTCGGTCTGCTGCACTTGCATGGTTTTTATTGTGGGTAATCATCAGAATAGTTTGTTGGTACTTGGCTGACATAGTTTGCAAAAGTGCCAAAACTTCTTGACTATTTTTACTGTCTAAATTGCCAGTTGGCTCGTCTGCCAAAATCAAAGCAGGTCGAGTGACCAAAGCTCTTCCAATGGCTACACGCTGTTGTTGACCGCCGGAGAGTTGGCTGGGAAGATGATGACGGCGATCGGTCAACCCCAGCACATTCAGTAATTCATTAACAAACTTCTGATCCGGCCTCTTATAGTCAAGCAGCAACGGGAAAGTGATGTTCTGCTCTACATTCAGCTCTGGAATTAAATTAAATGACTGAAAGATAAAGCCGATGTGCTGACGCCGGAACACGGTCAGTTTTTTCTCCGGCATAGAAAAAATATCCTGACCATCAATCCATACCTTGCCGGAAGTTGATTTGTCCAGTGCACCCACAACATTTAGCAGTGTACTTTTGCCAGATCCGGATTCTCCAATGATGGCAATAAATTCGCCTTTACGAACTGAAAATGTTGCATCGCGCAATGCCTGAACCGCAGCTTCACCCATTCCATAAGTTTTACACAAATTCTGTACTTCAAGAATATTCATATCTTATACCTCCTTATGTCCTCCATCATACCCCCTTTGACTTACTTCCAAGTGACCTCTATCTTACTCATTTGTAAGGTAAAAAAAGTTCAATGTGAAGGTAGTTCCAACATCAGGTGTACTGGTTACAGAAATAGTTCCTCCATGTGCTTCTACAATGGATTTCGCCAATGGCAGACCAAGGCCAATGCCATGAACATCCGAAGAAAGACGACTGCGGTAAAACCGTTTGAAAATATTATACAGATCTTCCGGGTGTATTCCTTTTCCGTCATCTGCAATGACAATTTGAGTCATCAAAGGCGATTGTGCCCATTGCACTGAAATATTACCGCCTGGTTTGGTGTGCTCCAGAGAATTTTTTACGATATTTCCAATCGCTTCAGACATCCATAGAGCATCACAATTAAAAGTAATGTCATCCTGACCCGTAAGGGTAATCTCTTTGTGATCTTGTTCGGCCCAAGTTTCAAATCGTTCTAAAACATCCCGCATAAGAATGGAAACATTTTCTTCTGCTTTCTCCATCTGGATAATCCCCGCATCCAGACGCGCCAGTTTAAGCAGTGTGTAAATGACATTTTCCATGCGTTTAATCTCTCGTTGAGATTTCTCTGAAAAGGTCGCTACCGTCTCAGAATCCTCTTTATTGCTGCTTATGATTTCATGGTACATTTTCAAAGCAGACAGGGGTGTTTTAATTTGATGAGATACATCCGAAATGATGTCCTGTAAAAACTCTTTTGTCTGCTTCTGGCTCTCTGCATGAGCTGATAGAATAGTTGCCATTTCGTTGACATCGTGGAAAAGACTATACCAATCACCCGTTTGGGAACATTCAATTCGGGACATGGAATTGCCATCCAAAAATTCACGAATTGCACTTTCTGCGGTATCAATGGCTTTATGCTGGCGTCGCAGATAAAGCAAAAGCACCAGATATATCATCCCGAATAGAAGCAATAACAGCACGAACAGATACAGAATTGTCTGGTTAAAATATTCCCGAACAGCGGGCAATAGCTGTATAGATGTCGCTTCACTATATCCAATAGAGGCCAGCGCTTCTTTGCCTCGTTCTATATCGCTTTCGTTGGGGTGAGCAGTAAAAGCTGAAATCTGCAATTTATCCTCATGGTTCAGCTGGAAGCCGGAAACACCATAGTCATGGAGCAACATCTCGTGTTGGAAGTCTTTTGCAAATAAAAACGAAATTCCTGCGGCAAGTAAAAATGAAATAAGGCAGATGACGGTGATTGTCAACAGTAGATTCTTTGTTTCTTTCCCTAATTTGCCCATAAATCCACCCTCACTCAACAACCCACTTATATCCAATTCCCCGTTCAGTCAGCAGATATTTAGGCGCATTTGGTATATCTTCTATTTTGTTTCGTAACCGCCGAATATAAACGGATAAGGTATTATCATCTACAAAATTTCCGTTGCCATCCCACATCCGGTCTAAAATCATTTCCCGTGACATGAGATGATTAGGATTTTGCATGAACAGACACAGTAATTTGTATTCCACCAGCGGGAGAACAAGCGGTTCATCATTTTTCCAAACGAGCCGTTCCGCCGTATCTACACGAATACCATTGGCTTCCAGAATAGTGCCCGCTTTAGAAAACTGCAAAGAACGGCGCAGGATTGCCTTAATTCTGGATAGAAGTTCATTCAGCTTGAACGGTTTGGTGATATAATCATCGGCCCCCATATCAAGCCCTCGGACAATGCTGATTTCCTGATCTGATGCTGTCAAAAATATAATGGGAACGGTTGAGCTGTTCCGCACCTCTTTGCAAACATCAAATCCTGTACCGTCTGGAAGAGTAACATCCAGCAACAGCAAATCATAAGTGTTCTTTTTGAATAATATTAAAGCTTCTTTTTTTGTTTTGGCATTGTCTACCGTATATCCACTTACTTCTAAAGTATATTGCAGACCGTCAATTAGGCTTAAATCATCTTCTACATAAAGTATCCTTTGCATTTTTTAGTTCCTTTCCTTGTTTTGTCCGGCCATCAAGCGGCTTCTCCGAAGTTTTAGGGAGCAGCCAAATACCGGCCATTTTCACAGCGCCGGGGATACGCCCACCAGCACAATAATAATTTACCCTACGAGGTGTCACGCCCCACTTTTCGGCGGCCTCTTTCAATGTCATATAGTCCATTTCGCACCTCCACAGGATATATTATAGTTCTCTACCTCGAATAATACAAGTTAGAGCCTACACGGATGCGAAATAAAATACTACTTAATGTAAAATTTCATTACATTCTCATATTCTGGTAGCACTCCACAGACACGCAGCAGCCAATCTCAAAACCCTACTGCTCCACCCAGTTCCCCTGCGAAATAATCTGTGGCACATTTTTGCCACTCTTTGTTGTAAATGAGCATGCTTTCATCCTCCGGGCAGCAACGGTATAATCCAAAACCGCATCCTTATGCCAAGGATAAATTACTCTATCATCACTTGTATAGATATAATGATAAATCGACAGATAAACTACTCAGTCCTCTCTAAGATAATCAATATAAATATTTATAGCTTCTTCAATTTTCTCCCAATTTCTATTAATTTCAGTAAATAATCCTGTTTCGCCAAGCCCAATCATATTGTAAAGCGCCAAAAGCAATTCAGTATCCAGAAGACGGCTGCTGCAATCAGCAATCTTATCTTCTCTTAAAACCTGCGGGTATCTAAGTTCTTTTTTAACCTTTTTTGAGAAGCAATACTCTAATAAATTCAACGGGATATTATTTCTGCGATTTTCACCCAATAATTCCCTTGCTATACGGATTTCAAGCCCATAAATATTTTGAATACCACTATTCCAACCCCAAAATTCAAATGAAAACTCTACTTCATGGGCAACTTCACAAATCTCCAACGCAGGCTCTTTATCTCCGTAAATATAAAGCCAATATGCTAAAGAGCACAAACTACTTGTATCTGAAATACTTTTGTATGAACATTTTTGAATGAGCTTTTTGCAGGGCTTAGTAATCGTATTATAAGTTTTCTTTGTATTTTTCTTATTATATTGTTCCAAAATTTTTTCAAGTATTGGTTCTATCTTGTCATGGAAAAGCTTCATTTCCTGTTGTATTTTATTCATTTTACAATTCACCAAATTGTTTCATACTGTTATCTTCCCTTACCAATAACGCATACAAAATTCTATTAAATTATGCTTAACCTCCCTTTTCCTTGCCCGTGCCCTGGACAGCCTTACTTTTTCATAGCAGGTTCTTCTCTATGTAATGCGCCACGCCGTCCATGTCATTGCTCTGCGCCACAATGTCCGCCGCGGCCAGGGCTTCGGCAATGGCGTTGGAGACAGCCACGCCTGTTCCGCAGTTCTTTATGGCCTCGATGTCGTCATAGTCGTCACCGAAATATATGGCTTCCCTGTTGTGGATTCCCACCGCTTCCAGCATGACACGGATGCCGTTCCATTTTGTGGCGGCCGTGCTCATGACCTGTATCAGCTTCCCTTCCGCCACTGTCATATAGGTATCCGGCGTCAGCGCCCTTTCCACTTCCGGCTGTATGGTCTCTCCCTCACGGCTCAGCAATATCTTATAGATGGTGCTTTCCGTGGGCAGCGCCGGAAATCCTTCAAACGCCCTGACGTTCCATTCCGGAATCGGTTTATTGGAGAAAGCCCCTTCCCCTGTCTCCATGGACAGAGCCACATCCGGTATATCCACCACCCTGCGCAATATGGCCTCCGCGCTGCGGGGTGCGATGCCGTTTTCCAGCACTCTGGAGGGAAGGATGATTCTTGCGCCGTTCAAAGTCGTCAATGCGTCAAACCCGACCTGGCTCCGGTATGTCAGAACAGCCCTTTCCGGGCGGGCCGTGGCCGCCATGAGGAACATTCCCCTGTCACGGCATTTCTTTAAAACAGCGCATGTGTACTCCGATATGGATTTGTCCGTGCGCAGCAAAGTCCTGTCTAAATCTGTGATGATTGCTTTCATGGGTTCTGCATGACCTTTCCAATAATCATTCCTATGCTTGGAGTGTTCAAAACGGATAGTCCAACTTGGATAGGCATAGCTGTATTAGAGCTTTGGTGCCTATATTTTTGCCCTGTCGGTATTTTATCCTTTTTGCATTTTTATAGGCACAGGGAATGAGGTCTACGTTGTCCTGTTTGATACACTCGATGGGAAATGTACGGGCGTTGCCGGAGCACCGCCAGGCATCAAATCCGCAGGACTTTACGGCTACTGCAAAGGGAAAAAATCACTCCTCCCGCATTTCGCCGGTTTCGTCATTCAATAGATATACCCGGCTTTCTTCCTCCATCCTATAGCAAATGACATGATAAAGCGCTCCGTCCCTGACCGTCAGGCCGTCATAAAAGATATAATCTCCCTCCCATGCGTCTGCCTGGCTTTCGTTGTCTGTCCCTTCCTCCCCAATCTTCCCCGTTCCCGGCACGGTATAGTAATAATCCGGCAGTTCCACGCCTTTCAGCAGCTCATATCCTGTCTTCTGCCATGGCGCATAGGGCAGATCCGCCTTTTCCCCATTCCCGGCCATGGCATCCATGAAACGATCCAAAGCCTCCTCGGCGGTCATGTCTGTGTCCGGCTTTTCCTCATATAGGGAATAAGACACGTCATACAGTTCCGTCCGGGGGAATGCCTTGTGAAAAGGATGCTCCGCATCCGCCAGATTGACCCTCACCATGCGGAAGCCGTCCATGGCAATGGCATAGGCAGACCATGTATCATGCTCCCTGTCTGTCACAGATACGTCATAGCCGTCGGCAAAGCGGCTGTCCCCCACGCTGATGCTCTTTGCCTGCTCCAGCTCCCCATTCCGGCAGCGATAAATCTCCGTAGCCGTGGTACCGGTGCTGCTTCCCCAGCTTTGCTTCAGCATCAGGTAGCCGTCTCCCATAAAAATGCCGCGGTAAGGGTCCCCCCGCATCCCGCCGGCATCTGCGCCGCTTAGGTAAGGCACTTCGGCCATCTCCCGCATGGAACCGTCTTTTTGCTGCAGCAGGACATACAGGCGCCGGGTATCCGCATATAGTTCGTCCTGCTCTTGCTCCCCGAATGTCCCGTCTATCACAAAGGCCATATCCCTTCTGCCGTCACCGTCCAAATCCCCTTCCGCATAATCGATGCATGTATATTCCGTGACTTCGGGATGCTCTTTTTCTATCCAGGCTTCTGCGGATTCTGTCTTCTCCTCCGTGGGCTCGCAGCTTTTCCAGAAAAGCAATGGCACCTCCCACAGAGGCTGCAGGTCGGTACAGGGATTTCCGGATACCGATGCGAACATCAGTTCTTCTTTCCCGGCCAGCGGTGACAGATCCGAAATCCTGTTGTCCGAAAGGCCTGCCTGGTTCAGATGTGCCAGGCCGCTGAGGGCGGAGATATCGCTGATTTCGTTTCCGTCCAGAGCAAGGTCGAACAGCTCCGTCAGGCTTTCCAAGGGCGAAATATCCTGTATCCGGTTCTCGGCCAGCCCCAGCCGCTCCAGCTTGGTAAGGCCTGTCAGCGGCGTCAGGTCTGTAATGGAATTGTTGTTCAGGTTCAGGCTGCGGAGCTGGGTCAGTCCGCTCAGGAAACCGATATCCCCGATCCCGCAGTTCTGTAGTCCCAGATCCTGGAGCCTGGTCAGCTTTCCCACTGTTTCCAGGTTCCGGGCGTGGGAATTGCCGCTGAGCGCCAGCTCCACCAGGCTCTGCAGGTTTTCCAGGACGGCGAGGTCTTGGACTTCTGTCTCATACAGGGACAACCGTTCCAGTTGTGTCATCTCTTGCAGGAATGTGATGTCCTTGAGCTGGCAGTTTGGCAGATAGAGCTCCGTGACATGTGGCATTTCTGCCAGGAAGGAAAGGTCTGTCTCTTCTTTGGCATGGTTCTGGATGCTGAGTCTTTCCAGCCTGGGAAGGGCTGCAATGGGGGTAAAATCCGCAACGGAGGAATCGTCCCAGGCATCAAAATCCAGGGACAGGCTTTTCAGATTCGGCAGATTGGGCAAATCCTCCAGCGAATGCAGGGCGCTGTCTCCGGATGGCTTTTTCAGTACCAGTTCTTCGCATTGATGCAGCTTGTGCAGGATCGTTTCCTCGGTATCCTGGCTGTGGATGTCCGCCGCATACCATACGCAGTCCCGGAGTCCCGGATCCTTTATCAGCCGGGCCAGGGTCTGTTCTGCGCTGGGTTCTGTACTGTCTTCCTCTGTTGTCTCCGGCGTAAATGGAATGTCCTCCAGGACTGCCGTCTCCGGCGCATCCCCGTGTGCCTGTCCTGTCTCCCGGGCGGTTGGCTTGCTGCATCCGGTCAGGAATAGAACGCAGAGCATTGCTGCTATCGTTGGATATGCATGATTCATGCTATTTTGTCACTTTCTTCCTTTTTTCCGTTTATCTGTCGGACTTCCTGCACTTGTTTCCAGTATAGTGCAATGTAAATATCCCCTATGTTCATTGCGGCTGATAGCTTTGATTTATACTGACAATCACCAAAATCTGCCAGGCAGCCCGACTCACGAGCGAAAACCAATGAGAATCTTGCGGAAAATTTCATCGCTCGTGAGTATAGGGTATTTTATCATATTTTATATGAACGGGCCACTATATTTTTCAGTCCTTTAAAATAACCAGCTTATTCTGGCAATCATCGCCTTTCATCCCCTGCCCTCTTCCTTCCTCCTGCAGTCAGTCTGAGCCGGGCCGTCGATGAGGCGGCCTTCCCTGCGGAACCGGGAGCCATGGCAGGGGCAGTCGTAGCTCTCCTCCTCCGGGTTCCACTCCAGCCTGCAGCCCATGTGGGGGCAGTTTGGAACGATCTCTCTGTCCCCCGAAGGCAGGAGATGCTTTGCCAGGCCTTTCACCGTATAGGCGCCGTGCACGGCCAGCCCTTTGGCCGCCTGTGCCGTGAAGCGCCGGCGGGGGGAAAAAATATCCCCTTCCGGGCATTCCCGCCCGCCGATCAGAGACATCAGGATGCGGGCGCTTACCATGGCCGTGGTCATGCCCCATTTTCCGAAGCCCGTGGCCACATACCAGCATGGCCTGCGCCTGGAAAACCTGCCGATAAAGGGAAGCCCGTCCAGGGTCATGCAGTCCTGGGCTGACCAATGGGCTGTTTCCCTGCATCCGGGATAGATTTCCTCCGCCCTGCCCCGCAGCAGCATATAGCCCTGTCCCGCGCCGTCCTTGCGGCTCACCCCTGTCCGGTGGCCTCCGCCCCCCAAAAGCAACAGATCCCCGCTGCTCCGGAAGGAAAGCCCTCCCTGGTCGATGCCCAGGTACATGCCCTCCAGCCTCTCCGCCCCTTCCAGCGCCAGCACATAGCTCCGTTCCTGGTGCATTCTGGCAAAATACCAGCCAGGCACGTTGAGGAAAGGGTAATGGGACGCGAACACGATATGCTCTGCCGTCACCGTCCCCCTGGCCGTCTCCACCCTTCTGCCCTCCACCTTCAGCACTTTCGTCTGCTCGTAGACTTCCACTTCCTCCGCCATTCCCGCCAGGAATTTCAGCGGGTGGAACCTGGCCTGTCCCTGGAACCTTGTGACGCCCGCCACCGGGAAGGGGAGCTCACAGCCTGTCCCAAAGGTTGCCTGTATGCCCAGGGATGCAGCCGCTTCTGTCTCCTGTTTCAGGAGCTCCGGCCTGGTCTGGGTATAAAGGTATGCCGGGCATCTGGCGAAATCGCAGCGGATTCCTTTTTCCCGGATCAGCCTTTCGTATTCCCCGATGGCTGTTTCGTTGGCACTGGCGTAATGCTCTGCCATCCGGCGGCCAAATGTCCGGATGAGGCGGCTGTAGATCAGGTTGTGCTGGGACGTGATCTTCGCTGTGGTATTCTTCGTCTGCCCGCTGCCGATTCTGTCCGCTTCCAGAACAACCGTTCGGATACCCTCTTTTTGCAGGTAATATGCCGTCAGGATTCCCGCCAACCCTGCCCCGATGACCACAGCCGGCACCTCCCTGTCCCCCGGGAGCGGCTCCCGTCTCTTGATTTCGGTATCTTCCGTCCAGACTGATTCCATTTTTTCCCTCCGCTGTCCCCTTCCCTGCCTTTTGCCGTTCTGACAGGGTTGGAGCTGATTTTGATAGCATATGCCAAAATGCTTTGATTATACCGTCCGGGGACTGCCTTCCGGCCGGAAGCCTGTAAATGGCAGGCTCATGATTCCGGCTTTGGCGGTATCTGCCGCTCCTGGCAGGGAAGATTCCGGGAACTTTCCGTTGTAATGGCAGGCGTGATATCTCATTTTTTACATTAAAAAATCCCGCAGTCCTTATCTGAAAGAAACTGCGGGAGATTTCCAGAATTCACTTTTCAGCTTGGGCAATGCTCTCATTGCCGTCTTTTAGCTCGGAGCCCGCCAGTGTGGGCGGGCTGCCTGTGGCCGGCATGTCCGGCATCCTGGATAAGCCCTCCGGCATGTTTTGGTTGGCGGGTCTGACATGGAAAGCGGCCAGATCCTCTATGGCGCGTTCAATCCCCTTATGGGCATCAAAAGCGGAGTCGAACAGGTTCCTTTCTTTTATCATGAAATTCCCGGTTCTCCATTCCATCTTGCAGTCGAAATACCCTACGAACCGATTTCCCACAAGAATCGACAGCGGCCATTTCATGCCCTTTTTCTTAAAATACTCGAAAGTACAGTTTACAAGGGACTACACAAGGTAACGGTCTGACGGGCGCTGATATGCCCGTCAGATTTTCCATGTGATGTTTAAGCTGTCGCTTGTGGCGGCAATGGTGGTAATCATCAAATCCACCACCCGCCGCTTGTCGTCAAAGGATA
>OFGG01001992.1_pt1 | contig 12047 bp, 11 predicted proteins | sample 1521701 | NCBI WGS metagenome assembly OFGG01 (sample SAMEA3504081, study PRJEB24116) | mouse gut metagenome | biome: mouse gut; feature: mouse-associated habitat; material: faeces | place: Denmark | collected 2011
CCGGGCCTTCGCCCGCCGAGCCTGGCTCCGCAGCTCCTCCAGCCTGCCGGCGCGGAACGCCTCCACAGAGTCATACCCCAGCTCCCTGGCCGACTGGTCGGAGAAGCCGGCCAGAACGCGCCGCTGAATCCCGCAGATCCGCAGCTCCCGCCTGCCGCGGGGAGGCTCCTCCGTTACAATCGTGTCGCCCACGCGCTTTCCCAGGAGGGCCGCCTCCGTCTCCTTCCCCAGAAGGCCCAAGCCGACGGTGGCCGGGAGGCGCTTATCCCCTCCGTTGATCGTGATCTCAATAAAATCGCCGGCTTTGATTTCGTTCCCCGGTTCCATGGACGCGTTCTTCAGCCGGTAGTCCCGGATCTCCCGTTCCACGCACTCGCTGTCAAAGCTGTATACCGCCAGCTCCTCCGGCACGGCGAGGTCCTCTATGGACAGGTCGGGCTCCACCCGGGACCGTATCATTTTGCTCTCATCCATACTGTGTTTCCTCACTTAATGTTCTCAGGGTAGAGGTACGAGGCCACGGCGGAATAGTCCGTGATGCCCTCGATGCCCTTGCGATAGCAGATGTTTCCATTCGCCTCATAGAGCGGGGCGATGTTGCAGTACTCCGCCTGCAGCTCCAGCACCTGCTGATAGAGGACCTCCCGCTTGGCCTCGTCCGGCTCCGCCCGGTACTGGGCAATCAGCTCGTCGCACTCCGGGGTGCACACGAAGTCCTCGCCCCGCTCGGAGGAGAAGTTCAGGAGAAGTCCAGCCGTGGTGGCCAATTCCGCTCCGTTGGACATGATGCACATGCCCAGGTTTCCGTTGGCGCTGGCCTGGTAGAAGGAGTTCATATCCATCTGCTCGATCTCAACCGTGATGCCGACGGCCTTCAGATCCTCCATGATGCACTGGGCGTCGGCGGGCTTGTCGGCCACGGTCAGGGTCAGCACGCCGCCCTCCTGATAATTGGATTTCGCCAGGTATTCCTTGGCTTTCTCCACGTCGTAGCCGGGCATCGGAACCGTGCCGGCCAGGCTACCCAGCGTCTTCGCCGCCAGGAGGTTTTCCGACACCGCGGCCTCGCCGCTGCAGGCAATCTGCACCAGCTTTTCCCGGTCGATGGCGTGGGCGATGGCAAACCGCAGGTTGATGTCGTCCTTCAGCGGGCCGTAGAACCATACGCCTGTGGCGACATAGCCCGTTGTCTCCCGCAGCTCAAGGCTGTCATCATTTCTGACGAGGGTCAGCTGGTCGGGGGCCACGTTTTGCAGGATATCGACCTCCCCGTTCTGCAGGGCGATCACGGCGGCGGCGGCGTTGAGAGGGGCCTTGATGACCAGCTTTGCATAGTGGGGCTTCTCCCCGTAGTAATGCTCATTCACCGACAGGTTGACCGTGCCGTCCGCGTCGATGCCGTCGATCTTATAGGGGCCGGCCCCAATGGGCGACTTCACAAAGGCGCTGGGGTCATAGGCGTCAGAGGGCGCGATAAAGAGCGTGGAAATTGTGTCGGCCGGACTGCTCAGCGGCGACTCGGCCGTCATGGTGAAGGTCAGGTCATCCACCTTGGCCCAGGTGTACTTGCCGACGCCGTAGGCCATCATGGGATCTTCGTTCATCTTGTCAAAGGAGAAGATCACGTCGTCCGCGGTAAAATCCGAACCGTCGCTGAACTTGACGCCCGAACGGATGGTGAACGTGGTGGTCAGCCCATCGGCGGTCAGCTCCGACTTTTCAATAATGCCCGGCTCCAGGCCGTTCTCGCCCCGCCGGATCAGCGCGCCGAAGACGCTGCTCATCAGGTTCGGGTCGTGGGGCGTGCCCACCAGGGAGTCCAGGTTCTCCGTCTTGATGGACCCCATAATGGTGAGGGTGTCCGAATTCGCCGGCGTGCTGTCTCCACCGCACCCGGCCAGCAGGCCGAGGGCAAGAACGGCGGCCAAAAGGAATACGGTAACTTTCTTCATGTCCTACCTCCAATAATGTATGTTATTGTAAAACGCATGCGACCTGGTGACCCTCACCGGCATCATGCAATAATACCTTTTCTTTGCAGGCGGAAGACGCGTGGGGGCATCGGGAGGCGAAGCGGCATCCCTCCGGCAGGTCCACGGCGCTGGTGATCTCGCCCCGGATAAGCTCCACCTTCCGCTCCCGCTCCTCGGCGCTGGGGATAGGGATTGCCGAGAGCAGGGATCTGGTGTACGGATGCAGCGGACGGTTGAAAATCTGCTCCTTGGGTCCGAACTCCACGCACTGCCCCAGGTACATCACCGCGATGGTGTCGGAGAGGTGGTGTACCACGCTGAGATCGTGGGTGATAAAGATATAGGTGAAGCCCATCTTCTCCTGCAGGTCCATCAACAGGTTGAGGATCTGGGCCTGGATCGAGACGTCCAGGGCGGAAACCGGCTCGTCGCAGACGATCAGCTTCGGATTCATGGAGATGGCCCGGGCGATGCCCGCCCGCTGGAGCCGCCCCGGGTCCAGCTCGAAGGGATAGGAATTGAAGTACTCCAGGGGCAGTCCCACCAGCTCCATCAGCTCCGCCACCCGGTCCAGACGCTCCCGGCGGCCCATACGCTTCCCGTTGAGCAGGACGGGCTCCTCAATGCTCTCCGCGATGGTGTGGTGGGGGTTGAGACTGGAGAAGGGGTCCTGGAAGATGATCTGCATGTCGCTCTTCAGCATGCGCAGCTGCTTCGGCGAGCACTTGGCAATATCCTGCCCCTCGAAGAGGATCTCCCCGGAGGTGGCGGGGGTGAGGCCCAGAATGACCCGGCCCAGGGTGGTCTTGCCGCAGCCGGACTCCCCTACGACGCCCAGGGTGGTCCCCCGCTCCACGGAGAAGGAGACGCCGTCCACGGCGTGGAGCTGCCTCTTCCCGATGGGGAAGTATTTTTTCAGGTCCTTTACCTCAAGGATGGTCGAACGCTCCATCATCAAGTCCCTCCCTTCCCGAAAAGATGGCAGCTGATGGCGTGGGTCCCGCTGCAATGGGCCTCCGGCGCGGCGGTATGGCAGAGTTCCATGGCCCTGGCGCACCGGTCCGCAAAGGGACAGCCTTGGTGGGGCGCGGTGTTGTCCGCCACCGCCCCGGGGGTGGGGGGCAGCCGCCGCTCCCGGCTCTTGATGTCCGGGATAGCGCCGAAGAGGCCCTCCGTATAGGGGTGGTGCTCCTTCGTCAGGAACATATCGTCCCAGGTACCGGACTCCACGATCTTTCCGGCGTACATGACCGCCACCTTGTCGCACATCCTGGCGACGATGCCGAAGTCGTGGGTGATGAGGATCATGGACATTTCCATGCGGGCCTTCAGATCGTTCATCAGGGCGAGGACCTGGGCCTGGATGGTCACATCCAGGGCCGAGGTGGGCTCGTCGGCGATCAGCAGCTCCGGATTGCACGAGAGGGCAATGGCAATGCCGATGCGCTGGCGCATCCCGCCGGAGAGCTCGTGGGGATAGGACCGCTTCATAATGGGGTTAATGCCCACCAGCGTCAGCAGCTCGTCCACCCGGGCGCTGATCCGCTCCCGGCTCTGCTTTTCCGCGTTGTGAAGCAGAATGCCCTCCGCGATCTGCCGCTCGATGTTGATGGTGGGGTTCAGGCTGCTCATGGGATTCTGGAAGATCATCGCCATTTTCGCACCCCGGATGCTCCGCATGGAGACGTCGTTGAGCCCGATCAGCTCCGTCCCGTCCAGCTCCACGGACCCGGCGTCCACGCGCCCCCGGCTGGGCAGCAGCCCCATGATGGCCAGGGCGGTGGAGGTCTTCCCCGCGCCCGTCTCCCCGATGATGCCCAGAGTCTCCCGCTTCTCCAGCGCTATATTGACGCCCTGGACGGCGTAGGCTCTCTTTTTGTCCTCCCGTTTGTAGGACACCTGGAGATTGTCAACCGTTAAAAAGCTCATATGGTCACTCCTTCATCTGGGGGTCCATGGCCTCGGACAGGCCGTTGCCCATGAGGGCCAGCGCCACGCTGACCAGCGCGATAACGATTCCGGGCCAGATCACGGAGTTGGGATAGATCCGCAGATAGGTCTGCGCCTCGGACAGCATGGAGCCCCACTCCGGCGTGGGGGGCTGGATGCCCAGCCCCAGATAGCTGAACCCGGCGGCGGCTACCACCAGGGAGGAAACCTGCGAGGAATACTGGATCATCAGGATGCTCATCGCGTTGGGGATGACGTGGCGGAGCAGCACGCGGGCTGTGGAACAGCCGTTGGCCCGCGCCGTCTCGATGTAGCTCTGGCTTACAATGGACAGAAACACGGTCCGGCACAGCCGCGCTATTCCCGGCAGGGAAGGCACTACTACGGCGATCAGCAGGCTGCTGAAGCCGCGCCCAAACAACACCACAAGGCTGATGAGCAGAATCGACGAGGGGAGGCTGATGAAAATATCCAGAATCTTGGTCAGGATCTCGTCGAACCACCCGCCGATCAGCGCCATAGCCGCCCCGACGATGCACCCGATTCCGAACGACAGCGTCGCGCCTACGAAGCCGAAGGCCAGGGACCACCGGGCCCCGTGGATCAGCCGGGCAAAGGAATCCCGGCCGAAGGCGTCCGTGCCCAGCAGGTGCTCCGCCGACGGCCCCAGAAACAGCTGGTCCGGATGCTGCGCCAAGGCCATTTCCTCGTAGGGCGCCAGCACGTCCGCAAAAATGGCCAGGAAGATGACCGCCGCGATGATTCCCAGTCCGATGAGGGCGGGCGTGTTCTTCCTGTAGCGCGCCCAGGCGCCCCGCAGGAAAGAGCTCTTTTTGATCTTTCTTTCCGTCATGTCTCCCTCCTATTTGTACCGCGCCCGAACCCGGGGGTCCAGAAAAGCGTTGAGGACATCCACCAGCAGCAGGCCGACCATCAGCGTCAGCGTCACAAAGATCGTGGAGGCCATGATCATGGGGACGTCCTTCATGTTGATGGCCCGGAGGATGGTGGCGCCCACCCCCGGCAGGCCGAAGATGGTTTCCGTCAGCATACTGCCGCCCATCATAGCGACAAAGGACAGGGTCATCTGCGTCACCACAATCATCAAAGCGTTCCGCAGGGCGTGGACCACGATGGTTCTGGCGTTGGACGCGCCCTTGGCCCGGGCGGTCTTTATGTATTCCTGGCGCAGGGCATCCTGCATCTGGCAGGAAATTTGCTGCAAAGACCGCCTACAGCAGCATCCTTCTTTCAGTGGCGCTGTCAGGGCTTGAGCGGATCTGTCCCTTAAGCCACCCACTGACCGACCAGCCCTTGCTGGAACTGATATTCGCCATAGCCTTGCCGTCCATCGGCTCTGCCGTCCTGTTTAATATCGGGGCGTCCAGCGGCGGGACAGACGTAATCGCTATGGTTATGAAGAAATACACCAGCTTTAATATCGGGAACGCACTGTTGGTCACAGACTTCTTCATCACCCTTGCCGGATTCTTCGTGTTCGATATCCAGACAGGGCTATATTCTTTCCTGGGGCTTGCGCTTCGCTCCTTTATGATTGACGGGTTCATCGAAAGTCTGAATCTGTCCAAGTATTTTAACGTGGTATGCAAGAACCCACAGCCAATCTGCGACTTCATAAAAGATGAAATACATAGGAGCGCAACGATCGTCGAGGCAAAAGGTGCGTTCAGCGGCGAAGACAAGTACATCATCTTCACAGTTTTGAACCGTTTAGAGGCGGTACGCCTTCGGAACTACATCAAAGAAAATTCACCGGATGCATTCCTGCTGATTTCAAATACCAGCGAAATCATCGGGAAAGGCTTCCATTCTATCTGATTTTTGGGAACGGATAGGGAAAGGGGATGTTGCAAATTTGCAACATCCCCTTTCCCTATAATGATTGCCGCCTAAATCCCTTAGCCGACCATCAGCCCTTCCGCCTTAATCACATCTATCACCTGTCCCACGTATTTCTCACACAGCTCATCCGTTGCCGCCTCGACCATAACCCGGATTACCGGTTCCGTCCCGCTTTCCCTCACAAGGATACGCCCATCGTCCCCCAGCGCCTTTGCCACTGCATCTACCGCCTTCGTGACTTCTGCATTCTCTCTCGCCGTCTTCTTATCTGCCACCCGGACATTCTTCAATAACTGCGGATAAATCTTGACGGGCTCAGCCAGCTTTGCAAGGGACAGTTTCTTCTCCAGCATGACCTCCATCACCATCAGGGACGTCAGGATACCGTCCCCGGTAGTGGCATGCTTGCTGAAAATAATATGTCCCGACTGCTCCCCGCCAAGGGAGAAATTATTGCGCACCATATTCTCATATACATATTTATCGCCTACAGCCGTCTTCTCGTATTTCAGCCCCACCTTGTCACAAGCCTTATAAAGCCCAAGGTTGGACATAATCGTGGTCACAATGGTATCCCCATTGAGACGCCCGTTCTCCTTCATATACTTCCCGCAAATGTAAAGAATCAAATCGCCGTCCACCACATTGCCGTTCTCATCCACGGCGATACACCGGTCTGCGTCACCGTCGTACGCAAAGCCAACGTCCAGCTTCTTCTCCTTTACATACTTCTGCAGAACCTCGATATGGGTCGAACCACAGTCCGCATTAATATTCGTCCCGTCCGGCTCACAGTTTATCACATAGGTCTTTGCGCCCAGCGCATCATACACGCTCTTGGCAATGGCAAAGGCACTCCCGTTGGAACAATCCAAGCCCACCCGCATATCCTCAAAGGAACGGGTCGCCAGCGAAATCAGATAGCCGATATAACGGTTCCTCCCCGCCGCATAATCCACGGTACGCCCGATATTCTCCCTCTTTGCAAGGGGAAGCTCGTCAATCTCCCCGTCTATATACGCCTCGATCTTTTCCTCCACATCCGCTTCAATCTTATGTCCCTTCCCGCTGATAATCTTAATTCCGTTATCATAGAAGGGGTTATGGCTCGCCGAAATCATGATTCCACAGTCAAAATCTTCCGTCCTCGTCACATAAGAAACACTGGGCGTCGTAGTTACATGTAACAGGTACGCATTCGCCCCTGAGGCGGTGATTCCCGCTGCCAGCGCATACTCAAACATATAGCTGCTCCGCCTCGTATCTTTACCGATCACAACCTTTGCCTTGTGATTCTGCCCATAATACCATCCAAGAAAACGTCCGACCTTAAACGCATGCTCTACAGTTAAAACCGCATTTGCCTCGCCCCGGAAACCATCTGTTCCAAAATATTTACCCATAATCATTAACTCCTTCACATCATTTGCCTTATTTACCGTTTTTTTTGCACAATAATAACAAAATACTTTACTATTATATAAGGTTTTAGGGAAATATACAACTGTAAATTTTAAATAGCATCTCAGAAAGGCAGCCGGAAAATGCTATGAAAATGACATTTCCCGACTGCCTTTTTATATCACGTCTTTAATGATGGAACAGTCTAAGGCCTGTGAACGCCATTGCTATCCCATATTTATTACAAGTCTCAATCACGTTATCATCTCTGACTGACCCGCCAGGCTGCGCAATATACCGCACGCCGCTCCTATGGGCGCGCTCAATATTATCCCCGACCGGGAAGAATGCATCCGACCCAAGGGATACATCCGTCAGCTTATTAAGCCACTCCCGCTTCGCCTCTCTGGAAAATACTTCTGGTTTCTCCTTAAAAATCCCCTGCCACGCGCCGTCTGCCAGCACATCCATATAATCTTCCCCGATATACAGGTCAATCGCATTATCCCTGTCCGCACGGCGGATGGAATCCACGAAGGGCAGCCCCATCACCTGCGGGGACTGCCTCAGCCACCAGTTATCCGCCTTCTGCCCCGCAAGGCGCGTACAGTGAATCCTGGACTGCTGCCCCGCACCGATTCCAATCGCCTGGCCGTCCTTCACATAGCAGACAGAATTCGACTGGGTATATTTCAGCGTAATCATGGAAATCGCCAGATCCCGTTTCGCCTCTTTTGTAAGCTCCTGATTCTCTGTCACTACATTTGCAAAAAAAGCGTCGTCAATCTTCAGCTCATTCCGTCCCTGCTCGAACGTAATGCCAAACACGTCCTTATGCTCCAGCGCCTCCGGCACATAATCCGGGTCGATCTGAATCACATTATAATTCCCGTTTTTTTTCGCCTTCAGGATCTGAAGCGCCTCCGCCTCGTACCCCGGCGCAATCACGCCGTCCGACACCTCGCGCTTAATCAGCCTCGCCGTATCCACGTCGCACACATCCGACAGAGAAATAAAATCCCCGAAAGAAGACATTCGGTCAGCCCCCCGCGCCCTCGCATAGGCACAGGCAAGGGGCGACAATCCGCCTAAGTCGTCTACCCAGTAAATCTTCGCAAGGGTATCTGAAAGGGGAAGCCCTACCGCCGCCCCCGCAGGCGACACATGCTTAAAAGACGTCGCCGCCGGAAGCCCTGTCGCCTTCTTTAGCTCCTTCACTAACTGCCATCCGTTAAATGCATCCAAAAAGTTAATATACCCCGGCTTACCATTCAGCACCTGAATCGGCAGCTCCCCACCATCTGCCATATAAATCCTTGACGGCTTCTGGTTCGGGTTGCAGCCATATTTTAATTCCAGCTCTTTCATCTCAAATCATCCTCCCTTTATTTTTTACATTTCAGAAGTACACGGACTTACTGGTTCTTGTTCACAATCCTCGTCCTGTATTCCCCTGTGGCAATATCAATGTACCGAACGAAGAGCGACACCTTATTCTCCTCGTTCAAGCTGTCCCACAGAAGCTCTGTGAACGCATCCATATCATCAGAAATTTCAATCAGCTTCGGCTCGCCCTCAAAACTCGGAAGCGGCTCGCCGTCACACTGGTATGTGTGGATAAAATGCCCTTCCCCGGCCGCCGGATTCTCATACGCAAACGTATACCGGTTACAGCTACCCGGACATCCGTTATTGCTCTTCAAAATCGACATTGCATAATTGTAATTCCCCTTTTCAATATGCATAATTCCCGAAATCCTCGGCGTATAGTTGGGAGCATCCGGCTCGAACTCCCTGCACCGCAAAGACTGCTCGAAGGTCATCTGCCTATCCATCCCTTCATAAATGGTATCGGTCTGATCCCCATTAGTCACAATGGTCTTGTTCCCCAGCACACGCACAGGAGCATAGATAACCAGGCTCGGATCTGTCAGCTTCGCCGGGTCAAAAGCCTGTGTCCGGATTCCTTCCCCATCCTCCACAAAAATACGGTTCCGGCTGTTCACGCTTCGCCCCATGATAAAATAAGCAGTCACGGCATGCCTTCCATCCGGGCTTTTCCCGATGATAATCCCCCGTCCCGGATAAGAATTCCCTTTCAGTTCCTTGTCGATTGCTAACATTTTCATACAAAATCTCCTTTATTCGATGAATTTTGACCTGTTAATCTATTATATAAAAAATACTGCCCATTTTCCAGTAGTATTTTCTATTGAATACATGTTTTTAGAATGATACAATGGAAACATCATAATAAACAGGGGGACAAGTTTCATGCGAAAACCAACATTTCTTATCTCCTGCATATTTGCCTTCGTATTGCTGACAGGATGCAGCGACAACAAAATCGACGAATATGTAGGAGGACAAATTACTTCCATCAAGGAAAATGGTTCCGACAGCTTTGCCGCAATGCTGGATGAAGGAATTGCCGAAAGCAATGATTTATACGTCCTGCAATTTCCGGAAGAATTGCGGGAGCCTTATCTGGAATTCATGAAGGATTCCTTCAGTTCCATCTCCTTTGAAGTGGCAAAAGCAAAGAAGATGAACGACGGGACATTTTCCGTCCAGGTGACATACACTCCGCTCAACATTAAGAAGACCGTAGAAACTGCCAACGTCGAACACATCGCTTCTCTGGAGACTACGGAACTTACCGGGGCAGTGACTTCCATACTGGAAAAGGATACTAAGCTCATAAAAAATTCTCCTTCCTATGAGGAAGAGACGATAACGACGCTGAGTGTATACAGCGAAGGGGAATCCTACAAGATTTCAGAAGAAAGTCTCGGGAATCTTCTCTCCCAGGCTTTGTACGGAGCCATGACGCCTTATGACCAAGTCTGCGACATCCTGGACTGCTACGACTTCGTCAAGGCATACTTAGACGCCTCCTTCAAAGGCGACGTCGCCCGTTTTGCGCTGCATACCGACCGCACCGAGGAAGAGGCGCTCGCATGGTATGAGGCAGACGTATTCGACCCGCCGTCTGATTTGAGCGAAGCCTATGTGGCAAGATATCAGGAATCCTTAAAGACCATGATGAAGCAGTGCCAGTACACGGTGGGCATCCCTAAGAAGGAGACGGGAATCTTTAGTTATACGGTAGAGATCAAGACTACGCCAAACACCAGCTTAACCAGCGCTTACTCAGAATTTGAGGGCGGGACATACTACTCCATCGAGGAAGTTTCCTCCGGCCTGGTGACGGCAATGGAAAAATATGCCGCTGCGCCTACCTTTGGAGAAGAGACGTCCATGACGATTTCCTTTAACGCTTCTTCCATGCTAAGCGCAGAAGATGATAATTCGGAGCTGTCGGCGCTGGCGACTACCATCTTCATGATACCGTAAAAAATACCTATAATAAAAGGAGGTTGTTGGAAAAAAGGTTATCTTTCCCAGCAACTCCTTTTGATTAGGCGTTCCATCTGCTATTGCCATTCACATAGCTATTTTCTTATGAATCTTGCAAATGCTCAGTACACAGTCTTGTTCCATTGATATTTTTTCATATCAACATACTCTCCCACGAATTCAACCCCTTCTGCCTTTAGAAGCTCCGTCTGTCGGTTGCATTTCCCGCTTCCGAATGCACAGGACATCCTGCCGTCCTTCGTCACTACACGGTGGCATGGCAAATCACTGTTACATGGAACCGCATGGAGGGCGTACCCCACCACCCGCGCCCAACGGCGGTTGCCCGCAAGCGCGGCAATCTGCCCATAGGACGCAACCTTCCCCTTGGGAATCTGGCGGATTACGTCATATATTTTTTCAAAAGAATTTTTTTCTTCCATTCTTTTATCTTCCCCAATCTCTCAGAGATCTCCTTTTCTTCTCCCTGCGCCGTCGGATGATAATACTCCCGCTGGCCAAGAGACTTTGGCATACACTGCATATGTGTTAGTTTTTCCTCCGTATCGTGGGCATATTCATATCCCTTGCCATATTCCAAATCTTTCATCAGTTTCGTCGGCGCATTGCGAAGCTGTAGCGGGACCGGCTCTGCCTGCAGATTCTTCACATCCTGCTTGCATGTTTCGCAGGCTGTATAAAGAGCGTTAGACTTAGGTGCCATAGAAAGATAGGTAACGGCATGGGTCAGATGCACGTCGCACTCCGGCATCCCAAGGAAATGGCATGCCTGATATGCCGCAACTGCCACCTGCAGCGCACGGCTGTCCGCCATCCCAACATCCTCACTGGCGAAACGGATCAGCCTTCTCGCAATATACAACGGATTCTCCCCGCCCTCTAACATTCTGCACATCCAGTAGATTGCCGCGTCTGGGTCGCTGTTGCGCATGGACTTGTGGAGGGCTGAAATCAGATTGTAATGTTCCTCCCCATTTTTATCATAGAGCAGGGACTTCTTGCTGATACACTGCATAAGCCCCGCGTCCGTCACCAGGATGCCCTCGGCGCTGATTTCCCCGTTCGTCACAGCCATCTCCAGCGTATTGAGGGCAGTCCTGGCATCACCGTTGGCAAATGCTGCGATTGCCGCCACCTGCCGTTTCGTAATCCGGACATTCTGCGCCCCGAACCCTTTCGGGCTTCTGATTGCCTGTTCCAAGACCTTTATCAAGTCCGCTTCCTCCAATGCCTTTAAAACGAACACCCGGCATCTGGACAACAAAGCCGCATTGACCTCAAACGAAGGGTTCTCCGTAGTGGCACCGATAAGCGTCACTGTTCCGCTCTCCACCGCACCGAGCAGAGAATCCTGCTGATTCTTGCTGAAACGGTGGATCTCATCAATAAACAGGATCGGACGCCCTTGTGTGAACATGCTCTCAGTGTCCCTACGACATCTGTCAATCACATCACGCACATCCTTGACCCCCGAATTGA
>OFGG01001994.1_pt1 | contig 12037 bp, 8 predicted proteins | sample 1521701 | NCBI WGS metagenome assembly OFGG01 (sample SAMEA3504081, study PRJEB24116) | mouse gut metagenome | biome: mouse gut; feature: mouse-associated habitat; material: faeces | place: Denmark | collected 2011
CCTTCGGTTTTGCCGACCCCAACTCCTCCTCCGTCGCCAAGGGGGAGACGCTGAAGGATACCATCAAGATGGTGTCCGGCTATGCCGACGTGGTGGTTATGCGCACCCCCTGGGAGGGGGCGGCCAAGGCGGCCTCTCTGTACTCCCATGTCCCTGTGATCAACGCCGGCGACGGCGGCCACATGCACCCCACCCAGACCACCGCCGACCTGACCACCATCACCCGCCTGTTGGGGCACGTGGACGGCCTGTCAGTGGGCCTGTGCGGCGACCTGAAGAACGGCCGCACCGTCCACTCCCTTATCAAGGCACTGGCCAAGTTTGAGGACATCCGCTTTTTCCTCGTCTCCCCCCGGGAGCTGGCTGTCCCCGACTACATGCGGGCCTTCATGCAGGAAAACGGGATGCGGTTCACCGAGGTCATCGGCCTGGAGGCGGTGATCCCCCAGCTGGATGTGCTCTACATGACCCGCATCCAGCGGGAGCGGTTTGTGGACCCCCTGGAGTATGAGAGGAACAAGGGGGTGTATATCCTCACCCGCCGGAAGCTGGAGCGGGCAAAGGAGAAAATGCTGGTCATGCACCCCCTGCCCCGGGTGGACGAGATTACGGTGGATGTGGACGACGACCCCCGGGCGGCCTACTTCCAGCAAGCCCGATACGGCATGTTCGCCCGGATGGCCCTGCTGGCCGACCTGGCCAACCAGCCCCGGCTGGACCGCACCGAGGCGGTGGAGATCGGGACAAGGCCCGTCTGCCGCAACCCCCGGTGCATCACTCAGACCGAGCACTACCTGCCCCCCCTGGTAAAGAAAAACGGCGGCGTGGACTGCTGCGCCTTCTGCGATGGGGCACTGTTATAAAGGAGATGAACCTATGGGACTGTTTGACCGTTTCAAGAAGAAAGCCCCCGAGCCCACCCGGAAAAGTGAGTGGCCCAGGCCCCCCAGAGAGGACACCATGGCCCTGCTGCTCATGGACCGGGTGCTGGAGGACATTGACCAGGCAATCGAACATCTGCAAACGGCCTTTGGCGAGGGGGCGGTGAGCGATATCGACCGCAGCCACCCCGGGGTGCCCGCCTTCATCGTCACGGTGGACGGGCTGGAGTTCTGGTGCTCCTATCTGCCTATGCCGGTGCCCCAGGAGGAGCGGGATATCCCCGCCATGGCACAGTACAACCTGTTCCTCAATCCCCAGGAGCAGGAGGCGTTTGTCCATCACAAGTCCTTCTGGGTGGTGGCCCAGAAGGGGGGCGGGAAGACGCTGGAGGGCAAGCGCCGGGCCTGCTGGGATTTCAGCCTGCTTTGCGCCGCCCTGCTGGAGGTGGAGGGGGGCGTGGGGGTGTCCGTCACCAACACCGCCCTGCTGGTGAGCCGGGAGCACTACCTGACCCATTGTGCCCGGATGAGGGAGATGGATTGGAGGGACCCGGATTACTTCCCGGTTACCCTGTGGATCTGGTTCTACCGGGGTCTTCAGGAGGACAAGCCCACCATCCAGACCCAGGGCCTGGCCGAGTTTGGCCTGCCTGAGCTGGGCTTCTTCGCCCCTGAGCTTCCGCCTCAGGACATCTTGAACTACCTGTGTACCATGTCCAGCTGGCAGGTCACCGGCAAGCAGCTGTACCGGAACATGGCCCTTATCCCCCTCACCGAGGAGCTGGAGGTGGTCAGCAAGCAGGACGGCGACACCATCTTTTTTATCGGCGGCTGACCTGAAAATTTGAGGAAACCCATTGACAGCCCGGCAAAAATGTGGTAATATCCATTAGCTGATGTGAGAGGGAGCACCATGCGGGTGTAGTTCAATGGTAGAATCCCAGCCTTCCAAGCTGGTCGCGTGGGTTCGATTCCCATCACCCGCTCCAAATGCGCCTGTAGCTCAGGTGGATAGAGCAACTGCCTTCTAAGCAGTGGGCCGGGGGTTCGAGTCCCTCCAGGCGTGCCAGCCAGCTTCAGGCGCAACCGGACATCAGTGATATGGTGGGTATAGCTCAGTTGGTTAGAGCACCGGATTGTGGTTCCGGGTGTCGAGGGTTCGAGTCCCTTTACCCACCCCAGAAAGCAAGGGATTGGGAGATGATCCCAATCCCTTGTTTTTCCACCAAGCGGCAGCGCGTCTAGGAAAGACACTGGGGTGTCGCCAAGTGGTAAGGCACGGGACTTTGACTCCCGCATCCGCTGGTTCGAGTCCAGCCATCCCAGCCATATGACCCGTTAGCTCAGCCGGCAGAGCAACTGCCTTTTAAGCAGTGGGTCCGGGGTTCAAATCCCCGACGGGTCACCAGTTCAGAAATTCCCATCACTGCTCTGTTTCCGCCTCGCGGCGAAAACTGCGCTGTGATGGGAATTTCTTCGCGTTCGGACCGGATTCGCTGCGCTGGATTCCGGCCCGAATTGGGTGGCGCGGGCCGAGATTTTTGGCGTTTTGGATAAGACGGAATATATAATATGATAGAATATTTAGGGGATGTTTTGCAAAGGGGATACATGCAATGTGAGCGGAGGAGCCTGGGACAAAAAAGAAGGAAATGTAAAAGAAGATGTAACTGTTGCTGCCGTTTTTTGTACAAATCAATGCGCAAAAAGTGGGGCCATTACTTGCATTTCCGTATTGCTTGTGGTATGATACCAAAAGTCGATACGGAATCTTGGCAAAAAGGTAATAACGTTAAGTTAAGGTAATGCGATCGAAAATATTGCATGAAATGCTTTTGGTTGCGTATATTTTTGGCGTTTGCAATTTTGAAGAGATTTTTTCTTGTTAAATCTTTTTAACTTATTGACATTTGGATTAGATCGAGCTCTTTTTTAAAAAAGTAATGCAAAATATATATTCTGTCTTATATAGGAGACAGAGAAAGCAAAGATCTATGCCGCAAATAAGAACGAATATTGTGGAAGGAGGCTTATTGTAGCATCGGTGCTACTGCGGAAAGCTTCAGGCTATAGCCGAAAGAAACGATTAGTGGTTATATTGGCATTATCGGGATGTGCAGAAATTTGTGAAACTGGGGCCGGCCGGATTGCGGTGTCCCAGTTAGTGTCCTATACAAAAGGAAGAGCTTTTTTCACCGCCATACTTTTTCAGTTGGCTCTATTATAGAAACATGGGCGAAGTCTATAAGCATATTATGAGTACGGGCTCCGAAATATTTCAAAATGAAAAGAGATTGATGTTATGGATAATTTTCGTTACAGTCATCATCCGAATTTGGAGAATGAATCACAAGAGTATCCGTTTCTTTTTTCCTTTGTGATGGCAGTTTACAATGTTAAAAGTTATTTAAACGAAGCGGTTGATAGCATAATGCAGCAGGATATTGGCTTTGAGACGATTCAAATTATTCTGGTAGATGACGGTTCAACGGATCAGAGTGGAGACGTATGTGATACGCTGGAGCGCCAATATCCGGGAAATATTATAGCGGTTCATAAAGAAAATGGAGGGGCGGCCTCCGCTAGGAATAAGGGGCTGGAATTTGCGACAGGACAGTATGTTGGCTTTATGGATCCGGATGACAAAATATCTAAAAATACTTGTTCATTGGTATACCGTTTTTTTCAAGAGCATGCGGCAGAGACCGACATTGTTTCGATACCTATGACATTTTTTGGCGCAAAGACAGGGCCGCATATTTTAAATTATAAGTTCCAGAAGGGAACCCGCGTAATTGATTTGCGAGAGAACTATGAGTGCATACAGCTGAGCCTGGCATCGATCTTCGTGAAGCATGAGACGGCCTGCAAAATAAGGTTGAATGAGCAGCTGGAAGTAACAGAGGATGGCCGTTGCCTGCTTGAGCTGTTTATGGAGAAGCCGTTTCTTGGAGTGATCCATAACGCCGCATATTATTACCGCAGACGGGCAAACGGTACAGTATCTTTGACATCGGGGGTTGTAGGCCGGAAAAGCTGGTACATTCCGTGGATCGAAGCATTTGCGGAGCAATCAATTAAAGATTATCAGAATAGCTGGGGATATGTTCCGGAGTTTGTACAATACACAATTATGTATGAGTTACAATGGCGTTTTTGGAAAGAACATATTCCAGATGAAGTTTTAACGGATACAGAAAAAGCAGAATACCGGCAGCGAGTATATGGGCTGCTTGCACATATTGATGATAAAATGATCCGCGCACAGAAACATTTAGGTACTGTGCGCAAAAATCTGGTTTTAGATTGCAAATACAAAGAAGAATACAAACGAGGCCCGCATGTTGCCGGGGCGATGTTTAGCCTGAGATACAGTAAGTGGGGACTGCGGCAGAGAATTGACTTCGTCACGGTTTCGCAGACCTCGATTACCATTGAAGGGCGTATTACGGTGCCCAAGGCTGAGATGCGTAAAATTGGGGTATGGGCCAATATTGACGGCGCTGAAGTCCACTGTGAACTGTTTCGGGTAGAAGATACAGATTGGTTTGCGGACGAGGCGTTGTCTGTGACCTATGGGTTCCGAACCAGGTTTGCAAATCGAGATGAGATATACTGCCACAAGGTCAAATTTTTCTTTCTTTTTGGATCGGACCGGACTGATTGTGGGAAATTAAACTTTTCACGGTACTCTCCGATTGGTAGCGAGTATCGAAACAGCTATTGCTGGCTCAACGGTCGAAAAATTACTGTAGATCGTGGGACGCTGCATTTTGCAAGGTGCGGGCGCAGAGGGATGCTTCAGCGTGAACGCCGGTTGTTTAAGGAATTGTGGAAGCATAAGAAAAGTAGCGACCGCAAAGCTGCGCTTGCACGGCTTCTTCAACTTCTGATAAAGCCCTTCTGTAAAAAACCAATTTGGATTTTGTCAGATCGCCTTGAATGTGCAGGTGATAATGGGGAAGCCCTATTTAGGTACATTAATCAATATCATGATGGTGACATAGATTCATATTTTGTTCTGAACAGGGATACAAAGGATTATCAGAGGTTAAAGGCAATTGGCCATGTTGTAAACAGCGACTCCTGGAAGTATAAATTTTTGTTTTTATGTGCCGATGCGATCATTTCTTCCCAGGCGCAAGATAATACAATAAACCCGTTTTACGGATTTTGGAACCCCTATCGGGATATTATAAACCAGAAGCCGTTTATATTTTTGCAGCACGGTATTATAAAGGACAATCTTTCGCAGCAGCTGAATCGTTATCAGAGAAATATCCGCGGCCTTGTTGTTTCTGCTGTAGCAGAGCGAAATTCAATTAATACAGGCCCCTATTTCTATACTCTGGGCAATCTGTGGCTGACTGGGCTCCCGCGGTATGATTTGCTGCACCATGACGAGAAACGGCGCGTTGTAATTATGCCAACCTGGAGAAGGTATTTGCTGGACAAGCAAGATCCTAAAACCGGAATCTGGGAAAAGAACGCGGCATTTGACAGCAGTGCATATGTGCAATTTTATCAGGACTTGCTTCATGACGAGCGTTTGTTGAGCGCCGCAGAGGCCTTTGGATATTCGCTCTCTTTCTTCCCGCATCCGAATATACAGCCACACATCGAGGCATTCAATGTGCCGAAAGATGTGATGACCCCAGCGACGGGAGAAACCTATTGTGAAGTGCTTGCGCAAAGTGATTTGCTGATAACAGATTATTCGTCGGTTGCGATGGATTTTGCGTATCTCAGAAAACCTGTCTTGTATTGTCATTTTGACAGAGAAGAATTTGAACAGGGGGATCATATTTATACGCCTGGATATTTTGATTATGAAAAAGATGGCTTTGGAGAGGTGGTTTATAATCGGGATGCTTTAGTTGATGCCATTATTTCATACATGGAAACGGGCTGTCAATTAAAACAACTGTATCGAGAGCGAATGGATCAGTTTTTCTTTTACAATGATCAAAATAACTGTGCACGTATTTATGAAAAGATAAGAGATGAACTGTAAAATAATGAAAAAATATCTGACAAAGATATATCAAAAGGTTGCCGGACTTTTTTGCTTAGCAGCAGATAAAATTCTGCGGCTTTTTCCATTGCGCAAAATTATCCTGCTGGAAAGCTACCCGGATTTTACTGACAATACCATGGCGCTTTATCAATATCTGGTCGAAAAGCGTCGGGATTATGGGTACCGGCTGGTGTGGGTCACAGAACAGCGGCAGAAGGCTCCATCTGGGTCTGTCTGCGTCAATAAAAGGGGCGGATTGCGGGAACGCCAACGATGGTTCATTCTTCAGCGAACAGCAAAGGTTTTTGTCAGCTGCAATCGATTTTATCTTACTACATTGCGAAGCGGACAGGTGTCTCTGTTTTTGACCCATGGTTCTCCCCTAAAAACGAGCCCAGGCTATAAGTATTTTAACCGTTTTGATTATGTTTTGTCGCAATCTAAATGGCTGACCCCATATGTGGCAGAAGAAAATCAGATGGACATTACGCGCCTGCTGACACTTGGGATTCCCAGAAATGATGATTTATACCACCCTGAGCAGGCTTTGTCAAAGCTGAATCTTCTCGGGTATACAAAGATTATTGCCTGGCTGCCGACTTACCGACAGCACCGGAAGGGAAACCGCCATGATATGAAGGTCAGTAATTTCGGCATTCCGCTGCTTTCTTCAGAGGAAGACGTGATACGGCTGAATGAGAGGCTTGCTGAGAAAAATATGCTGCTTGTCCTGAAACCCCACCCGGCCCAGGATTTGCGCGTTGTACGCGCACTCGCGGTGTCCAATATCTTTTTTCTTGAAAATGCGGCTCTGGAGCAGAAAAGAGTTCCTTTGTACGCTTTCCTTGGTGCAGTGGATGCAATGTTGACGGATTATTCCTCTGTCTATTATGATTACCTGCTTTGCAATAAGCCCATTGGGCTTACTCTGGATGACTATGATGTATATAAATCCAAACGCGGATTTGTATATCCGGATCCCGATACGGTGCTGAAGGGATACAGGCTTTATACAGTGAATGATTTGCTTCGATTTATTGATATGTTGGCGAACGATGCACATCCCCTCCGGGAGGAACAGAATGCGATCTGCCGCTTGACAAACGATTATCAGGATGATCGTTCGTCGCAGAGGGTGGGCGAATTTGTGATCCAGCTTTTGCAGGGCAAGCGGAACGCAGGCTGAAATTTTTAGCAATGACATGTATCAGGAGTGAGGTACAATGAATGTTGGATTGATTCTGTCGGGTGGACGCGGTTCCCGCTTCGGCAGCGCACTTCCCAAGCAATACCATATGTTAAATGGGAAAATGGTGATTGCATATGTTGCAGACGCGTTAGCGCGCGCGAATAGCGTTGATAAAATCGTATTTGTCGGAGATAATGAGGAACCTGCCTTGAAGAATTTAGCCTGCCAGTACGGCGGTGCTGTTGCAGGTGGTGGGAAAACGCGCAACCTGTCGCTGCAAAACGGCCTGGATTTTGTACACATGAACTTCGATTGTGAAAACATTATGATTTTTGATGCAGTTAGACCAATGGTAAATTCCGCGATGATTGACCGCTATTTTCAGCTTCTGCGTACAGGATATGATGCAGTGATTACGGCACAGGAGATTACGGATAGTCTGGGATGCCGGGATTGCTGGAGGCTTGCCCGCAGCCGCTATTATCTGATGCAGTCGCCGGAGGCATACCGCTTTGAAATGCTGTACAAGTATTTTGATAAGGACTCTTTATATACAGAGGTTCTTCACCATATGCCGGATACTGCAAATGCATATTTGAATTTTGATTTTACAAACAACATTAAGCTTACATACGACTGGGAGCTGGACTATTTAAGCGCATTGCTGAAATAGAGCCGTTGTGTGGAAAGCGCGGCGGGGTGTTGTGAGTGGAAAAGGAGATACGAGAATGCCGGAGATGATAGATTATCCTTTTGAATTTTCGGTAGTCATGGCGGTTTACAATGTGGAGCCATTTCTGAAAGAGGCCGTAGAGAGCCTGATTGTACAGGATTTTGGATTTGAAAAAATTCAGCTGATTATGGTTGACGACGGCTCCACGGATGGAAGTGGGGCTATTTGTGATGAGTATGCCGAGCAGTATCCGGAAAATATAACCGTCATTCACAAGGAAAATGGAGGCGTTTCATCAGCCAGAAATGAGGGCCTGAAATACGTTCAGGGACGATTCGTCAATTTCTTGGATTCGGACGATAAATTGGGCAGCAGGGTCATGTCTGTTGTTCACAAATTTTTCAGGAACCATGAAGAGGAAACGGATGTCGTTACAATTCCCATGTTCTTTTTTGACGGGGCTTCTGGAGCACACAAGCAAAACGCAAAGTTCCAGAAGGGCTCGCGCGTCATTAATCTGCTGCAGGATTGGAAGACCGTTCAGCTGAGCTGCTCTTCGGCCTTTATCAAGGCGGAAGCGGCATGCGGCATGCATTTTGATCCGGAGCTTGCTTATTGCGAAGATGGAAAGGAAATCCTGAAGATTCTTGTGCGGAAAATGACGCTTGGAGTTGCAAGGGGGAATTCTTATTACTACCGTAAACGGACAGTAGGAGCGGCTTCCGCAATTCAAAGCTCTGAAAATAACATCAAATGGTATATGCCGTATCTTAAAGGGTTTACTGCATCGATACTGTCATTCTGTCAGGAAGAGATGGGATATATCCCCAAATTTATACAGTTCTCTTTAATGTATGATCTCCAATGGCGTGTGAAGCAGGAGTATATCCCGGACACAGTTATGGCAGAAGAGGATATATCTGCATATAAAACACTTCTCTTTTCTCTCCTGAAATATTTTGATGACGACGTTATTATGGCGCAGAAGGATATTCAGGTTGAGCACAAGGCCTTTATCCTGAAGAAGAAATACGGAAAAGATGCAGACAGGATGTGGGGGCGCAATACTGCTCTGCTGCATTATCAAAATACCTGCATTTGTTATCTGAACACGAATAAGACCCATTTGAACTTTATTTCCATTACTTCGGACGCCATTCGCCTGGAAGGCTATATCGTGCTGATAGCAGAAGATTATGGCGATGTACAAATTTATTTGGAGGTCAACGGAGAAAAAGTGCCCTGCGTCCCGGTGGACAGGGGAATGGACCGGACGGCGCTGAACGAGCCGATTTATTTTGCATATGGATTTCAATGTGAGGTTCCCATTGATCCGACGGTCGAGAAGTATGTAATATCTCTGTTTTGCGAAGTGGACGGCAAGCGGATCAATCGAAACAGGCTTGTGTATGGGAAATATTGCCCCGTATCCACCCGATACCGGCATTCCTATTATTATCACGAAGGGTATGTTCTGACGGCGGCTCAATCCCGGCTTGTTGTGCAGAAATGCGGAAGAAAGGGGCGTTTGCAGAGGGAATACGCATATCTGCGAGAACTGTGGAAAAGAAATGATGGCGGCGGACGAAAGGCAGTTTTCGCCCGTCTGCTGACGTTTGTATTCAGTCTGTTTCAACACAAAAAGATATGGCTCATCAGTGATCGAGTCAGCCAGGCGGATGATAATGGAGAGGCGTTTTTCCAGTATGTAGGAAAAAATTTACATAAAGATGTGAAGGCATATTTTGCTGTTTCGCCGGAGAGTCCAGATTATCAACGACTGCAAAAGTATGGAAAGGTGATTCCATTCCTTGGAAAACAGTACAAAACGTTATACTTACTGGCGGATTGCATAATCTCTTCTCAGGCAGAGGAGTACATTTTTCATCCTTTCCAAAAATATTCTGAATTTTATCGTGATTTGTCGCAGTCACAAAAATTTGTATTCCTACAGCATGGTGTTATAAAAGATGATTTGTCAGAGTGGCTGAATCGTTTTAATAAAAATATGGCAATGTTTGTAGTGACGACAATGCCCGAGTATGAATCCATTTTGTCGGGCAACTATTACTATACTGATGCCGTAGTAAAGCTGACTGGTCTGCCCCGCTATGACAGACTATACCGTCAGGAAAAAAGGCAAATCGCCATTATGCCAACGTGGAGGGCGTATTTAGTGACTGGAATAGATCCGGGAACCGGAAAGAGAGAATTAAAGCCCGGATATTGTGAGAGCCGCTATTTTGCCATGTACCATGAGCTGCTGAATTGCCAGCGGCTATTTGACTGCGCGCAAGAGCTGGGATATACGATTGCATTCATGCATCATCCCAACATGATCTGTGCAAAGGACAGCATGAACAGCGACCACAGATTGCAGCTGCTGGAACAGAACATAGCGTATCGGACGGTTTTTGCTGAGAGCGATTTGCTGGTTACAGATTATTCTTCGGTAGCATTTGACTTTGCATATCTGAGAAAGCCTGTTATCTATTACCAGACAGATAAAGAAGAGTTCTTTTCTGGGGCGCATACCTATGAAAAGGGATACTTTGATTATGAGAGAGACGGCTTTGGCGAGATAGAGTGCTCTGTAGAGGCGCTTGTGGATCGGATAATTGAATACATGAAAAATGGGTGCGAATTGAAGGAGGTATATAGGGAGAGAATTGACGCGACATTTCCTTTTTCGGACCAAAATAATTGTAAGCGCGTCTATGAGGAGATTCTGAAATTGTCATAGTGGAATGCAACGGTCTGTTACGTAATCGCAGATGGTTTGCTATAGCCGTTTTGCTGCGCGGGCAGACGCAGGCTTGGCAGGAAAATGCGGCAATGCTGGTGGGAATGTGTCTTTACACTGTCTTAAACTATTTTGGAAAGCGCTTTTCTGCTTTTTGGACTTAAGAAGTGAATAATGAATGACGAGAAAATAGGGGGGTACCCCCCTATTTTCTGATATATGTTATATATCAGAAAATAATGAGGGTTGTCGAATTAATTCAGAGGAGTTCTATCCGTATGCTTTTTACCAGCCTGGAATTTTTATTGTTTTTCTTCCCGGTCACCCTTGGCATATATTTTTTCCTGCCGCACAGAGCCAGAAACTATTGGCTTTTATTGGCGAGCCTGTTTTTCTATGCGTGGGGTGAGCCGACTTTTGTTCTGGCGATGATGTTCTCTATCGTGTTTAATTACTTTGCCGCACTCCGAATTGAAGAGCTGTACGCAAAGCGTTCCGCGCAAAAAGGATTTCTGGCGCTGACAGTATTCATCAATCTGGGCATTCTGTTTGTGTTTAAGTATATGAACTTTGTAACCAAAAATATGCGCGAGATATTCCCGGTGGTGCAGGATACGATCCCTCAAACCAGCTTTGTGCTCCCTATCGGCATCTCCTTCTTCACATTTCAGGCGATCTGCCGCAGCTGAGCCTGGGTAGTTGTGTCTCCGCCTTCAGCAGACCCCTCTCCGCGCCTGCGCTGCGGCCGCTCATGGAACCCTTTCGCTGAAACCGCCTGCTTGCACACTACGTTCTGGATGCCGCTGAGACGGTTCCTCCCGAGTACCTCCGGATCATAGCCCAAATCGTACATAATCGTTCTGGGTGTATCCCCTTCCTGGTATCTCCGCCAGAATTCTTCCTTGAATGCGTTTGTGAAGGTGATCTGCGTGGTGGACACATGGAGCGTGTATGGATTTTCTGCCATAACCCGCACCTGCTCCTGGGTAAACATTTTCCGTGCCATGTGTGATGCCCCTTTCTATTGGCTTCATTTTATCACACAGCCCTGCCCTTAGAACATACTCTTGTCCTATATCCCTTTTCTTTCATTACTTGTTTCGTCCACTTTTAGGGTACGTCCTTACTTTTTAACCTGTCCACCAACCTGGGTCTCCATTTTTCCTGCTGTCCATAATCTTGGATACAGTTTATCTTACCATTTACAATGCTCCGTAAGATACTTGAACAATAAGAAAATGCCCCAGGTAGGAGCGTAAAGTGCGGCCTTGAAAAAATTCAAAAAAAGTTGAAAAACTTTTTGTCTTGGGCTTGACATTTGGGTGTCTCAAGTCGTGAATCCTGATCCGCTTAACCCCGGCCTCTTTTGCTCCCCTGTCCATCTCCCGGTGAAGATAGGATTTCGTCACCGTGAAAATGCGGTCTGTCGGCTCCACGGCGTATAGGCTCTTGATGTAGTCCTCCATTTCTTCACAGAGGAAAGCGGGCATTTGAATGACCCGGTTGCTCTTGGCCGTCTTGGGGTCGGTGATAA
>OFGG01001999.1_pt1 | contig 12010 bp, 19 predicted proteins | sample 1521701 | NCBI WGS metagenome assembly OFGG01 (sample SAMEA3504081, study PRJEB24116) | mouse gut metagenome | biome: mouse gut; feature: mouse-associated habitat; material: faeces | place: Denmark | collected 2011
ATAAGGCATTTGGAAAGTAATAATAAAAGATTTAGTTTAAGAAATCAGGGATTAACAGTATTAAGTTTGTGTGATGGTATGTCATGTGGGCATATCGCATTAGATAGGGCTGGTTGCAAAGTGAATAAATATTTTGCAGCAGAAATTAAGAATATTGGTATTAAGGTAACGAAAGATAATTATCCTGACACAATACATATTGGTGATGTTAATAAGATTACATATAAAGATGGTGTTTTGTATACAGAGATAGGAAATTTTGAAACGGATATTGATTTAGTTATTTTTGGCTCGCCTTGCCAGTCATTCAGCATAGCTATGAAAACTGAACACAGGGTAGGGTTAGAAGATAAAGAAAAATCAGGACTGTTTTTAGAGTGTCATAGAATTTTAAAGGAAATTAATCCTACATATTTTCTTATGGAAAATGTTGCTTCAATGAAAAATGAAGATAGAGATGTAATTACTTCTATGATGGGTGTGGAACCTATTAGAATCAATAGTGAAATTGTAGCACCAGCTTTAAGGGATAGATATTATTGGACAAATATTCCTAATATTGAACCAATTAAAAGAAAGAATATCAGCTTACAAAATATTATTACTGAAGGATATACAAATAGAGATAAAGGACATTGTTTAGTTGTTGTAGATTGTAGACCTGCCACAACTCCTGTAAAAATGTTTCATAGATATTATTATAAAGGATTTGGAAATTTAATTTTCAAAAGCAAAGAACAATTTGAAATATGTGCAAAGTTTTATGATGAACATTATCGTGGTATGAAAGCAAAGGATATTCCAGTTGGAGAAACTGATATTTTTAATGGCGTTAGATACTTAAATCAAATTGAAATCGAACGGTGTCAAACTATACCTGAAGGATATACAAAATGTTTAACTAGAAATGAAGCAGCAGATGTTTGTGGTGATGGATGGACAGTTGATGTAATTGCTCATATTTTTAGTTATATAGAATGACTTGAAACCCACGTTTCATTGGTGAAACAATCCTGTATATAGTGTTTGCGGATATATTAAAGTACTATATATAGATTGAAGAAAGGAGAAAAATGAGTTATTACGAAGAAGATTTTTATGAAATGAGTGAATTTGAAGAAAAAATAAACGAACTAAAAGATTGTTTGCGAGAATCAGTTAAACATGAAACACAGATGGAAATCGAAATGCTGCAAAGAGAGAATGAGAGATTAAAAATCAAAAATATTGATTTAGAAACAGAAAATAGTTCCGTTAAATGCGAAAACAAAGGTTTATTAAGTACAGATAATGTATTAAAAATATTAGCAGATAAGATCAATGAAGAAAATGTTTATAAAATTATACGAGCAATTTTCCCAAAAACCTTTGAAGAAAATACATATGATTGTCCTGAGTTTTGGGGTACATATGTTAATTATTATGACAATAGGAAAGATGTGGTAACGCTTTTAAAATACGCAAATGTAAAAATTCCACCTGAACTTGAAGACGTTGTACTTCCTCATGAATGGTCTGAAGATTTACTTGATAAATTTTTTGATACTATGTATAACCACGTTAATTGTAATGGATGTACATATGAAGGAAATTTGAAATATTGGAGTTATAGAAATGCGACTGATCCATTTCCAACTCGTATTTTGGGTTATGATGAAATTCCTTGGCAGTTTGTTTTAAGAAATCCTCTTTTAAATTCTGAGAAATATGCTTTAAAAATTGCGAAAGCAATGAATGATGGATATAACGGATTAAAATTTAAAAAAATATGTTCTTATCAGAATTTAGATGAAGAAGTGTTGAAACTGATTGTAGACAAAATAATTGTAAAAGAAAAATCTGATAAAGTAATATTTGATTTCTTGATTGATCATATTGAATTAGTTTCTGATAGGGAAAGATTAGAAATTCTTATCCTGAAATTGAAGCTGGGTGGCGTTGTTACGATGCTGTATTAAAAATGCCAAAAGAATACCAGATTAGATATGCAAAGTCAATTAGTAGGATAGATGACAGAATAGAATTTTTGGACACGACCCATTTATCAAAAGAAGAAAAAACAGAAGTATTAGGTACAATTTTTGATGAATAAGGCATTGAAATCTGCGATTCATTTAAAAGATGTAAGCAATGAAAAAGGGTAATCTCTCAAGTTGTTTTATAACTTTTAAGATACCCTTGTCATAAATAACATTTACAATTTAATTGTGTGGAACAGCTCGTCCAAATATACCATTTGAATCATATGGAATATCAAAACTAATATGTCCTTTTGTGGTCATAGGCGCAGAAATATTAATCTCTACCCATCCTGAAGCACCAGGAAAACGAGATGATGGATAAGGATGATCTTCCATTTTGAAATTATCTCCATATAATACATCCTTATTTGTTCCCATTGTTCTCAAAATAACATCTTCTAAAGTTAGAGTAGCAGGATCAAAATACATAAATACCACCTCCAATTTTAATATAAAAATATTGTACCATAAATGTGCTTAATAAACAATAGAAAGGAAATATAATTTGAAAGAATTAAGAGTAATTATAGCTGGAAGTAGGGATTTTGATGACTTCCCAAAACTTATGAATAGTTGCATTGATATTTTGCATGAAATTAGTGAGCAGAATGACAATTTTGGTAAAATCAGAATTGTTAGCGGTGTAGCTAGAGGAGCAGATCGGTTAGGAGAACAGTATGCCAAGGTTGCAGGATATGAAGTGTCAAGGTTTCCTGCTGATTGGGACGGCTTAGGAAAGAAAGCTGGTTATGTGAGAAATGCTGAAATGGCAAAGTATGCTATAGCTGATGTGAATTATGGTGTGTTAATGAAAAAGTATTTTAATCCCCCATCTGAGATGGGGGTTGCTAACTTGCTTTTTGGGACGGTAAGAGTAAAGGAACAAAACACATGATTGATTTGGCAGAGAAGAACGGTTTGGAAGTACATATTGTGAGGTTTGATAATGAGGAAATTAGAAAATAATATATTACAGAGATTTTTAGACAGGTTTGTTGAATGTTTGAAGAGTGAAGTTGGATGTAACACTTTAAAAAATGATCAGTTAGATATTCCGTTTATAATTTCATCTTTATATCAAAGTTTTGAAAAGCATACAGATGTTCTTCAAGAATTTATTCAAGATTTGTGTCTATATCCAGATTATAATATTTCTATTTTGGATAGTCAAAATGATTATAATGGACTGATTGATGTAGAGATAAATCTTGTAAAATATCCAGATGATGAAGAAAATGAACAATGGTATATGGATGGTCATAGTCCAAATTATGATTATAAACTTTGCTTTATATATGACACAAGAGACTATGGATATTGTGAATGTACACCTGATATGCGAGATTACAGAGAAGACAAGCAGTGTTGTGGTCATGGATGCGATGCAGCGTTTTGTGAGTTTTCTCTATATAAAGTTTTACATATTGCTTCTGGCTCATGGGAAGGTGATGAACACGATTATTGGGAGTTTGAAGATGAATTTTATTTGAGTGATAAAGAACTTAGTGATAAGAAAGAAAAAGAAGATAGAGACAGAGAGATTGAGGTACTTAGAAATAGAATTGAAGCGGATCAGAAACGATTAGCTGAGTTGGAGAATATGTAATGCATAGAAGATTAATAGGCAATACCTGTACTGGTCTTGGTAATCCATCACCAGTAATTTTTGACAACCAATGGACAGATAACGAAAAATTTAATGAGACTGTAAAATCATTTTTTGAAGATGCACTAAATTCATTAAATGATGAAGTCATTAAAAATGTTGGGGGTTTCGATTTCAAAATAGAATTAGAAAATAACAGTTTCAGAATCCTATTTGGCATTGAACCATCATATATGTATGATCCGTATATTTGTTATTGCTTCGATAGCCAAAAAGAGAAAAGTTATATACATAAGGGACAGGCACTTGGATATTATGGTGCTGACATCAAAATTAAATCGAAGAAAAATTATAAAAAATGTTACAAAGAATTTAAAGAATGTATAGATGAGCATTGGGATAATTTGATGAGGTGTTTAAGTGAATAATGGAATATTTGCAAATTATACAGGAATTCCAATAATAGTTGTTCCTGATAGCAAAAGGCAAAATAGGAAGCATAAGAAAAAGAGAATTAACAAGAAATGGGCTAAAAGATATGGATATACAACATATAATTTCATTGAAGATGAAAAGGTGATTACGATGAATGGAAGCATATATGTAAATCCGAGGACTTATTACAAGTTAAAATCTATCGAATTATAGTATTAAAACTTGCATTTCATTGGGCTGAGAATGGAGACTGATAGAATGAAGATAGAGCAGATTAAAGAAAAATTGAAAACAAGCGAATATGATTTTCTGAGAGAAAATAAAAATTTGGGTGACAATATCATTCTTTTGACCCTTGGAGGAAGTCATGCTTATGGAACCAATAATGAAAATAGTGATATTGATATTCGTGGTTGTGCTTTGAATAGTAAAATGCAAATTCTTACGAATGAGAATTTTGAACAATTTGTAAATGAAGAAACTGATACAACAATCTATTCATTTAATAAGTTGATTTCTCTGCTCAGTAATTGCAATCCTAATACCATTGAGTTACTTGGAAACAAACCAGAGCATTATTTACATGTATCAAAAATTGGGAAAGAGTTGATTGGTAATGCACATTTGTTTTTGTCCAAAAAAGCAGCGTATTCCTTTGGAGGATATGCAACAGCACAATTAAGGCGTTTAGACAATAAAGCTGTTAGACTGGTTGATCAGGAACAGAGAGAAAAGCACATCCTAAACAGTATTATGAACGCATTTCATACTTTTCCAGAAAAATATTTTTATTTTGAAGAAGATAGTATCAAGCTATATATTGATAAATCTGAACAGGAAGAATATGATACTGAAATTTTTATGGACGTAAATTTGTATCATTATCCTTTGAGGGATTATAAGTCAATGTGGTCTGAAATGAATAATGTCGTGAAAGATTATTCAAAGATTGGCAAGAGAAATAAAAATGCTATTGAACATAATAAATTGGGAAAACATATGATGCACCTCATCAGACTCTATATGATGTGTCTTGATATTCTTGAATATGAAAAGATTGTGACATATAGAGAAAAAGAACATGAACTTCTTATGGATATTCGTAATGGGAAGTTTCTTGATAAAGACAGACAACCAATTCCTGAGTTTTATGAAATGGTTGATGACTATGAAAAGAAGTTGGAATATGCAAAGAATAATACAAGTCTCCCAGATAATCCAGACCAAAAGAAGATTAATAAATTTGTGGCAAGTGTAAATGAGAGAGTGGTGAAAGGAGAGGTATGAAGAGACAGATTAGAAGAAATTGTTTTGAAACAAATTCAAGTAGTACACATGCAATCTGTATTACAAAAAGAAAGATTGATAAAGACAATTTACCAAGCGAAGTTGAATTTAAGCATGATGAATTTGGGTGGGAATTTGAGGTATATGAGGATGTTTTAACTAAGGCTTCGTATTTATATCAGGCAATATGCGATTTACATTATTATGAAAATGATAAAAAGAAAAACGAATATATCAACTGGATTTATGAGGTTCTTGGGAAATACGGCATTGAGTGTAATTTTGACACAGTAGATAAGGACGAGGATGGTTTTAGTATAGGATATGTTGATCATGTATTTGAAACAAGAGATTTTGTAAATGCTGTTATGAATAATGAAAATAGGTTACTTAGATATTTGTTTGGAGAAAGTAAAATTATAACTGGAAATGATAACAGTGAAACATTTGATAACTATATGGAATCGCATGATTTCAGTGATTATGATGTGTACTATAAAGGAAATTAGTGGAGGAGTAATGAACAGAAAAATTAGAAAAGGAGTATTTGAAACAAATTCGTCTTCAGTTCACAGCTTGGTTATTTCTAATGAGGGTAGAGAACCGAGTGAATTTAAACTGAATAAAGATGGAGAAATAGAAATTGATTTTGGGCAGTTTGGAAAAGATAAACGTATCTATACATCTCAATATGACAAGCTTTCTTATTTGATTACCTGCTTATATTATTTATCTGGATGGGAAATTTCTGATATTTATGATAGACGGGAATTTAGAGAAATCCAAGAAGCCATTTGTAAGTATACAGGTGCAACAGGAATTAAGATTATAGGGGAGCAGGAGCCAGAAATTGATCATCAATCTCAACCCTATGATGGAATCGAAATTATCAATGTCTATGACGATGATAAAGTTATTAACTTTGTATTCAATAAGTATGTGTTATTAAAAACAGACTGCGATTAAGGAGGAAAAATATTTTATGAAGAGACAAGTAAGATGTGGAGTATTTGAAACAAATAGTAGTAGCACACATTCAATGACCATGTGTAGCGAGGAAGAATTTGAAGCATGGAAAAGAGGAGAAGTATTATTTCAACCATATGGAGAGAAGGATTTTGTTTCTGCGACAGAATTGAGTACTAATGATAAGAAAAAAGCAGAAGAAGATTATGAAGAAACAAAAGATGATTTTCAGAAAGATTGGAATGATTTGTCTGAGGATGCAAAACAGAAATATTATACTAAATATGCAAAGCAAAATGGTCTTATTGATGAAGACGCAAAGACTTACGAACAGTACATGAGTTATAGTGATTTAGAAAAATTTGTACAAAGGTATACATCAAAAAGTGGTGATAAAATAGTTGCATTTGGTAAATATGGATATGATGGTTGATTAAGAAAGGATGATATAAATGAATCTGTTGGGAATTTATAAGAATGGGAATATGCGTACACGAATATTTGCAGACGGAACCAAGATTAGAGAGACAGAAGATGATGAATTTATTCCTGAATTCGCAGAAAATATGGATATCAAGATAAGTAACTATTGTGATATGGGATGTAGATTCTGTCATGAGGGCAGTACAAAGAACGGCAAGCATGGAGATGTTTTGAATCAAAAGTTTATCGAGACTTTGCATCCATATCAGGAGGTTGCGCTTGGTGGTGGTGATGCAACAAGTCATCCAGATTTGATTCCGTTTTTACATAAGCTAAAGGATAGAAAAGTCATTGTGAATATGACCGTAAACCAGCAACACTTTGAGCAGAAACAGGAATTGATTAAGAAGTTGGTTGATGAAAAATTGATATATGGTCTTGGTGTGTCACTTGTAAACCCAACAGATGAATTTGTATTTTTGATTCAACAATATCCAAATGCAGTTATTCATGTGATTAACGGTATTCTCAAACCTTCAGATGTAGAAATATTATCTGATAAGGATTTGAAGATGCTTATTCTGGGATATAAGCAGTTAAGACGTGGCAGTGAGTGGTATAGTGAGGATTACGAGAATATCATAACTAAACAAATATGGCTGAAAGAAAATCTAGGAAGTATCATTGAGCATTTCAAAGTAGTGAGTTTTGACAATTTAGCCATAGAGCAGCTTGAAGTCCAGCGGTTAATGACTAAAGAAGAATGGGACGAGTTCTACATGGGTGATGATGGTTCAGTGACATATTTTATTGATATAGTAGAACAGAAATTTGCAAGAAGTTCTACTGCCGATTTTGATAAGAGATATGATTTATTGGACTCTGTAGATGAAATGTTCAAAAAGATAGTATCTAAACAATAAAAATACACCATATATAGTGTTCGGTTGGATAAATGGTTGCTATATATGGTATAGACATGAAATCGAGATTTCAAGGCAGAAAAGAGGTGAGAATATTAGAATAAGAAATAGAGATTTACGTAATTACAATGTTGGTTTTTTAAAAGTAATCCGTAAAAATGAAGAAGATAAAAGACAAGGTACATACTGGTTATGTGAATGTAGTTGTCCAGAGTGTACAAAGAGAAGAATACCTAAATTGGTATCTATAAGACAGGACAAATTATTAGAAGGAAGAACAAAATCTTGTGGATATAACAAAGACTTACAGGAAACCAGAGGAGCTAAAAATACTAATAAGTTTGAAGTAAATCAAGATTATTGTGTTGGATATACATATAAAGGTGAAAAATTTTACTTTGATACATCCGATTACGATATTGTGACAGGAGTATCAACTTGTTGGCATTTTAATGATAGTGGTTATGTCACAGCAAGAGATATGAGGGAAAGTTCTGGAAGATATCAGACCACTGGAAGAAGAAAAATTGTATACTTAAAGGATATCGTTATGGGGAAACAAAAAGGAGAACAAGTTAAGTATGTAAATTATACTGCAAAAAATGATAATAGAAAATCAAATTTAATGAAGGTATGTGGAGGTAAAGAGATTGAAAGAAAATAAAATTACAGACGAACAGCTTGATATGATGGTAAAAAAAGTATTAAGTGATGAGAGAATGACAAAGAAAATGTTGAAAGATTTTGGTTATGAAGTTAAAGACTATGATTCAGAAGATTTAGCATATATCGTTTATGTTATTACTCAACAGGGCGGATTAAAAGATCAAGTAAAAGTATCAAAAGCTGTTTATATGGTGGATCAGATTGCAAAATTTTCAACTCAACATAATAAATATGAAGATGTTGGAAGGTTTGCTATGGATATTTTACAAGAATGTGGTGTAATTAACTTTAATAAATAGCCTTAAAAAATCTGTTTCATTGTAGGAGGTGATTTTATTCGATATAGTGATTTAATTATTACAGATGATAATTTTGATGAAAATATGGAAAAATTGGCAGATGAAAATGGATTTCAGTATGGACAGTTTATTGAATTCATTGAAGATTTATCAAATGATTTTACTAAACAAATTAACAAAAATGGTTATGAGGAATGGATATCTGTAAAGACATATCCTAATCACTCAATAGATTGTGCTTCTCCAATAATTATAAGTACATCTGCATATGAATTTGCGAATGGATATATGGTATTTGGAGGTAGAGACTCAATGTACGATTAATAAAAACAGAAAGGACAAAGGTGCTGCAGCCGTGAGATGATCATGCCTTTCTGGTGACAAAAAATATTCGAGAATAATAATTATGAATTATGGCAAGGTGATTGTTTGGAATTGATGAGTAATATTCCTGATAAGTCTATAGATATGATTCTTACGGACTTACCTTACGGAACGACTCAGGCGAAGTGGGATACGATAATTCCATTTGAACCATTGTGGAAACAGTATAATAGAGTTATTAAAGATAACGGAGCGATTTTATTATTTAGCAGTCAGCCATTTACCTCAGCTCTCATAATGAGCAATCCAAAAATGTTTAAATATGAATGGATATGGCATAAAACACACCCTAAAGGACATTTGAACGCTAAGAAAATGCCGATGAGAGCACATGAAAATATAGAAGTATTTTATAAGAAGCCACCTACATATAATCCGCAGATGACTCACGGACATAAAAGAAAAGTAGCAAAGACAAATTATATCAGAGAAGCAGATGGAGATAGTTGCTATGGCAGAGAAGTAAGAAATACTTCTTATGACAGTACAGATAGATATCCTCTTGATGTTCAGATTTTCAGTAACGCAGATCAGTCTAATAAAATCCACAATACCCAAAAACCAGTAGAAATATATAGATATTTTATGCGTACATACACGAATGAGGGTGAGGTTGTACTTGACTCCACAGCTGGAAGTATGACATGTGCAATTGCTGGTATTGATGAAAATAGAAAAGTTATCTGTATTGAGAAGAATAAAGAGATATTTGAGTTGGGAAAGAATAGAGTTATTGAATATCAAAAAGAGAAAGGAAAAGATGTATGTATAAAGTAGACTATTATACTTTTGCAAGATGTGGTGATGATTCTATAGGGAATATCTTGCAATATTCTGATACATGGTATACAGAAAATTTTATAGAAGATATTCCAAAAGCTTTGTGCCATGTGGTTGATGCAAGAAAAGGTGCAGGAAAATATATTCCTGTAATTAAAAATATAGAAAATATTAAAGGTCATTTATAAGAATGAATAAGTGTGATACATGTTTATGCCAAAAATGTTTTGACAATGAAGTGTTAAATGCAAAGGGAATGTGTAGTAATTGTAATAGATGCAATGAAGATTTAAAAGACGGTTTAAAAATAGAATGTGATTCTTTTGATGATGAAGATGAGCATTGAAAAGCCAATTTTATTCGGATATTAGGTGGTGGTAAAACGGATAGAGTAGGAGAAATTAAACAAAATAGCCAAGGAACGAAAATGAAGATCATTCGTTATGAACGGTGGAATGATATAGATATTGAATTTTTAGATGAGTTTCATTTTATTAAAGAACATATTACTTATACAAATTTCAAACGAGGCGAAGTAAAGAATCCGTATGACAAAATATTATATGGTGTTGGATATATTGACGTAGGTAAATGGAAAAGCAGATATGGTAAAAAAATTTCTGAAGTTTATTTGAGCTGGATGCACATGTTAGAGAGGTGCTACGATCCAGAGCAAAAGAATAAATACCCCGCTTATTATAATTTATGTACAGTTTCTAAAATTTGGCATAGCTTTCAAAATTTTGCTGATTGGTACGATCAAAATAAATATGATATTGGGTATGAGGTACTTCATTTAGATAAAGATATTAAATATCCAAAGAATACAGTATATTCACCATATTCATGTATATTGGTTCCTCAAAGAATAAATGAATTGTTTACTTGCAAGACAAAAGAAAATGGTTTACCAGTCGGAATAAGTATGAGTCAATCTGGTAAATATGTTGCTTCATATAATGGAAAACATTTAGGCACGTATTCAGAATTGGAGGATGCTTATAAGATGTATGCAAAATCAAAAGAAGCTGCAATTAGAAAATTAGCCAATGAATATAAAGGTATAATTCCTGATAGTACATATGAGGTTCTTATGAACTATAAGGTTTTGATAGAAAATGATAAAAATTATTTAGCAAACTGACAAGTATATAACATACATAAAGTAGAAGTAACAAATAAGCATATGCAAAGCAAATAAAGAAAAAGATTAGGAGGAAATGAGGTTTCTGCGCAGAATAAATCCGGGTTTACTCCTAAATAAGAATGGAATATCAAAAGAAAATCAAATGTGAATTATATAGGGACTCTATGCAAAATTATAAGAAGTATGCAATTCCACCTGCTCAGTTAATTATTGCAGATGTTCCATACAATGTAGGAAATAATTTTTACGGTTCAAATCCGATGTGGTACAACGGAGGAGACAACAAAAAAGGTGAAAGTAAATTAGCTGGTAAAGCAGCTTTCAATTCTGATTTTAATTTTAATCTATATGAATATTTTCATTTTTGTTCCAAGATGCTTAAAAAAGATGATACTAGACCTGTTCCGAGAGGACGCAGTAGTGACTCACCTTGTATGATTGTATTCTGTTCTTTTGAACAGATTCAGACACTTATTAAGGCGGCAGAAAAGCATGGGTTCATTCATTACATACCACTAATCTTTTGCAAGAATTATAGTCCACAGGTACTCAAAGCTAACATGAGGGTTGTGGGAGCTGCTGAATACGCACTCCTATTATATAGAGATAAATTGCCAAAATTCAGAAATGGTCTTCAAGTTGATGAAAATGGTAAGAACATTCCAGGAACAGGACATATGATCTTTAACTGGTTTGATGGTGGCGATGAGGATGAATGGGGAAGAACTTATCATAGTAACAGTACATATATGATGTGGGAAAAAGATAAGTCTAAGGAAGTTCCCAAAATCCATCCGGCTCAGAAGCCAATAGCAGTTCTGAAACGTTTGATTGAGATATTTACTGATCCTGGCGATGTGGTAATTGATCCATGTGCAGGTTCTGGTACAACACTAAGAGCAGCTTATGAACTTGGCAGAAGTGCTTTTGGTTTTGAAATTGACCGTAATTTCTACCAGAGAGCAAAAGATGAAATGTTGAATTTTGCAAAAGAAGAGTAGATACATGTAGACTTAGAACATCGGTTTTATGGCAGGAGGTGATATAAATAAGATTTTATTATGAAAATTATT
>OFGG01002000.1_pt1 | contig 12006 bp, 13 predicted proteins | sample 1521701 | NCBI WGS metagenome assembly OFGG01 (sample SAMEA3504081, study PRJEB24116) | mouse gut metagenome | biome: mouse gut; feature: mouse-associated habitat; material: faeces | place: Denmark | collected 2011
AGCTTATATTTATGAAAGTGAATGAAAATAGAATATATTTCTGTCGTGAGCATAAAGTATATCCATTAAATCCGGAGAAAATTATTTGCAAGCAGATTCCTTTGAAACAATATGATGTGATTCATCAAAATGAATTAGATATATTTCACAAAAAGGTAATGGTAATTTGTGGGTCATTTTCTGTATATACTAAACAACTTATTGAAAATATGGCGTATAGATATGAAGATGTAGAATTTAGTTTATTGACAAATGCTGAGGAATATAAAACACAAATTAATTCTCCGAGTTTAAAGCATATATATATTTATAAATCTAATATGGATATTAAAATAATATTGGAACAGCTTCCAATATATGATGTTATACAAGTGTTATGGATTGAGTGTGAATGGTCATATTTTTATAAGTTAATTAGAAAAAGAGCTAAGCGACTTAATCTGAATATTGGAGGTAGTGATTTTTACAGAGCAGGACAGACAAAGAGGGATTTTCTGAGAAGACTGATTGCATCTGCTGATTGTGTTATAGGTCAGACAAAAGGAATGGTGAAGGAATTTTCTGAATATTACAAGCAAGATGCAGAAGGAAAAATGTGTCTTTTGCCATATGGTATTGAAGTACTTGACTGGATAAATAAAGTAGAAAGTATATCGAAAGAGAAGCTGCGTACTAAGTATGGAATACCACAAAAAAGGATTATTGTGACATGTGGAACGCAAGTATGGCTCATCAACATATAGAAATTTTGAAAGCACTTGAAAAGCTGCCAGTATATATAAAGGAGAATATTATCTGTGTATTTCCGATGACATATCCTCATAATGCAGATAGTTATATTGAAAAAATCAGATCATTATTAGATACTTCTAATTTGGAATATATGATTTTAACTGAGTTTATGAACTTTCAAAGCATGGCTGAATATGCTCTGATATCAGATATTATGATTCATGTCCAGACTACAGACCAATTGAGTTCTACCATGTTGGAAGAACTGTATGCTGGAAGTATTATAATTGCAGGAAAATGGCTTCCATATAAATCACTTCATGAAATAGGATTATATTTCTTGGATGTAAATGAGATATCAGATTTAACTGATTTAATGGAAAACGTGGTCATGAATATACACGAGTACAGACAAAAGTGTAAAGGAAATTCTCAAATTGTATGGCAGCATTCATCATGGGAGAAGTTGGCGCCTAAGTGGTATGCCTTGTGGGGATAAACAATTTATAAATGAAGGGAAGTCAGCATATGAAATATGCACTAATTGGTTGTGGCAGGATATCACCAAATCATATTGCGGCAGCACGAAATAACAAACTTGAGATTGTTGCTATATGTGATATTGAACCGTCATATATGGAAGATAAAACTCTGAAGTTTAAATTGGATAAAAGTGTAAAACATTATATAGATTATAAAGAAATGGTTGAAAAAGAGAGACCAGAACTTGTTGCTATATGTACGGAAAGTGGAAAACATGCCTCAATAGCTATTTTTTGTATTGAGCATGGCTGCAATTGTATTATAGAGAAACCGATTGCATTATCAATATCAGATGCAGATGCAATCATTTCTGCATCAATAAAACATCATATAAAGGTCTGTGCATGTCATCAAAACCGTTTTAATAAATCGGTACAAATAATAAGAGAAGCGATTGATATGAACCGTTTTGGGAGGCTGTTTTATGGTACAGCACATGTCAGATGGTGCAGAGACCATGAGTATTATGACAGAGCTTCATGGAGAGGTACATGGGAGCAGGATGGTGGAGCATTGATGAACCAGTGTATTCATAATATTGACCTTCTTCGCTGGATGATGGGAGGAGAGGTTGAGGAAGTAGTGGGAATGACAGACAGGCTAAACCATAATTATATAGAAGCTGAGGATTTTGGAATTGCTTTAATCAAATTTAAAAATGGAAGTTATGGAATCATTGAAGGAACAACAGATATTTATCCCAAGAACTTAGAGGAAACCCTGTATATATTTGGAGAAAAAGGAACGATTAAGGCGGGGGGACAGTCTGTTAATGTGATAGAAGAATGGAGATTTTCTGATATGTTAGATGATCCAATAGAAGTGAAAGCAAGATTTCATGAAAATCCTCCTAATATATACGGGTATGGACATACACCGTTATATGCAGATGTTATTAATGCTATACAACAGGATAGACAGCCGTATGTAAATGCTATGGAGGGAAAACGTGCGTTGGAATTAGTGTTAGCAATCTATCAATCTGCTGCGGAAGGTAAGAGTGTAAAGCTACCAATAAATAACTGTGCTGCTAGTGATTTCAAAGGAAGGTTTTGAGATGTCAGCTTACATACATGAGAGTAGTTATGTTGATGAAAATGTGAGAATAGGAGAAAAGACTAAGATCTGGCACTTTTGCCATATACAATCAGGAGTAGAGATAGGTGAAAACTGTGTTTTGGGACAAAATGTTAATATTTCTAATAATGTTAAAATTGGAAATGGTGTGAAGATTCAAAACAATGTTTCGGTTTATGAAGGTGTAGAACTTGAAGATTATGTATTTTGTGGACCGTCGTGTGTGTTTACGAATGATTTGACACCGCGATCAAAATATCCAAAAGGGAAACAAATATACAAAAAAACGCTTATTAAACATGATGCAACATTAGGTGCAAATTCTACAATCCTCTGTGGTCATGTAATAGGTGAATTTGCAATGATAGCTGCGGGAGCTGTTGTGACAAAAAATGTACAATCATATGCATTGATGGCTGGAGTTCCTGCAAAACAGATTGGATGGGTATGCGAGTGTGGGCAGATATTGGAGGAGGATTTTAAGTGTCATATTTGTGGAAGGTGGTATGAGCTGAAAAAAAACACTCTCATACTTCGAGACATGTTTGAAAAAATAAAAGTCTCCTATAATAAAACAGAACACTTGGAAAGGTAAGATAACACCATGGAATTTCGAGACTTAAAATATCAGTATCGACTTCATAAAAAGGAAATTGACAATGCCATACAAAGTGTACTTATAAATACGAATTTCATACAAGGAAAGCAGGTATCAGAATTAGAAAAACTGCTTGCAGAATATGTAGGAGTGAAACATTGTATTACCTGTGCAAATGGAACAGATGCGTTGCAGCTTGCTCTAATGACTTGGAATATTGGTGCAGGAGATGCAGTTTTTGTGCCGGACTTCACTTTTTTTTCAAGTGGAGAAGTAGTTCCTTTGGTGGGGGCAACTCCAATTTTTGTGGATATAGATGAGGATACTTATAATATTAATCCTCAACGCCTCGATCAAGCGGTTCAATATGTTTTGGAGAAAACAAATTTAAAACCAAGAGTAGTTATTGCGGTTGATTTATTTGGACAACCAGTCGATTTTAAACGGATAAAGGAGATTGCAGCAAAATACAATTTGTTGATTTTAGAAGATGGTGCGCAGGGGTTTGGTGGAAGAATCAAAACCAAAAAAGCCTGTAGTTTTGGAGATATAGCGACCACTTCGTTCTTTCCTGCAAAACCGTTGGGGTGTTATGGAGATGGAGGAGCAGTATTTACTGAGAATGATGAATGGGCAGAACTGATACGATCCTATTGTATTCATGGAAAAGGTATAGATAAGTATGATAATGTCAGAATTGGTATGAATTCGCGTTTAGATACGTTACAAGCGGTAGTACTCATAGAAAAGATTAAGTTTTTTGATGAAGAAATAAAAAAATGTAATCAAGTTGCAGAAATGTATACAAAAGGTCTGAGCGAAAGTGTAAAAGTACCCATTGTAAGAGAAGGAATTGTATCAAGTTGGGCGCAATATACAATTTGTTTTGAGAGCAATAAGGAAAGGGAACAGGCAATTAAGAAGTTAAAAGAAAATGATATTCCTACATCAGTCTATTATCGAAAACCAATGCATCGGCAAAGTGCTTTTATAGAAAATAAGAATATAAAATTGGACTATACAGTCACAGAAAAGATTTGTGAAAGATGTTTATCTTTGCCAATGCATTCATATTTGAGCGTGGATGAGATTGAAAAAATTATAAAAAAAGTGGAGCAAATACATAGTTGATAAGAATTAATTGTGTATGAGGAGATAAGAAAATGAATCGCCTAATAATGCATATTGTTGGTAACAGACCACAATTCATAAAACTGGCACCAATTTCTAAAGAAATTAGAAAAAGAAAATATAGAGAAGTTATCATCCATACAGGACAGCATTTTGATGAAAATATGTCCGAAGTTTTTTTTGAAGAATTGAATATTCCCGAACCAAGTGAAAATCTTCATGTATCTGGAGGTAGTCATTCTGAAATGACTGCAAGGATTATGATTGCATTAGAACCTGTTGTAATAAAGTATAATCCACGGATAGTTATCATATATGGTGATACGAATTCTTCTTTAGCAGCCGCACTGGTAGTTCGAAAGCTGAATATTCCGATTGTACATATAGAGGCAGGGATTAGAACAGGGATATCAGCAAATCCAGAAGAGGTGAATCGGATTTTAGTAGATCATGCTTCAGAGATATTATGTACTCCAGACAGGAAGTCTTATAAATATTTGGAGACAGAAGGATTGGGAGCAAAAAGTTATTTTACAGGAGATGTAATGTATGATGCATTTTGCTTTTATAAAAATAAAGTTAATGCAGAGTATATTATGGAAAAATATGGCATTAAAAGAAAAGAATACATTTTTATGACATGGCATCGTCAGGAAAATACAACAGATATTGAAAAAATGAGTGAGATACTTGACTTTGTGGAATCTATCAAAAGACCAATCATATGTCCAATGCATCCAAGAACTTTCAAAAAGCTTAAAGAATATCGCTTAATGGATAAGGCGTTGAATATAGCTGAGTTTCATATTCTACAGCCTATAGGATATTTGGAGACAATTGCGTTGTCGTCTAATAGTGGAATGATTTTGACAGATTCTGGAGGTCTTTCAAAAGAATCGTATTTTGCAAATGTGAAATGTTTATTTATGCTGGATCTGAATATATGGCCAGATCTTGAAGAAATTGGCTGGATAATTAAGATGTCGCAGGATAAAGAAAAAAATATTTATGAAATTGAACAATGTTTTAATTCATATGTAGAAAAAGAACAAAATAAAGAGATGTTTTATGGAGATGGACATGCAGCAGAAAAGATCATAGATTTAATAGAAAACTCATTTTAAAATTATGATAAATATTGATTCAATACATTAATAAATAGGGAGCATATTTATGGAAAATAAGGATGATTTAATTGATATTTATGGATATCAGTCAGAAATTTTTTCTAAAAGTTACTATATGATGGGACGGCTATTAGACAAAAATTTCATAAAAGAAGAGGTACAAAAAAGGGAACTGTCAGATATTTATATTTATGGGGGAGGATATCTAGGAATCCAATTATATAAAGCAATCATACCCTATGTAAATGTATTGTCGATTGTGGATCAAAAAGGAAAGTTAATGATTGATATGGAGGATATTTCTATTATAGATATGTGTAGTTTCCAAGCTCAATATCAAGATGAAATAGTGATTGTCACACCATTAAAATATTATAGGGAAATTTATCGTGATCTGAGAATGTTTGTAGCAAAGGATAAAATCATATTTCTGGAAGAATTTGGAGGAATATAATGCTATTTTATGTCACATTTATTGACTTTAAAGCCTTTTTTGCACAAGGAGTACATAAGAAAATACAAGGACAGATAAGGGCTATGAAACAGAACTTTGAAAAGGTATATTATACAGGGTGGTCATATCCTAAAGCAATTTTGATGAGTGAAGGAGAAGTCATTGAAACAGAACCTGCTATAACTAGAAAAGATTATATTGATGTTTTAATGTATTGGTTCCAAAAATATCATGTAACTCAAGTGTATATGAGGTATTCTTGTACAAACAAATGGTTTATTGATTTATTAAAATATCAACAGCTTCATGGGATAAAGACTGTTTTAGAAATTACAACATATCCTTATGATGTTGAAGCCGCTGAGGGAATAAATAAATTAGAAAATGCGTGTTATAATAAAGAAATTAATCAATATATAGAGAGAATTGCTACTTATTCTAGTCATAAAGAAATATGGGGATTATCATGTTTTAAATTGCTAAATGGATTGAATATAGATGATAATCCAATTAGTAAAAAAGTGAGAAAAGAAAAAAGTATTGTTATGATTGCAGCATGTACTATGCAGTATTGGCATGGATATGAAAGACTTTTAGATGGATTATATAAGTATATTAAAGATGGAGGAGAATACGATTTTAAAATCAAATTGATTGGAACTGGTCCGGAAGAAAAATATTATAAAGAGTTGGTACAAAAGTATTATTTACAGTCACAGATAGAATTTCTTGGAAGAGTTGAAACATCTGAAAAAGAACGATTAAATGAACAATATAATTTGTCAGATATTGCAGTTGGATCATTAGGAATGTATAAGGCAGACATTTCAGAAGGTTCTCCGATCAAAGGTGCCGAGTATTGTGCAAGAGGTATTCCGTTTATATGTGGTTATCGTGACTTGCGTTTTCCGCCCGACTGGGAATTTATATTGAATGTTCCGAATAATTCAGAACCAATTGACATGAATCAAGTGATTGCTTTCTATGAAAAGGTAACTTCAAAGGAACATTATAAGGAAACAATGCGTGATTATGCAATAAAATATTTGACGTGGGATAAGATTATGGAGCCAGTAGTAGAATATTTAAAAGCATAAAAATGGGGGATAGTTTATGCAAATTAATCTAAGAAATAAAGTTCTACAAAAAATATTTAGATTTCATAAATGGCATCAAATTCCAATAGAGCAACGTCCTTATAGTGTGGAAGTAATAAAATGGTGTAATCAACTCTTAAAAAAAGAATCGGAAAAAGGAAAGAGTATTATTGAGATTGGTTGTGGACTAGGAGATATTTTAGCAAAAATAGACACAAGAAAAATAAACAAGGTGGGGTATGATATTGATGAAAAAGTAATTAAGGCGGCTAAGCTTCTTCATCCGAAGATAAAATTTCAAGTAGAAAATTTTGCCCCAAATATTATTGAACAAGAGATATTAATACTAATAACAGTAAATTTTTTATATAGTTTGGATTCTAAGACAGTTGAAAAGCAGTTTCATAAAATAATCTCAAATAATAATATAAAATATATTATTACTGAAATAATGTATCCAGCAACACAAAATTATCCATATAGTCATAATATGGATACTATATTAGGAAACGATTATATTTGCATTAAGAAAAGAAGTTTTGCTGCGGCCGAACATTCAAGACGATTTATACTCTTGTATAAAAGGAAAGAGAAGGAAAAAGTTTAATATAGAAATAACATTTCGAAGATTGCATATGAGGATTTTTTATTAATGGTTAAGAGAAAAAAGATCGCAATGATAGTAAGTAGCTTATATGGTGGTGGAATGGAACGTGTTGCTGCCCAGTTGAGTATAATTTTTACAGATTTTGGTTATGATGTTTATATTTTAGTAGATGGATTTAATAAGAAAAGCGCATATAAGTATAAGGGAAAAATTATTGTTCCGCCTCAGATGGACTTCAATAGTAATAATCAATTGGGAGAAGAAATCATAGATTTATTTTATAGTGCTTATCAGGTAGCAAAGATAAAAAAACAATATGATATAGATGTTACAATTAGTTTTTCACCACCCAAAAATTTGATAAATATAGTATCAGGAACAAGGGATAGAAAAATCTTGACAATTCATAGTTGTCTTTCACAACGAGGAGATTTTAAAGGGATAAATTATATCCATAAAATTTTTAAACTATATAATTATGCGGATAAAGTTATTGCAGTCAGCAAATGGTGTAAAAAGGATTTGATTTGTAATTATGGAGTAAAAAAAGATAAAATTGAAGTCATCTATAATCCTATTGAAAATTCTGTTCAGCAGTGTACAGAAAAAGAAAAGAATATAGTTCTTATTGTTGGAAGAATGCACGATGTAAAGCAGCAATGGCATATTATCAGAGCATTTAAGATGGTTTTAGAACAAGTACCAGATGCAGAGCTTATTTTTGCTGGAAAAGGAGAAAATGAAAAATATCTTCGAATATTATGCCATGATTTAAATATAGAAAATCATGTGTTTTTTAAGGGATTTGTAAATAAAATTGATGATTTGTATCGTCAAGCTAAGTGTGTAGTATTTAGTTCATCATCAGAAGCTTTCCCATGTTCTGTAATAGAAGCAATGTCTTATGGAGTACCAGTGGTTGCAGCAGATTGTCCAGGTGGAATAAGAGAGATTATTGTAGGTAAAGGAATGAATTTAACTGAAATTAAGGAAGCTACTGTAGTGAGAGGAGGCGTTTTGACTCCAAAGTTAGACGGGAAGAAATATGGGGCAGAAATACCACTTATAAAAGCTGAAATTGAAATGGCAAAAGGTGTCATATATCTGTTAGATAATGAAATTTTACGTTCTGTATTAGTGAAGAATTGTTTAAATATTTGTAAACTATTCGAAGAAAAGAGAATTTCCAAAAAATGGATAAAACTTATAAGATAGAAAAATAATAAATTGAGGATGATATGAGAAAAAGATATTTTATAATAACTGTGGATACGGAAGGCGATAACATATGGGAATATAAAGCACAAAGGAAAAAATTATTAATTCCTCAAACAAAAAATGCATTGTATATATCTAAATTTCAACAACTATGTGAAAAATATCAATTTTATCCAACTTATTTTGTTGATTACGAAATGGCACAGTCAACAGCTTTTATGGAATTAGGAAGAGAGATTATTAAAAAAAATAGTGGTGAAATTGGAATGCATATGCACGCATTTAGTACACCTCCTTTTTATGAGTTATCAGATTTAAGAGGTAAAGGATTGGCTTTTGCAGGAGAGTATCCACAAAATGTATTATATCACAAAATGGAATATATGACAAAAATGTTACAGGATACTTTTCAGATAAGAATATCCTCACATCGTGGAGGTAGGTGGTATTTGGATAACAGAATATTAAAAGTTTTAGATAGGTTGGGGTATTGGGTAGATTGCACAGTGACACCGGGAGTTAGTTGGAAATCTACGAAGGGACAGACAGGAAATTCACACGGAAGTGACTATAGCACGTATAAATCAAAAGTGTATAAAATCAAAAATACAAATTTGTGGGAACTTCCAGTTACGATTAGAAACAGAGTAATTTTAAAATATAAGACAAAACATTTTATTCAACAACAAAAAGTTTGGTTAAGACCAAATGGAGTGAACTTGAAAGATATGATTTGGCTGGTTGATAATAGTTTTGGAAAAACACAAAATTATTTGGAGTTTATGATTCACTCTTCTGAGTTAATGCCCGGGGCTAATCCTACTTTCAAGACAAATAAAGAAATAGACAGGCTTTTTCAACAGATGGATGACCTTTTCTTTTATATTAAAGAAAAAGGGTATGAAGGGATAACATGCTCAAATTATGTGACCAGAGGATTTATTTATGGCAAATAAAGAAATTGTTATTTTGGGAGCAGGAGCGATACGAGAATAATTTATTTATCGATAATAAAAATAGCAGTAGTTAAAGTTAGAAATATATTAAGGAGAAGAATGAAATGAAAAAAAGTATTGTATCTATTTTGTCACTATTAACAGGAGCAGCAATAGGAGGAGGAGTAGTTGGAAAAAAAGTTTTCCAGAAAGCTCAAAATTATAAAGAGTATTCGGAGAAGCATCTTGCATTATTCTTAATGATGAATCAGTGGGTAAAGGTCAAACAGGAAGGTAAGCAGCTTTCCTCCTACTTTGAGCAAAATCATTATAAAAAAATAGCGATTTATGGAATGAGTTACGCTGGTGAAACACTTGTGGATGAACTAAAAGATACAGGAATAGAAGTAGCATATGGTATTGATCAGAGGGCTGATTCACTATATGCAGATATCGACATTGTTTCTATAGATGATTTGCAGAATGATGTGGATGCGATTGTGGTAACTGCAATTACCTTTTTTGATGAAATAGAGGAAAAGATTAACGAGAGGGTGGACTGTCCCATTATCTCTCTTGAAGATGTTTTATACGAAGTATAATGATTGGGGGAGAAAAAGTAATCATGCATATTGCCTATATAACAAGTGAATTTGTGACGGAACGATTACACGGCGGATTGGCAACTTATTTAGACAATATTACGACTATCATGTCAGAGCACGGACATAGGGTTACGGTTATTACACTGTCAGAACAAGAAGGCAGACTTCGATATAAAGATAATATAGAAGTGGTACGTGTTCCGTTTTTAACTACGAATCAAACAGATTCATTTGAACAGGGTGTTCATATGCTTCGTAATAGTTGGAAACTGCGTTGTGCTCTCTACAAAGAGGCGCACAGACAGAAAATAGATATTGTACAGACAGCAAACTGGCAAGCGGTAGGATTCTTTAGAAACAGAAGAATCCCGACAATTGTGCGTGCCTCATCAGATTCGTCATTATTGAGAAATGCAGATCAATATTTATTTGATTATAATAAAGCTTTGAGAGAAAAAACATTAGAGGACTATTTAGAACTGTATTGCGTAAAACGAGCGGATGCCGCTTTTGCACCTAGTCATTTTTGTGCATCTGTTATAGGAAAAAGATGTGGAAGAAAAATACAAATCATAGAATCTCCATATATAGATCAGAGGAAGGAGATGAATGATCAAATCTATCAAGACAAGCTTTTTAATAAACAGTATATATTATTTAATAGTTCACTTTCACGATTAAAAGGTACACATATAGGCATCGAATCTGCTGAACAGTTATTGGGAAAATATCCAGATTTATATATGGTATATGCTGGTCATGATTATGGTTTGACACAAATAGATGGAAGCATACAAAGACTTTCGCTAATATTGGAAAGACAAAATAAAAAATATAAAGGAAGAGTCATGTATTTGAAACATATAGGACGCAGTGAGTTATTCCCAATTATAAAAAATTCTATGGCATGTGTATTGCCATCAAGGGTGGATAATCTTCCTAATTCCTGTATTGAGGCAATGTCGTTAGGCAATATTGTAATAGGAACTTATGGTGCAAGCTTTGAACAGCTGATTAGAAATAAGGATAACGGGCTTCTTATAAAAAGAGACTCTTCTGCTGCATTTATCAAAGCGATTGACTGGTTGATGAATTTGTCAGAAAATGAACGAATAGCAATGGGAAAAAGAGCGGCTGATTCAATAATTAGATTATCACCTGAAAAAATATATGACGAAATGATTACTTTTTATAAAAAGGTAATTAGTGTTCGAAAGAAATATTAGAGGGTTTGAACAGTTATGGATGAAAGACAAATAAAAGTATCAGTAATTGTTCCAGTTTATAATGCAGAAAATTATTTAGAGCAGTGTTTAGATTCAATTTTGAATCAAACATACAAGGATTTTGAATTGATTATAGTGGATGATGGATCGACTGATCATTCTGGTGAGATTTGTGAAAAATATATAGAACAATTTCACTATGGAACACTTATACGTAAGGAAAATAAGGGATTGATTCCTGCCAGAATAGACGGACTATATAAATCTGTAGGAAAATATATTTCATTTATCGATGCAGATGACTGGGTAGACGACGATTTTCTTGAATTTCTCGTAACGAATATGGAGTCAAAACAGGCAGATATAGTTATTACAGGTTGCATTAGAGAAGAGAAACACATATCAGAAAAGATAATCAATCTTTGTGGTAAAGGTATATATGAAAGAGAGGATTTGGTAATACAGGTTTTTCCTAAAGCACTGTATTTTCAAGGTTTTTTCGAATTTGGAATTTTACCTTATATGTGGAATAAAATGTTTAAAAAGGATAAGCTCTTAGATTGTTATGAGGGGATTGATACAGAGATATATGATGGTGAGGATGTGGCAGTTGTTTATCCCTACCTGCTGTTTTCTCACCTGTAAGGAACAGACAT
>OFGG01002004.1_pt1 | contig 11981 bp, 11 predicted proteins | sample 1521701 | NCBI WGS metagenome assembly OFGG01 (sample SAMEA3504081, study PRJEB24116) | mouse gut metagenome | biome: mouse gut; feature: mouse-associated habitat; material: faeces | place: Denmark | collected 2011
AGGAGAATTTATATTATATATAATATAAATTCTGATCTATTCAACGTTTACGACCAAGGGTCTTTTTGACTTTTTTGGTCTCTTTTTTGGCCTGCGTCTGTAGTTTTGAAGCTTGTTTTGAGACATCTTTGCCTATTTTCTTAGCTTCTTTCTCAATTTTTGAACCAATTTTCTTGGCATCTTTTTCGATTTTTTTCTTCGTGCTAGCAAATGTCACGATGTTTTACTCCTTGCTTATGGTTGTACTGTTAATTATATAGCATTTTGGCGTTGCAATTTAATTTAAAACTACAATCATAATATTAAGGTAGTCGGCGAATGTAACCCAAATTAAGTAGGGAGTCAAAAGCCACATTATGGCGCGATAATTCTTTACGCCCCAAATTACAAGTACGAGAATCATCAACCAAAGTATTATGAGCCAAATAAACGCAAAAAAGCGCCAACCAAGATTAAAAAAGAAGATTGACCACATGAAATTGAAGATGAGCTGTAGGCCGTAGGTGGTAAAAAGATGACCTTCTCTTTGAGTATAATGTTTTTGCTGGCTGGGTGAATCCAGACCAAAAAACATGCTATACCCATTAATATGTAAAGAATAGTCCAGGCGACAGGAAAAAGCCAAGCTGGTGGTGCGAGCGGCGGTTGATTGAAATTATTGAAAGTCGACATGGCATCGCCCGATATTAACGCCGACAAGCCACCGACGCCAAGCGAAATTGCTAGTGAGGCGATTAAACGCCAAGTTCACCCCCAAGTAGTTAATTTGTTTTGATCTTTAATTTTGGTTTTTGTTGCTGTCATTTTTACTCCTTATGGTTTTAGTATAACAAAAACTATACAGTAATACGCTCTTGAATTGTTGTAAAATTTTGGTACAATAAAGATACTATCATGTGCCCGTGGTGGAATTGGTAGACACGCTACCTTGAGGTGGTAGTGGCGATTTAAGCTGTGCTGGTTCAAGTCCAGTCGGGCACACCAAGTTTATAAGGAGCCGATTTTTGGTCATTTTGCCCCTATTGATTTGCGGTAAAAACCTCCCCAAGATCGTGTTCCATTTTTTGTGCTGATTTTTACTTTACTGATTATATAAAGTCTCACTATTGATGATAGTTGTGATGCTTCATACGCAACTATACAATGATATGTTTTCCTATGCAACTTTCTCCGAACGGGATATTATTTCTATGAGCGAGGCATGATCTATGACTTTAGGGTGAATGAAGAGCCCACCATCTACCCTACTTCGCGGTGCAGCGTAGGGGGTTACCGCTGCCGCGAGTGTTGAAGTTCTGCGGATTGACAATGCCGATAGTGAAGCCCAGGTAGTAAGCATACGTAGAGGAGTACGCCGTACGTGACCAGAAGCTCCCGCTCGCAGCCTCACTGCTCAACGATCCCGAAGTATTGTAGAAACCAGTGTAGGCAAAGTCGAGGGGAGAACTCCGGAGCTTGGTAGAGCCAGCACTACTACTCGTAATACCATAGGTAGTAGTGATGAGGGTAGCGTAGTTGTCTTATAGGAGGATAGAATTATTTTTCTCGCCTTTTAGCAAAATAAGTATTAAACTATTGACATTTTTGATAGTATGTGTTACAATGATAAGATAGGCCCACTGCCTACGCACTTTATCAACTAATCGTGTTCGTTATTATCCCTCGGATAATTGCGCAGTTCGCTTGTGTTTCCTTTTGGAGGACGGGCGATAGCGCAATGATCAAGGGAGGATGATAGTATGAGGACAATGAGTTATAAGATTGCAATGGGATATGCTGATAGGTATGAAATTTCCAGCACGCACGATTCTTGGGATTACATATCCAAAAAAGAGAGGGAAAACACACCAGCCATTCGCATTAAAAGCGAACCATTCCCAAAAGGCTATGCAAAGTGTGGTCAAGTAATCGATCTTGACGACTACATAGAGCCGTGTCACATCTGGAGAGATGAGCCGGAGCTTTATGATAATTATCTCAAAGCTATACATGGCGACCTTAGGGGCTGGAAACTCATCACACTAAAGGTGGAACACATGCACATAGAATTGGCCGTAGGTAACGACAAAGGAGATTATCGTTGCTTTAACATTACTGCCGCTCCGCACTTATACTTTAGCGTAGAAGCGCCAACTTTTGGTGGTAAAACCGACAGGTTTATTGTAGAGGCAAGCCTGAAGGATGATAACTCTAAAGATAAGTTATTCCACAAGCCCTTTGACCGCATCGTGATTACCGAGCCGTGCGAAACTGGCTGGCGCAAAATAGTTTTTACAAATATGGAAGATACAGGTTTGCCGTACACTCAGGATGAGTGGATTGATATCACCATTGTAGAATGTCGGTAAAATGATCGTAATTCGGCGTTAGGCACGATTGGCAACTAGGCTGCGCAATATGCGCAGCCTTTATTTTTAGAGAACATCATGATAATTAATCAGAAAGTAGAAGTAGAACAAGATTAACAACTGGCCCCTCAACTTTCTCCGGACCGGTATGTATGATCAAGAAAATGGCGATGCAAGATATCGGAATGATAGCGGATTATGGTGGATGGTGTCATGTTTTTCAGCTACTAATAGCCATAATATGAATACGCATTTAGGCTTTGTTGGCCCTAAAGTAAGTAACCGTCGCGGTAATGGCTTCGCCATCCGCTGCGTTACACGGGAGGGGTAGAGGAAGCTCCCCTCGACTTTGCCTACACTGGCTACTACAATACTTCGGGCTCGTTGAACAATGAGACTACGAACGGGAACTTCTGGTCTCGTACTGTGAACGATTCATCGAATGCCTACAACCTGAACTTCAATAGCAGCAATGTCAATCCGCAGAACAACGGCAATCGTGGCACTGGTCGCTCCCTGCGCTGCACCGCGAAATAGGGTAGATAGTACTCTGCAGGCATGTGTGAAGGCTACGTCTATGCATAATAAGCGTTCAAAATAAACATTCAAAATAAACATAAGCTATGGTATCATATATATAGTATGGACGGAGCGGAGGATTCTCAAAACTCATCTTTATCAAAGGCTAATAATCAAAGTATGCCTAATAATGTAGGCGGGAACGTAGTGCAAAATCTCACCAATACTTCGGGGACGCAAAATGACGCCGATAATTCCAAAGGGTCGGCAGTTACTCAGGTTACTTCGGATGTTCCAAGCATTTCAAATACCTCAAATACCTCAAACAGCCAAAATATCCCAAGTGGCTTCACTAAGCCCAAGATAGCAAAGCCAAAGAAGAGGCTCTTGGTGATTTGTGGAATAATCCTAGGCATTGCTGTTTTAGCTGGGGTATGCGTAGCTTTATTTATGCTATTATCGAAACCCGAAGCCGGCCCCGATCAACTGACTCCAGAAGAAGAACAAAAGCGTAGTGAGGATAATGAGGCGATGCATAAAGACCTCTATGAAAAAGCCTCGAATGAAGATAGTTTCGAAGGAGCTAATGAAGTCTTCCAAGATGCTATTAATGCTAATGGTAATTCAAGTGAAGCAAAAGTGGCCAAAGTATCCCAGCTAAATTATTGGCTAGTTAATGGAGACTACAATAAGATTAAAGAAGTCGTAAATCAATCAGAGAATGAAAATAATGAATATGGGCTCTGTGAAGATCCGGATTTAGGGTTGGATGTTCGAATCATCTGTCATAATATAATTGCTTCCATGTATTCATATGAGGATAATATCGAACTGTCTGACTATCATATGCAGAGACTTCAAGAACTATTTGATCAAAAGGTGCAATTAGAGCAGCTGCAGGGGCAATAGATATGAAAAAGCGCTTAATTTATATCTGCTCGGGAATTATAGCTGTTCTTGTATGCTTATATGTATCGTCAAAAAATATTTACGCCGATGGTAACATGGGAAATGGAGGCGATCCGAGTGGCACTCACCCTACGCGATGTGGTACGCAGACGGTTGGTAGATGTCATGGCGGAGGGTGGATTTGGGTTCCCACAACAGAAAATTACATTGAGATTCCGCCATTAATTATCTCGGATTATCGTTTCCCGGGAGCGCCGGATAAGGAAGCTGGTGTAGAAAAAGGAATTGAGGGTTGTGGCGACGTTGGCGGGTATTATCGTTCGGCATGGTTCAGGAATGGCAATCCAGGTGATCCGGTGGGTGTAGCCGCTAACCATACGTGGACCGTTGTGCCAGGCGGAGACGTGCAGCCGTTTATCGATAATGTTCCTGAGTCAAAAACTATTGCGGAGGTATCGGAGGCGTTTAATATTGCTAAGGCAGCGGGCGTTGGGTCAGATAGTACAGACTGGGGCAACGTCGGCTGGTTTTGCTACAGCGAAAAGCTCAAAGACAAAAAAGCTGAAGTCCACGCCAAAGCCAAAGTCAGTGTCCAAACTGGTCCATACGATCTCTCCGAGGAATCCGAAGAAGATGGTTATGTTGGCGTTAAAATCAGCACCGATCAGGATGTAGTCCCAGTTACCTTTGAGCATACCTTCATCTTCCGCCCAGAAGATGGTTACGATTTTTCCAGCGACCATAAAGCCTTCAGTGAAGCCTATAAGTATGGTGGCAAAACCGCAGGGGAGAGTGTAGCATTCAAGAATAAAACCTGGAACAGTGAGAGTGGCAATGAGTTCCAGACCGTAGTCGAGAAACATACCGTCAACGTTCCAGTCGGAGAAGGTAAAACCGTCACGGCTTGTCGGACCGTAAAAGAATACAAGACCAAGCTCACCTTCAAGTATGATGGTGCCGTAGAATACAATACCCCAAATGGCACTGCAAAGGCTTGTATCGAGATCACGCGCCCATCAGATCCAGGTTCGCCAGACTCTAGCGACCCAGTTACGGTTGGCGGCAGCTTCACGGGGGTTCTATTTGCCGGTGAGAAGGCTTCAATTGGTTGGAATACTAGCGCCCAGGCTGTGCCAACCCGTCGCCTAAAGAGCTTCCGGGCTTTCTCATTCTTAGTTTCTCCAGATGTTGGATATAGTGACAGCATAGTCAATGGTGATCGTCGCTATGCCGTAAAGGTAGGTGGTACGACTAGGATACCTTGCGACTATATCGTAGGCAAACTCGGTGCTAGTAACGTAGTCTGTTCAAGTTATGTCCAAAAGTCTAACGGCACAGTGGACAGTCCATATCATGCTAAAGTATGGGACGAGATCCCTCTCAAAAAAGATCGATCACATACTTATTCTGGTAAGAGCGAGAGCGTGATCGTACCGGAGCAATTTGTTGGTCGGTCTTCAATTGGAGCAAAATATTGTACTTCTCTTGGTTATCGGTTCCAGTACTGGTATGCGGTTAATAAAGTGGGACCCAGTGCTAGTCAGGCTAGCCATGACGATTGGCACAAAATCGACAACAAAGACTATTGGTATATCTTCAATGCCGCTTGTTCGCCGATTGCTAAGCGCCCTAGCGTAAGCGTTTGGGATGGTAGTGTCTTTACTACCGGCAAGATTAACACCTCGCTTTCTACTAGGTTTGAGAAAACTGGTTTTGGTACTCTAGAAAGTGGCGGTGGTAATAGACAAACCTTTGGCTCTAGCGTCGAATATATGGCGATTAGCAATGGCACGAACATCGGCTTTGCTTCTGGGGCAGCCCTATATCGTGGTTCTAATGCAACAACTGTTGCAAAGGACAGTAATTCCGCCCTGACTATTGCTAATAACGCCAATCCTCTAGGTATCGCCCAAATCGAGCCTAACAGTACGCTCGGATCGCGGATCGAATCACGCATCCTAGAAGGCGTGACAACTACAGAGCAAGCAGAGAGTGAGCTAGGCGCTACACTATTTGCCGGTACCGTGGTACATAAATATAAGGGCAATCTAAAGATTACGGGCGATATCTATAGTAATAGTATAACCGCTCCACTTGGTAGTTTGCCGCAGATGATTATCTATGTAGACGGGGACGTCAATATCACCTCCAATGTTAGTAGGATTGATGCTTGGCTGATCGCGACTGGTACGATCAATACCTGTGCAGAGTTTAGCGCTAGTATTGGGGCGAATAGCCCGACCTGTTCTAGGCAACTGCGGTTCAATGGCCCAGTCTCGGCTAGCAGCCTAAAGCTAAACCGCACCTATGGCGCAGAACTACCGCCAAGAGTCGACGGAGAAGGGAAATACACCCCAGCTGAGATCTTTAGCTTCACCCCACTTACTTACGTCTGGGCCTATGAGCAATCCAAGAAAGGCAACTCTAGTGGCAGTAGCACCTACAACGAAGTCTACAGCCGTGAGTTGGCGCCGAGGTATTAGATATGTCAAATAATCAAGAAAACGATAACGAAAAGAAAGGTTTCACCATTATCGAGGTGATGTTGGTGCTTGCTATTTCTGGGTTAATGTTAATCGGAGTGCTTGGTGGGACCTTTGATTCGATTCGTGTGCAGCGTTACAATGATTCGCTCAATGGTTTTGCAGAGAGTTTACGAAAAGTTTACAATGAAGTATTAAACCCACGCTCAAATGCTGGAGAGAATGGTGGCGCCTCAAATCAAGCTATTTATGGCCAGATTGTCGTATTTGGTTTAGATGGTCAAGGTGATAAATTTTACAATGCTACTTTAGTAGGTAAAGTTGAACCGCCCAAAAAAGAGGATAAGGATTTCATCAGATTATTAGCGCAGCAGGATATCACGATCAATTGTGATACAATCACCGAGCATGTAATGACTTGGGGATCAAAAGTATTCCGAAATACTAATCAGCAGTTCATAGGTACGGTAGTTATAGCTAGGTCGCCGCTTTCGGGCGTGGTGCATACTGCTGTGGGTACTGGTCTGGAATTTGATATTAAGACCGTAGGAAGATGTGAATCTAATAAGGCGGGTGAGCGATTTACGAATCAGATCAAAAACAATCCTGGTGAGTTTAAGACTACGTCCGATGTAAATTTCTGTATTAACTCAGATGACGCTCCGGTGTCGCGCGCAGTGCGTCTTTCGGCAGATGGCTCAAATACTTCAGCTGTGAATATTTTAAATGAGACCGACTCTCTCAGCGTGGGGTGCTAGTGATGAATACGATGAAACAAGTAAAACGTGGCGATACGGTAATTGAAGTGATGTTTGCTTTTGCAATCTTTAGTTTTGCGGCAATCCTAGCGATTGGCGTGATGAATGGCGGTGTTAATTCAGCTGAAACTACCCTGGAACTCTCAACCGCACGCAATGAAATGGAAGCTCAGGCTGAGGCTATACGCTTTATACATGCTTCTTATAATACTGGCGGGCAAACGCTTTGGAAGGCTATGATTGACAAAGCTGTCGACGCTGAGGTCGCTAGGAAAATGGGGGTTTTTGATCTGTCAAATTATGTTTTGACTCCAGATGAAGATGGAATCTCAGGATGTCAAAAGGTATATCGAAATTTAGACACAGATTTATCGAAGTCTCCGTTAGGAATCTTGAACGCGTTTGTGCTCAATACTCGTAAATTAGCCTTGAGTACTGATCCGGAAATAAACAGAAGTATCTTATATAGTGTCAAGAACGCTGATCAGACGGAGCTCTTTAAAGATAGTCCGTTAAATGCGCGAATTCTTTATCGATCAGATGATAAGCTCGCTGACTCCAATACTTCTGCTCTGAACCCGCTAAATTATGATCAGATCAGCGCCATAGAAGGCATATGGGTTTTTGTGGTGGGCGAGGAGAGGAGTGGCGGTCTACCACAATTCTATGATTTTTACATTGACGCGTGTTGGTATGGACCAGGAGCGAGGACGCCGACTGTAATCGATACTGTGATACGTCTATATAATCCGGAGGCTATATAGTATGAAAAAAATAAAGATAGGACAACAGAAATTAATCGACCAATCCAAAGCCGGTTTCACGATCGTAGAGCTCAGCTTAGCAATCGCTTTTATCGCATCATTATTGATTTTTGTGGCTGTGGTTACTAGCAATATATTGGCAATTTACCAAAAAGGATTGACGATTAAGGCAATTAATAGTGTAGGTCGGGGATTAATCGATAATCTTAGCAGTTCTATTACTTCAGCTCCAGCGCTAAGTGTTTCAAGCTCGTGTATGAAGATTAGCATGTTAGCTCCAACAGGATCTAGTGCTGTCAGCAATTGCATGGCTGACAACGCGTTACGTGGCTATATATATAATGCCAAAGTTGATAGTGACGGTAAGCAACTCTATGGTGTTTTTTGTACGGGTACTTACTCTTATGTTTGGAATACTGCTTATGGGATTAAAGACGAAAAAACAATCAGCGTACGGTATAATACAGATAACATGCTACCGAAGGATGCAAACGAAAGGTTAACTCTAGCGCGTTTTAAAGATCCGACTCGTCGTGTATGTACGGCATCAATGGACTTGCCAACATATAGAAGCCGTTTCGATGATTCCGCTAATTATGAATTGGACATTAGGAAATATGCTGATAATCCTAGTAAAGACATAGTTTTCCCCGAGCCTGAGACAAACTTGCTTGCCAGCAATGAGGTTAATCTTTTATTATACGAGTTAACGGTTTTTACGCCTAGTACTAATACTACTACTGGGCGATCATTATATACTGGGACTTTCATCTTGGCGACCGAGCGTGGAGGTATTAATATTGAGAATACTGGTGATTTTTGTCAAAATGTTGACGAGAACGGGGAATATGTTACTAGTAGTTTAGGAAATTTGGGAGCTGAGTTTAATTATTGTGCGATCAACAAATTTAATTTCGCCGCTAGGACGGCAGGAGGGCAGTAGGAATGAAAAGGCAGCTGTATTTAGAGACAAGAAAAGGCGTTACTTCGCTGTATGTAGTGATATTCGCTACGATTTTATTCGGTGTTATGACGTTAGGCTTCATTAAGCTGATGGTCTCAGAGTCATCTCAGAGTAGTGATGAAGAATTATCAGAATCTGCTTATGATGCGGCGATGGCTGGGGTAGAAGATGCTAAGGTAGCGGCTAGCAAATATTACACGGCAAAAAATAATGGCAGTCCAGTTAAGGCAGAGGATTTGTTTAGTAAGGATGACTGTGCTTTGCTTAAAAAATATCTCTACGGGGAAGCATCTGTTGGTGATGATGGGAACAGTGAAGTAAAAATCCAGGAATCGACCGATCCGAATACTAATACTCCAACTGAACAGGCCTATACCTGCGTTATTGTCTCTAATGAAGTCTCAGATTACCGTGGGACTATGGATTCGGCGAATAGAGTAAAAGTGATTCCGCTCAAAGTCTCTAGAGAGGATAGTACGCCTTATAAAATCCGTTTTTCTTGGTTTACAGCTGTAAATGGCACGAAAACTGAGAATCTTAATCACGGTGGATACCTATTAAGCAGCCCCGCATCGACAATCCCGCCAGCAATGGCGCTATCGGTGATTTCGGTGCCATTGCTGGCGGATGGGAGCGTTGACCTTAATAATATGCAGACTAATTCCAATAATTTTACGACCGTCCTCAGCTTACCAGCGACCCCAGATGCAAGTAATGATCCTAGCATAATATCGCGAGATGATCTTATCGCGCACTCTAATTCCGAGAGACCGGATGTTCATAAGCCAGTGCAAGTAGGCTGTCAATCGCCAGGCACGAATGTTGATGGCACGGTGAGGAAGTTCGCCTGCGTGACACAGCTTGAGACGGGGGGGTGTCTAGGTTCTGGGGAATGTTATGTCTATCTAGTCGCTTCGATGCCATATGGTACGATTACTTCGGACTTTAAAGTTGAAAAATTAGATTCTTTTGGCACCGTGATACCATTTAAGGATGTACAGGTCATAGTGGATTCTACTGGGAGGGCAAACGATCTTCACCGGCGAGTGGAGACTCGTCTCAGCCCGGCAGATGATTATTATCCATATCCGCAATTCGAACTAGAACTAGGTGGCAGTAGTGAGTCTGGCGCCGAGGATGCCCTAAGGAAGAACTTCTATATCACAGACAACTGCTGGCGAACTAGCAAGACTGCAAGCGGTATTTGTAATAACAATGGTAATTTGTAATAGCGGAGATTAATATCCACTAAATAAAGCGTTTACCAAATTCATGAGGTAAACGCTTTATTTTTTAGTAAATGCGATATAAATACTTGGTGGGTCGTGAGGGATTCGAACCCCCGACTTCCTCGGTGTAAACGAGACACTCTAGCCAGCTGAGTTAACGACCCGTGAAGCTATTATACCACAAAAATGGTGCTAGGGAACATTTTTCTTGGTATCGTAGTGGCAACTCGGGAAAAATGTAGTATAATAAAATTAGGTTAGTGACACCTGTTTTGATTTAAAGTAAGAGAAAGGATAAAGCCATGGAGCAAGTAGAAAAGATGCGACATACCCTGAGCCATGTTTTGGCTGCGGCGGTACAGGAGCTTTATCCAACAACTATTTTTGGGGTGGGGCCGGCGATAGAAAATGGGTTTTATTACGATATTGACTTCGACGGTGAGAAAGTTTCCGATAGTGATCTTGGCAGAATTGAGAAAAAAATGCGTGGACTTATTCAGCGCAAGCTTGAGATGCGAGAGCGCCAGGTAAGTCGCGAGGAAGCCCTAGCGTGGGCGAAAGATCAGGGCCAAAAGTATAAAATCGAATTGATCGAGGAGCTACCAGTAGACGAAGAAATCACCTTTTATGATATGGTCGACCCAAAGGATGGGAAAGTAATTTTCACCGATCTCTGCAAGGGGCCGCATCTATCTAATCTTAGTGAAGTGGGTGTATTTAAGCTCAAGCGAGTGGCTGGGGCATATTGGCGTGGCGATGAGAAACGCGAAATGTTAACGCGGATTTATGGCGTAGCTTTCTCGACCGCAGATGGGTTGACAGAATATGAGCAAAAGCAGGAAGAGGCTAAAAAACGCGATCACCGTAAGCTTGGTAAGGAGCTTGATCTATTTTGTTACTCAGAGCTTGTCGGTTCAGGGTTGCCATTGTTCACGCCGCGAGGAACGGTACTGCGCGATAAATTAAACGAATTTACACAGGGATATCGTACGGCTTGCGGTTATCGGAAAGTGACAATCCCGCATATTGCGAATGTTGAACTCTATAAAACGTCTGGTCATTACGAGAAATTTCCAGAACTATTCCAATTCGTGAGTCAGGAATCGGGTGACCACCTAGCAATTAAACCGGTTAGTTGTCCGCATCATTCGCAGATTTTCGCGAGTATGCCACGTAGCTATAAAGAGTTGCCAGTTAAATATCTCGAAACCACGATGGTTTATCGAGACGAGCGCAAAGGGGAGCTTGGTGGACTTTCGCGTGTACGCTCTATTACCCAGGATGATTCGCATATTTTTTGTACTGAAGATCAAGTTGAACAAGTTTTTGGTGAGCTGATTGAGAGCGCAAAGGACCTGTATAAAAAAGTTAATATGAAATTACGCCTGCGTCTTAGCTTCCGAGATGATGGGGATGGTTATATTGGCGACGAGAAGATGTGGGAAAAGGCGCAGACCGCTATTAAAAAGATGGCAGATGAGTTTAAGATGGAGTATACGGTGGCTGAAGGCGAAGCAGCAATGTATGGGCCAAAGATGGATTTTATGGCTACTGATGCTCTGGGACGGGAATGGCAGCTCGCGACTGTACAGCTTGATTATGCTTTGCCAGAGCGTTTTGATCTCGAGTATACTGATGCCGACGGTGGTAAAAAACGCCCGATTATGGTCCATGCGGCTCTGCTTGGGGCGATCGAGCGGTTTATGAGTATTTATATCGAGCATACGGCGGGTTGGTTTCCGATGTGGTGTGCACCGGAAATGGTCCGATTAATCACAGTGAATAGTGATGCGATTGATTATGCGAAAGAGGTAGAGCAGGCGTTAGCTGGCGTAGTATTGGAGAAGCCAATCGTGCGAAATGAGATGCGCTACGAGACCGATTATAGTGATGATTCTCTAGGAAAGAAAATCCGTCGCGCGACTAATCTTAAAATCCCAGTAATCCTGGTTGTGGGTCCGAAAGATGCGCAAAATCATACTGTAAGTATCCGGCTACAGGATAGCG
>OFGG01002006.1_pt1 | contig 11969 bp, 11 predicted proteins | sample 1521701 | NCBI WGS metagenome assembly OFGG01 (sample SAMEA3504081, study PRJEB24116) | mouse gut metagenome | biome: mouse gut; feature: mouse-associated habitat; material: faeces | place: Denmark | collected 2011
CGGCTGAACGCCGGTCCTTTTCCTATTCAACTTCAATATGTACCGACTCGTGGAACACCGGCTCCACCAGCCCGGGAATCTCCACCGCGTCGGTGAAATGGAGTTCCTCCGCGTACTCCTTCAGCAGGGACACGATATAGGGATGGGGCCGCTCGTCTGGCCGCCCCGCCGCCACGCTGACCACCATGGTCTTGGGGGCCAGGCGGCTGATGGCCTTGCGGTTGCAGGAGGACAGCGACGCGTGGTGGGGCACCTTTAAAATGTCGCAGGGGGTCAGGGTGTCGTTGTCCCAGACGGCGCAGTACATGTCGCCCCCCAGGACGATCTCCCTGCCGTGGTAGTACAGCCGCTGGCGGAGACTGGAGATGTTCATGGCCTTGGTCCAGCGCATGAGGTCATAGCGGTTCCGCTCCCCCCGGAAGGCCGCGTCGTACACCGCCTTCTGCCGGGGGTACAGGGAGGGCTCGCCGGGGAGGATCTCCATGGTCAGGTTCTCCGTCAGGGGAAGCGTCTCCACCTTGTCCCCGGGGATCTCCGTAAACTCCCCCACCCGCCCCGGGTGGTCCCGGAGGGCCGAGGCGTAAATATCCAGGCACCGGAGGAGGTTCCTCGCCGCGCCGGGCAGGCCGTTGTCCCCGTCGGGGTCCAGGGGGCCGTGCCCCTCCGGCGGGGTGTAGGCGGAAATAAACCGGTCCGCGGTTACCGCCTCCAGCACCCGGCCAAGGCCCCCGATGTGGTCCCGGTGGAAGTGGGTGGCCAGGAGGACGTCCAGGCGGTCAATGCCCTGCTTTTTCAGGAAATCCCCGGCGTAAATCCGCTGGGACCGGGGGTCCAGCTCCCCAGGGTGGTCGTCCCGGACCAGGCTGTCGTGGCCGCAGTCCACCAGCATGGCGAACCGCCGCGCGCCCCCTTCCAGCTCCTGAATCAGGATGGAATCCCCATTGCCGACGTTGATAAAGTCCAATACCAGCATAAGCCGCTCCCCCTCACTTCTTTATTTAAAACAGGATACCATAGCCCGGGGGGGCCGCGCAAGGGAAAGCCTCTGCCGCCGCCGCCAAAATTTTGCCTCCATTTTTGACATCCTGACAAACCTGGGCGCTGCCCGCCATTCGGTTTACCAGTTATTTCCTCTTGCGTATGTGTTCTATACTTGTAACAAATCTCCCGGCAGGCGGGCTGTCTTCCTGTCCCATCCCATCAAGGCCCCGCCCCTCGCCGTCTTTTGTTTTGATAATGCGCTATATAAACGTAACCTTCCGCCAGGCTATTACCGGCCCTTGGGAAAACGATTTTTGCGTCCCGGCCAGCATCTTCTGGACAGGCGGGGAATAGGGTGTTATAATAAATTGATTACGAGTTCGTTTGAGAGAGGGAGGACAACACATTTGACTAGTATAACAATGGGCCTGTGGACCACGCTTCTGGTCACCGCCGCCGCCGGCGTGGGGGGCACCGGCCTGGGGGGGCTTCTGGCCACTCTGTTCCGCCGGGAATCCGGCCGGGAGGCCAGCCTGCTTTTGAGCTTCGCCGCCGGGGTGATGGTGTCGGTGTCCTGCTTCGGCCTTTTGACGGAGGCCGCCGCGCCGGGGGCCATGACCATCACATGCATGGGGCAGGCCTCTACGCACTTGCCGCAGCCGACGCACTTCTTCTTGTCGATCATGTACACGCCCTTGGCATTCTGGGTGATGGCCCCCTCGGGGCAGGTCCGGGCGCACTTGCCGCACATGATGCAGGAGTTGACCTTGGGCTCACCGTCGGGTTTGGCGGTGATGCGGATACAGCTGAGGTCCGGGTCAAAGGTCTTGTAGAAGGCCTCGGAGCAGGCCCGCACACAGGACAGGCACGCCTTGCAGGGGTTCTCTTTGCTGACTGCTAATTTTTTCATGTTTGGAAAGCCTCCAGTTTTGAAATGATTCCGCCCTCTATCCTACCAGATTGATTGTTAAAATGCAAACGATATTTTCACCAAATCCGAAGTTTTTTCTTCCTGCCTCCGGGGACGGAGGGGTTCAAGGAGAGGTGTCCGCCCAAAGAAGAACGATCAAAGCTTGCGCAGGGCCGACTCCAGAGCGGTCTTCTGGTTGGTGCCCGCGTCGCGCTGTTTGATGACCCGGGCGGGACAGCCCGCCACAACGGCGTTTTCCGGCACGTCCTCAATGACCACCGCCCCGGCGGCAACGACGGCGTTTTTGCCCACATGGACGCCCTCAATGACCACTGCGTTGGCACCCACCAGGACGCCGTCCTCCACAATGACGGGGGTGGCGCTTGCGGGCTCGATGACCCCGGCGAGGACCGCGCCCGCGCCGATGTGGCAGTTCTTACCCACTGTGGCCCGTCCGCCGAGAATGGCACCCATGTCAATCATGGTCCCCGGACCGATGACCGCGCCGATGTTGATGACCGCGCCCATCATAATCACCGCGCTGTCGCCGATGGTGACCTGCTCGCGGATGATCGCGCCGGGCTCGATGCGGGCATTGATGTTTTTCATGTCCAGGAGGGGGATGGCGCTGTTGCGGCGGTCGTTCTCCACGACAAGGTCCGCGATTTTGTCCGCGTTTGCCTCCAGAATGGGCCCCAGGTCCCGCCAATCGCCGAAGACCGTCTTACTGCGGCCCTCGCCAAAGACCTGGGCCGAACCGTAATCAATGGGTTCCCGCTCGTTGACATAGACCTTTGCCGGCGTCTTCTTCTCCGCCGCGCCGATGTAGGCGATGATCTCCTGTGCCGTCATCATTTGTCTGTACCTCCAAATAAGATATCTCTCAGCTCATAGCGGCCCTTGGGCAGAGTGACCAGCTCCCGGGCGGCGTGGAGGGCCCCGTTGACGAAGATCTGCCGGGAGGAGGCCCGGTGGGTGATCTCAAAGACCTCGTCAGGCCCGAAGAAGCTGACGGTGTGGGTCCCGGCCTCGGTGCCGCCCCGGAGGGCGTGGACGCCGATCTCCCGCTTGTCCCGGGGGCCGGTGATGCCCTGACGGCCATAGACCGGGGTGCGCTCGCGGCGGGGGTCCACGGCCTCCAGAAGGAGCTTCGCGGTGCCGCTGGGAGCGTCGGCCTTCTGGTTGTGGTGGGTCTCCACGATCTCGATGTCAAAGTCTCCCAGCACGCCGGAGACCTCCTCCAGCGCCCGGCGGAACACGGCGATGCCCAGGGAGTAGTTGGCGGAGTGGACCACCGGGGCGTAGCGCCCCAGCTCGCCGAAGACCGCAAGCTGTTCCGGGCTGAGTCCCGTGACGCCGGAGAGGGGGGGGGTGCCGCTGGCCCGGACGAACTCCGCCACAGCGGGCAGGGCGGCGGGGGCGGAGAAGTCGATGGCCACATCCGCCGTGCGGCCCAGGGCCGCGAGGTCCCCCAGGTTGCCGATATCCACCGTCCCGGAGATGGCGTCGCCCTGGTCCAGGGCGGTGCGCTCGATGAGACGGCCCATGCGGCCGTAGCCAATTATGAGAATGTTCATCCCAACAGCCCCGCTTCCTCCAGGAGGGCCCGGAGCCTCGCCTCATTGGCCGGGGCCATCTCGCACAGGGGCAGGCGGAAGGGCCCAACATCCCGGCCCATCAGATTCAGGGCGGTCTTGACGGGGATGGGGTTGACCTCCATGAAGAGGCCGTTCAGGAGGGGCGGGTCCTTCACCGCCGCAGCGGCGGCCTGCTCCCGGCGGCCCTCCAGGTAGTCCATTACCAGATCGTGGCACTCCCTGGGCATGACATTGGCCCAGACGGAGATGACGCCGCTCCCGCCGATGGAGAGCAGGGGGAGGGTGATGTCGTCGTTCCCGGACCAGAGGGCGAAATCGGGCCCCACGCAGTGGGCGATCTCCATGGCGTAGGACATGCTGCCGCTGGCCTCCTTGATGCCGCAGATGTTGGGGTGCTTCGCAAGGCGCTCCACGTTCTCCACGGAGATGGCGCACCCTGTGCGGCCCGGCACGTTGTAGAGGATGCAGGGCAGGTCCACCGCGTCGGCCACGGCGGCGAAGTGGCGGTAGATGCCCTCGGCATTGCCCTTGTTGTAGTAGGGCGTGATGAGCAGGAGCCCGCCGGCCCCCAGATCCTGAGCCTTGCGGCTCTTCTCCAGCATGGTGGCCGTGGAGTTGGAGCCGGTGCCGGCGATGACCGGGACCCGGCCGTCCACATGGCGGACCACGGTCTCGATGGCGCGCATCCGCTCCACGTAGCTCATGGTGACGGCCTCGCCGGTGGTGCCGCAGACGATGATGGCGTCCGTGCCGTTCTCCAGCTGAAAGTCCAGCAGGCGGACCAGAGCAGGGTAGTCGACGCCGTCATTGGTAAAGGGCGTGATGATGGCCACGCCGGAGCCGGTAAAAACAGGCTGTTTCATAAGCTGCCTCCTGACGATCTGTTCTTGCTGTTATTCTATAGGAACAGCTTATGCAGTATAATAGATATTTGTGCGAAAAAATATGCAAAACATGTCCACTTCCTGAAAGCCGGATAAGCGCTCAGTACACGCCGGTAAAAATGAGGCGGGGTTCCTGCCTACTTTCCAGGATCCGGATGGTCAGGCAGTCTGTAACCACGTCCTCCAGCGGAACGATCTTCTTATAACCAATAACGGTGCCCGCGTAAATTTCTGCCCCGCTGCCATCAAGGACACAGAAAGCTTCTATCCGCTGGCTTTTCGTGATATCCTCCATCAGGACAATCCGGGAAACGGCCACCGGTTCTGGCCACAGGAGCCGGACTGTGTCCTCCGTCCGGACAATCCGTGCCTCCTTCGCCCGATCCCGGCGGTAAGTCTCCCGGAGATACGCGCCCAGATCTCTCAGCCGCGCGGCATCGTTCTCATGGATGAGCCCTTCCGGTGTGGGCGGGATGTTCAGCAGAAAAGCGGCGTTCCCGCCCACGGAGGACTCATAAATTCTGACCAGCTCCGCCAAGGACTTCACCTGACTGTCCTCCTCCGGATGGTAGAACCACCCGGGCCGGATGGAGGTGTTGACCTCCGCCGGATACCACACCAGGTCAGTCTCCTCCCGGACGGCCTCCCGGCTGCCTAGGTCCTCGTCACCGGCGGAGATCTTCCGCTGCCGGAACGCACCGCTGTCCTCGCACTGGGATTTCTCCTGAATTTTCTCCGTATCCTGGGTGCGCCGGGGAACTACGCTCCACTCAGATTTCCTGGTGTGTCCCGCCTCGTTGCCACACCAGCGGACGTCTGGACCGCAGACGCTGATGCAGGCGTCCGGCTGGAGTTCCCGGACTACGGCGTAGTACCGCTCCCAATCGTAGACCTGCCGCTTCCCGCAGGGCCCCTCGCCGCAGGCCCCGTCCAGCCAGACGGAGAAGACGGGGCCATACTGGGTCAGAAGCTCCCGTAGCTGATCTACAAAATAGTCGTCGTAGGGCTTGCCCGTCCCATACAGCGCGCTGTTCCGGTCCCAGGGGGAGAGGTAGACCCCGAATTTCAGCCCATACCGGCGGCAGGAATCGGAAAATTCCCCCACCACGTCCCTGGGGCAGGGGCTGTTGGCGATGGTGTGGTCTGTGTACCGGCTGGGCCAGAGGCAGAAGCCGTCGTGGTGCTTGCAGGTGAGGATGGCCCCGCCCATCCCGGCGTCCCGGATACACCGGGCCCACTGGTCCGTATCCAGCCGCGCGGGAGCGAAGCAGGAGGGAGGCTCCGTACCGTCCCCCCACTCCCGGTTGGTGAAGGTGTTCACCGAAAAGTGGACAAAGGCGTAAAACTCCGTCCTCTGCCACGCGAGCTGCCGCTGGGATGGGGTGACGAGAACGGACCGCGTGTCGAACTGAAGATCGTCTTGGGTTTTCATAAGCTCCTCCGGCTCAAAACATTTTTCAAGAAGAAAGGGAAAGCACCTCCGAGGTACTTTCCCTTATATTGAGTAAGACTGTAAGCCGGGTTCTGTATTTGACAGTCATCTATCTAGGCGGCCTGTTGCCAGACCGCTCCAGCCACCTCCTCGAGAACGACCGGGCCGGTCGTGAATCGTAGATACACGATCCAAGTTCTCTCCACGGTGTTGCTCCGGATAGAGTTTACAGCATCGGACAGTCTCCAGCCGATGGGTGAGCTTTTACCTCGCCTTTCCATCCTTACCAGGCGCTGGATGCCTCGGCATCCAATGCCGGCGGTTTATTTCTGTTGCACTTTTCCTGAAGTCGCCTCCGGCGGGCGTTACCCGTTATCCTTGCCCTATGGAGCCCGGACTTTCCTCATGACGGAGCTTTCGCGCCGTCACGCGACTGTCTGTCTTACTCATCCTCTATTTTACAGGAGAAGATGGTGGTTGTCAACGAAAGAAACCTGGGAAGCTGGATAAATTTGTTGTTTTCTCTCAGGACGGGTGGTATAATAAACCTATGAGAAGGCAAGGAGGAACGACCATGACTTTGCATGATTATCTGAATACATTACGAGGTAAACGGGTGGCTGTGACCGGTATCGGAATCAGCAACCGCCCTCTTTTGAAGCTCCTTCTGGACGCAGGAATCGATGTTACCGCCTGCGACAAAAAGGACCGGGAGACCCTGGGTCCCCTGGGCAGTGAACTGGAGAATGCGGGATGCAAGCTTCGCCTGGGGCCGGACTATCTGGAGGGACTGGACCATGACGTGATCTTCCGCACCCCCGGCCTGCATCCCCGCTTCCTGGAGGAGGCCAGGGCCTGGGGCAGTGTGGTCACCTCGGAGATGGAGGTGTTCTTCCAGGTCTGCCCCTGTCCCATTCTGGGGGTTACCGGCAGCGACGGAAAGACCACCACCACCACCATCATTGCCCGCCTTCTGGAGGCGGCGGGGCATACGGTCCATCTGGGGGGCAATATCGGCCGTCCGCTGCTCAGCGGGGCGGACGCCATCCGTCCTACGGACTGGGCAGTAGTGGAATTGAGTTCTTTCCAACTGCTGACCATGGACAGGAGCCCTCATATTGCCGTTTTGACCAACCTGGCCCCCAATCACCTGGATGTCCATACCAATATGGAGGAATATGTCAGCGCCAAGGCAAACCTGCTGGCCCATCAGACGGTTTCGGACCGCGCAGTGTGCAACTGGGACAACGAAATAACCAGAAACCTTTCTGTAAAAACTCCTGGAAAGGTATTATGCTTTACAAGAAATTCTGACCAATCATCTATAAACGGCTGCTATATTAAGGAAAATGCCATCTGGTACCGGGACGCGTCCGGCCAGCGCCCTGTGCTTCCTCTAAGGGAAATCCTCCTGCCGGGCGTTCATAACGCAGAGAACTACATGGCCGCCATCTGCGCCGTTCAGGGGTTGGTGCCGGATGAGACTGTCCGTGCCTTCGCCCGGACCTTTGGCGGTGTGGAACACCGCATTGAGCTGGTGCGGGAGCGCCGGGGCGTCCGCTGGTACAACGACTCCATTGCCTCCAGTCCCAGTCGGACCATTGCCGGCCTGCGCTCCTTCCCGGAGAAGGTGATCCTCATCGCCGGAGGCAAGGACAAGGGAATCAGCTATGCCCCCCTGGGACCGGAAGTCAACGACCACGTAAAGCTGCTGATCCTCTGCGGCGCTACGGAGCAGGCCATCCGGGAGGCGGTCCGGACGGCAGACAACTATCGGGACCTGGAAATACTGACCGCGGCAGACTACCCGGAGGCGGTCCGTCTTGCAGATGAGCGCTCCAAGGACAGGGATGTGGTGATCCTCTCTCCGGCCAGCACCTCCTTCGACCGCTTCCGGAATTTTGAGGAACGTGGCCAAGTCTTCAAGAACCTTGTAATGGCCCTGCCGGAATAAGCAGGAATAGGGAAAAGCTGTTCTCTCATAGGCTGGACGTGAGGTGATGATCTATGCGCCGCCGTCCTCCCATGCCCGCCCGGCAGAAGGCGAAGCTCTTCTGCTTCCTGTTTGCCTGTGTCCTCATGGTTCTGACCGTTGTGGGCACGGGTCATCTCCGATCCATCCTGGGGAGCCTGGCGGTGACCCGGGTGTCCAACATGGTGAACCGCCTGGTAGCAGAGGCGGTCAGCGATGCGGTCAACAGCGGGGAGATCCAGTACAACGATCTGATTTCCCTGGAAAAGAACGACACCGGCGGCGTAGCCGCTCTGGTAAGCAACATGGCGGAGTTCAACCGCCTTCAGGCATCCATTACCCAGGATATTCTGACCCGTCTGGGGGAGATGTCAGACATCGAACTGGAGATCCCCGTGGGGACCCTCAGCGGATCGGCGTTTCTGGCGGGCCGGGGCCCTAAAATGTCGGTGCGGATGCAGTCCACAGGCAGCTGCTCGGCTCGGTTTGAGAATCAGTTTTCCCACGCGGGCATCAACCAGACTACCCATCAGATATTGTTGTGCGTGGATGTCTCCGTTTCCATCCTGCTGCCTGGATTTCGCACAGGGACCCAGGTAACCAACTCTTTTGCCGTAGCGGAAACGGTAATCGTAGGGGAGGTACCCGATAGCTATACCTATTTTGATTCCGGGAATCCTGTGGAAGAGGATGCCTTTGAATACTCGATCAACAACGGATAAGTCTGCGCCGCCGGGCGGCGCTGCACTCAGGAGGAACCAATGGATTACAAAAGCGAAATGAAAACCCTTCGTGAGACCCTCAGTGAGGCGGGCTACCGCTACTATGTGCTGGACGATCCCACCATGGAGGACTACGAATATGACCGCCTCCTGCGCCGTCTGGAGGAGCTGGAGGCGGCGCACCCCGAGGAGATCACCCCGGATTCGCCCACCCAGCGGGTAGGGGGCGCGGCCCTTGAGAGCTTTACTCAGGTGACGCATCCCGTACCTCTGGAGAGCCTCCAGGACGTCTTTTCCCCCGAGGAGGTGGAGGAGTTCGCCAGACGGATGGAGGAGGCGCTGGGGACGGTTGCCTACAGTATAGAGCCCAAGGTGGACGGCCTCAGTGTTGCACTGGAGTACCGGGATGGAGTTTTCGTTCAGGGCGCGACCCGTGGAGACGGCCGGGTGGGGGAGGATGTGACGGAAAATCTCCGGACCATCAAGTCCATCCCCATGACGCTGCCGGACAGGCTCCCCCGGCTCATCGTCCGGGGTGAGGTCTTCATGCCAAAGAATGTCTTCCATAAACTCAACCACCAGCGGGAAGAAAACGGAGAGGCCCTCTTCGCCAATCCCCGCAATGCCGCCGCCGGTTCTCTGCGCCAGCTGGACCCCAAGGTCTGTGCCAAACGCCTGCTGGATATCCGTGTATTCAACCTCCAGCTGGCTGAGGGCAGGACCTTCGCCTCCCACAGCGAGACCCTGGAGTATATTGCCTCCCAGGGCTTCCGGACGATCCCCCACAAGGTGCTGGACCGGGTGGAGGATGTCAATGCGGAGATCGTCCGTCTGGGGGATTCCCGGGAGGAATTGCCCTTCGATATGGACGGTGCGGTTGTAAAGGTTAATTCCCTGTCAGAACGTGCAGCTGTAGGAAGTACAGCCAAATGTCCCCGCTGGGCCATTGCCTACAAGTACCCTCCGGAGCAGAAGCCCAGCCGTGTGCTGGAGATCGTGGTCCAGGTGGGCCGGACGGGGGTGCTGACCCCCAAGGTAGTGGTGGAGCCGGTGCGTCTGGCGGGCACTACAGTTACCAACGCCACTCTGCACAATCAGGATTTTATTGAGGAAAAGGACATCCGTGTCGGCGATACGGTGGTCCTGCAAAAGGCCGGTGAGATCATCCCCGAGGTGGTGGAGGTCCTCAAGGACCTCCGGCCAGAGAACACCGAGCCCTACCGGTTTCCCAAACTCTGCCCCGTATGCGGCGCCCCGGTGGTCCGGGACGAGGACGGTGCGGCCATCCGCTGCACCGGAGCAGAGTGTCCCGCCCAGCTCCACCGGAACCTCACCCACTTCGCCAGCCGGGACGCCATGGACATCGACGGCGTAGGCCCCGCCGTCATCAAGCAGCTCATCGATAAGGAGATGGTCAAGACCCCGGCGGACCTATATTTTTTGACCGCTGACCAGCTGGCGGATCTGGAACGTATGGGAAAAAAGTCTGCGCGGAACGCCGTAGACGCCATTGCCGCCAGTAAGGACCGGGGTCTGGAGCGTCTGCTCTATGCTCTGGGCATCCGGCAGGTGGGTCAGAAAGCGGGGAAGATTCTCGCCGCCCATTTTGGCAGCTTCGACGCCCTGGCTCAAGCTACCGAGGAGGAACTGACCGCTATCGACGATGTGGGGGGCATCACTGCCGCCTATATCCGTAAATGGCTGGAGAATCCCCAGTCCAAGCACCTGATAAGCCGTCTGAAGGAGGCGGGTGTCAGTATGGAAGCCGCCCGGCAGAGCGCCGGTGAGCAGTTCAAAGGCATGACCTTCGTCCTCACCGGCGCGCTGGAGAAGTTCACCCGTGATGAAGCCGCCGCCCTCATTGAGGCCCGGGGCGGTAAGGCCAGCGGCTCGGTGAGCAAAAAGACCACCTACGTAGTGGCAGGTGAGAACGCCGGGAGCAAGCTGCGCAAGGCGGGTGAGCTGGGAATCCCTGTGCTGACGGAGGATGAATTTGCCGCCATGCTGGCGGAGTGAAGGGGGGAGAACTGCAATGCGGATCGGCATTATTTCTGACACCCATGGGCGGCTGCGCCCGGAGGTGGCTGAGCGGCTACGGGGCGCGGACTGCATCCTCCACGCCGGGGACTTTGACGACCCGTCAGTCATGGAGGCGCTGGACCGTTTGGCCCCGGTGTACGGTGTGCGGGGCAATAACGACTGGGGCGGCTGGGCACAGGAGCTGCCCCGGCTGATGCGCATCGACCTGGGCGGCGTATCCTTCTGCGTGACCCACCGCCGTTCCGACGTCCCCTGGAACCTGACGGGGGTGGACGTGGTGATCTGCGGCCACACCCACCAGTACGCCCAGGAGCGGATCATGGGCCGTCTGTGGCTGAATCCAGGGAGCTGTTCCTATCCCCGGCCTCCCCGGTCCGTGCCTACCATGGTCATGCTGGACACAGACGAAGAGGGGGGATATTCCCTTGAAAAGGTGGAGCTTGCCCTATGACAGGTTCTGTGATCGCCATCGTTGACGATGACGCTTATATCGGGGACATGCTGGAGGAGCTTCTGCGCCGGGAGGGGTATGGCGTTCTGCGGGCCTACTCCGGCACGGAAGCCCTCATGCTTTTGGAGGACAGGCGTCCCGACCTGATCCTGCTTGACCTGATGCTGCCCGGCTTGAACGGAGAGGAGGTGCTGCCCCATCTGACCGGGATACCGGTGATCGTTCTCTCCGCCCGGGCGGCGGTGGAGGACAAGGTGGACCTGCTCCAGGGCGGAGCCGCCGACTATCTGACCAAGCCCTTTGACACCCGGGAGCTTCTGGCCCGCATTGCGGTCCAGCTGCGCCGGCAGTCCCGGCAGGACGGGATTCTGCGGTACAGGGGGATCGCTCTTGCCCCGGAGACCCGGGAGGCAACGGTGGACGGCGGGGCTGTCCGCCTGACCCGCACGGAGTATGGCATTTTGAAGCTGCTGATGCAGAATCCCCGGCAAGTGATTACGAAATCTCAGCTTTTGGAGCAGCTGAGTATGGATACGCCGGACTGCGTGGAGAGTTCGTTAAAGGTACATGTCAGCAATCTCCGCCGGAAGCTCCGGGAGGCCGGGGCGGGGGAGGTCATCGAGTCAGTGTGGGGGATCGGCTTCAAGCTGGCGGAATGATTTGACGCCCCGCGGACCGCACCGCTTTTTTCTTCTTCCTTCGTCAAAGAATGTTCCGTACCGCTCCTGCGGGGCGGCGGGGGCTCTTCTCTTATTTTAACTTTGTTCCTGCCGGGTGCCCATCCCAGGCCGAGCGGCCAGCAGGATCAGGCTTGGCATGTTCAAACCGGGAGTTTTCTCAAAAATGCTTTCAGCCTTCATAGCGTTCATCCATGACAGATCGATCATGTGCGGCATCAAAAGGTTTTGAACCACATTTTCCCTCAGAGCCTGTTTACTATCTCAACGTGTGCGGATTGGCGAGTGGATTTTTTGTCCAG
>OFGG01002008.1_pt1 | contig 11966 bp, 9 predicted proteins | sample 1521701 | NCBI WGS metagenome assembly OFGG01 (sample SAMEA3504081, study PRJEB24116) | mouse gut metagenome | biome: mouse gut; feature: mouse-associated habitat; material: faeces | place: Denmark | collected 2011
TGGATAACGGGAAATGGATCGTCTGGACGGCAATTCAATTTTTTGCGCTGTATGTATGTGATGTGGAGAGAAATACAGAAGAGTATCGAAAAGAATTTGAGATTCTTGCGCATATCATGATTGTTTACAGCGTCTTCTCGGCAGTATATAGCTTATGGATGCTTATCACACGGTATTCGGGGATGATCGAGTCTGCCGACGGGGAATTTATTATCTGTGGATTTACATGGGGGAGACTGTGGGGGAATTATACGGATCCCAATTATGGAGCGGAGTTTGCGGTTATAGTCATGATACTTTCCCTTTTCTTTCTGGTGCAGAAGAAAGGATTTCTTAGAATCTTATACGTCGTAAGCCTGACAGTAAATTACCTCTATCTTATTTTTTCAGATTCCAGGACGGGAGAGATCGCTTTGTTCTGCAGTACGGTTGTGTGTGTATTCATATTGCTGTGCCATATCTGGAAAAAGGGAGGAAACGCCGGGAAGTATGGAGCGGCGATGGCGGGCGCGGTATGTATCGCCGTCGTTCTGCTGGGAGGAGAATATCTGGCCAGGTCAGGGTATAATACAAAGCTGGCGCCGGTATTCGCGGAAACGTTTTCTCAGGATGATATAAAGAAGACAGAAGGGGAAACGTCTGATTCAGAAAAGAAAGAATCTAGTACGGGAAAGAAAGAAGCAACTACAATAAAGCAGGAAACCAGTACGGTAAAAAAAGAGGTCGGGCGTAAGGAAGATTTGGAAAAGGACGTTACAAACGGAAGATTATCTTTATGGAAATCCGCCATAGAGATATGGAAGACAAGTCCGGCATATGGGACCGGATATTCGACAGTTGTTAATTATGCAAAAGAGCATACGCCGGATACATATCTGATCAACAATCCGTTAGGGGAGTACATTAGTATGCATAATGCGTATTTGAATACGTTGGTATATCAGGGCGTTATAGGGTTTATATTACTTTTAGCGATGGCAGGCAGGATTCTGCAGTATGTCATGAGATTGTTTTTGAGGGGACAGACAGACGATATCCTTTATTTGACTGCGATGCTGGCATGCGTAGGTACGGTGGCGGCAGCCATGTTCTTCTTGCTGGAAGGGCTCTATACGAATTCAATGGGAAGTTTCGTGTTGTGGACCTTCTCGGGATATCTGACGCATTATTCTTATAGGAAGAAAGAGGAAAATATAGCATGAAAAGGCTTCTGGTTGGATTCATCATGGACGGAAAAGCGGGCGGGATCGATCGGTATCTGCTGAATTTTCTGGAGATTGTCAGCAGAGATGATATTCGGATAGATTTCCTTACAAACCGGATCGATCAGGAGTTGAAAGAAAGACTGGGAGCTTATGAATCCGAATTATATGAAATAGCAGATTTGAAACATCCTATTTCACAATACCGGCAGGTAAAAGAACTGATCCGCAGGCAGAGATACGACGCCGTATATCTGAACGTCTCTACGGCAATCGACTTTGTAGCGGCGGCCGCGGCCTTTCGTATGCATGTAAAGACACGAATCATACACAGCCATTCCAGCGGAAACGATTGTGAAAGCAGTTTGAAAAGATATGTCTTCAATTCGATTCATGCAATATGCCGGTGTTTTCTGTACCGGTTCGCGACCGAGTATTTCGGTTGTTCCAGAAAAGCGGGAGAGTGGCTCTTTCCAAAGCATGTCGTACGGTCGGATTCATTCCGGGTGATCTATAACGCGGCAGACCGTGAGAAATTCACATACAGAGAGAATATCAGGCATGAGGTACGGGAGGAGCTGGGGCTTCACGAGAAATTCGTAATCGGACATATCGGGAACTTCTGTTATCAGAAAAACCATAGGTTTTTAATGGAAGTATTCCGGGAGACATTAAGAAGAAGAGAGGACGCGGCGCTTCTGCTGGCAGGAGACGGCGTAAGATTTGAAGAGACGAAGAAACTGGCGGAAGATATGGGAATCGCGGAGCGTGTCTTGTTCTTAGGAAGACGATCGGATGCGAACAGGCTGTATCAGGCGATGGATGTATTCCTGCTTCCTTCTAATTTCGAAGGACTTCCGATCGTAGGGATCGAAGCGCAGTCGGCGGGTCTGCCCTGTATGATGAGCGACAGGATAACAAGGGAAGCGAAGATCACAAAGGACTGTATCTTTTTACCTGTTAAAAAGAAGAATGTAAAGCATTGGGCTTACGTTATCAGTAAGTTTAACAGAGCAAGAAGAAAAGCAGAATTCCTGGAAAGCGCCGGGAATTATGATTTGAGGATGCAGGAAGTGCAGATGAGAGAGATTTTTAGGAAGATATAGACATAGGAAGATATCAATAATAAGAAGATATCAATGATAAGAAGATATCAGTGATAAGAAGATATCAATAATAAGAAGATATCAATAATAAGAAGATATCAATATAAGAAATAAGGATGAGGGAAATCTTTAGGAAGGTATAAATGCAGATAAGGCAGATTTCCAGGGAGATATGAGATGACAAGGGCAGGAAAGGAAGAGGCGCTGGTAAGCGTGATCATACCGGTTTATAAAATAGAAGATTATCTTGACGCGTGTGTACAGAGCGTCCTGAGACAGACTTACCGGAATCTGGAGATTATCCTGGTGGACGACGGGTCTCCTGACAGGTGCGCTCAGATGTGCGACTCTTATGCCGAAAAGGATAGAAGGGTCAGGGTGATTCATAAAGAGAACGGAGGGCTTGCCGACGCGAGGAATACAGGAATCCGGGAGGCAAGGGGAGAATATTTTCTGCTGATAGACGGAGACGATATGATAGCGGATCATCTGGCAGAGAGTACGGTAAGACTCGCAGAATCTTTGAAAGCAGATATCGTAATCTTTGATTATGAGACTGTTGAAAAGGACGGCGGCAAAGGGGACCGTCTTACGATGAATCTTCCTGCAGAAAAAGTCATTTCCTTAAAGAATGCGCCGAGTCTTCTTACGGTCTCTTGTTCTGCTGTAAATAAGCTGTACCGGAGGGAATTCTGGGAACAGTGCGGGGTTACATTCCCAGTGGGGAGGAATTATGAAGACCTGGGGACGATTCCCAGACTTTGGGCATGTGCGGAGCGGGTAGTTTATAAGAAGGAAGCGCTGTATTACTACGTGATGCGGGACGGCTCTATTATGCACAGCGCGGATTTCCAAAGGAACTACAGGGACAGGACTTTTGTGATGGACAGCGTGCTTTCTTTCTATAAAAAGAAGGGTTTGTATGAGAAGTATAAAAAAGAGCTGGAATATATGGTGTTCGAGAACACGTATTTTGTACCGTCGAAAGAGATCGTACTGAACGACAGAAGAAGCAGATACCTCGGAAAATTCAGAGGATATGCTTACAGCAGATTCCCGGAATTGAGGCATAATCCGTATATTAGAAGACTGTCGCGAAAGGATAAGATCTTATGGCTGCTTCTGCAATGCAGGATGTATGGGGTGATGATATTTCTGTCAAAAGTGAGACGGATGAGGGATCACATGTCTCTGGTAATAGGACGAATAATTCATCGTTAATTGCGCAATGGCGTATTGGTATTTCATCTTGTCGATCAGAATGGAGAGCCAGCGTGGTTTGAGCAGAGAATCAGGAGAGTGTGTTATGGAATTAGTCAGTATTGTAGTTCCAGTCTATAAGGTTGAAGCGTACCTGGATCAGTGTGTACAGAGTATCAGGAACCAGACCTGGAAGGAGCTGGAGATTATCCTGGTGGACGATGGTTCTCCGGATCAATGCGGAAAGATGTGCGAGGAATACAAGGAGCTGGATCAGAGAATCAAGGTAATTCATAAACCGAACGGCGGACAGGGAGACGCGAGAAACGAAGGGGCGAAAGCGGCCGAAGGCGAATACCTGCTGTTTGTGGACAGCGACGATTATATCGCCGGGGATCTGGTTGAAAAAGTGGTAAGAGCGGCGAAGGAGACGGACAGCGACATTGTATTATTCGACTATTATTATGTTGAGAACGGAGAAAAAGAACACAGAAGCTATGATATCCCGTCGGGCAGGGCGCTGAGTCTTGCGGATGAGAAGAGGCTTCTGCTGGCGCCTCCGGCATCATGGATTAAATTATTCCGGCGGGAATTCTACAGGAAGGCGGGAATAATGTTCCCCGTCGGCATATATTACGAAGATCTGGCCACGACGCCGCAGTTATTGTTAGAAGCGGAAAGGATCGTCTATCTGAAAGAACCGCTGTATTATTACGTGAACCGTATGGGTTCTATTATGGGAAGCCGGGATTATGAAAGGAACTGCAGGGATATCGTCAGGGTTCTTCATGATGTGATCCGGTATTATAAAGTAAAGGGAATGTATGACAGATATAGGTATGAATTAGAATACCTTGCCTTTGTGAATGTATACTTTGAGCCGTCGAAAAGGATGGCGCTTTATAAGGCGGACAAGAGATATCTGTTGAAACTGCAGAGGTATATCTTCCGGAATTTTCCGGAATTTCAAAAGAATCCTTATGTACAGGAGATGTCATGGAAAGACAGGCTTCATATGCAGATATTGAATACAAGACAGTACTGGCTGATGAGATTATTGTCAGGATGCAGGCAGGCTGCGGAGGGCGCCTGTAAGGCGGGAAAGCGTCTTAAGTAATAGAGGCGCCTGTAAGATGGGAAGCGTCTGTAAGGCGGGTCGCAGAAAATGTCCGTGGAGAGGGAAAGCTCCATACAGCGGTATGCAGGGAGAAGTGAAAGATGAAGAAGATATTAACGGTTACAGTGCCGTCTTATAATGTGGAAAGATTCCTGGAGCAGACGCTGGAATCTTTCGTCGATGAGCAGATCATGGAGGACATAGAGGTTCTTGTGGTGGACGACGGTTCCAGGGACAGGACGGCGAAGATAGGGAGAGAATTTGCGGAAAAATATCCGGATACCTTCCGTGTGATCTCGAAAGAGAACGGCGGACACGGATCGACGATCAACAGGGGAATCGAGGAGGCGTCCGGAAAATATTTTAAGGTAGTGGACGGAGACGACTGGGTCTTTACCGAAGGGTTAAGGGAACTGGTCAGTCTTCTTAAGGAGTGCAGGGCGGATTATGTGTTTACGAATTACTACGAAGTAAACGACGTCACAGGAGAAAAAAAGGAAGTTTGTTTCCCGGGAATTCCGGTATGCCGGGAGTTTTCTTTTGATAAGATCGCGAAGACGGCGGATATTCCCATGCATGCGCTGGTGATCCGCACAGGGCTGCTTAAGGAACACGGCGTCCGGATGGACGAACACTGTTTCTATGTGGACGTCGAATATATCCTGTATCCTGTGCCGTATATAGAGAAGGTTGTTTATTATGATATCTTCGTGTATATGTACCGGCTTGCGCAGACGGAGCAGAGCGTCAGTATAAAAGGGTATCAGAGACATATACAGGATCATATCAAGGTGATTCTCCATACGCTGGATTATATTGAAGGGTACAAGTCCCAAAAAGGAGCCGATAAACGGAAAATATACTATATGGAGAGGCGGATTGCGGAGATGGTATACACTCAGACAGATATCTTCCTCAGCTTTTCGCTGCGTCAAAGGGAAATACGCAGGCAGTTCAAAGCGTTCGACCGGATGATAAAAGAAAAGAATCAGGGAGTCTATCTGAAGTCGGGAAGCTACAGCGGTATGCTGCGTATGCTGCGGCGGACAGGTTTTCGTTTCTATACGCTGATCGTCATGCTCAGCAGACTGCGGAACAGACAGGAAGACAGTAGGATATGAAGATTCATTCTGTAAAGTATAACTTCATCATGAATTTCATCATGACGGCGTCGTCGATTCTGTTTCCGCTGATTACATTTCCTTATGTATCCAGAGTGCTGCTTCCTGTTGGAAACGGCAAGATCACATTCGTCAGTTCGGTGACGGCTTACTTCACGCTGTTCGCGTCGCTGGGGATTCCCACGTATGGAATCCGGGTATGCGCCAGGCTTCGGGACGACAAGGAGAAACTGTCTAAGACGGTACAGGAGATATTGATTATTAATTCGGCGACGATGCTGATCGCCTGCGGGGTATTCCTTCTCTCGGTTCTGACGGTGCCGGAGTTTTATGAGGAAAAGGAATTATTCCTGATTCATATAGCGGGGATGGTTATGAATATGCTGGCCATGACCTGGCTGTATAACGCCCTTGAACAGTACGACTATATCACGGTCTGCAATCTTGCGGTAAAAGCGGTCTCGTTGGCGCTGATGTTCCTGATGGTGAAAAAACCGGAAGATTATATCCTGTACGGCGGAATTACCATGTTTGCCAGTTCCGCCTCCTATTTATTTAACTTCGTATATGCCAGGCGCTTTATTACGTTTCGAAAGAGCGGGCCTTATGAGTTTCGGAAGCATTTAAAGCCGATCTTAGTATTCTTCGCTATGTCTGCGGCGATCAATGTGTACACGAATCTGGACGTGGTAATGCTGCGGTTCATGAAGGGAAACGAGGAGGTCGGGTATTACAATACGGCGATCAAGGTTAAGACGATCCTTTCTACGATGATCACGTCCCTTGGAACCGTTCTTTTGCCCAGACTTTCCTATTATATAAAGAAAGACCAGAAGGAAGCCTTTTATCAGACGATAGCGAAAGCGGTGAATTTCGTTATGGTGCTGGGAGTTCCGCTGATGTGCTATTTTATCATGTTTGCGAAGGAATCCGTCCTGCTGCTGGCGGGGCGGGAGTATATGGCTTCGGTTATTCCAATGATGATTCTCATGCCGACGGTCCTGCTGATCGGGTTGTCGAATATCACAGGGATCCAGGTGCTGACGCCGCAGGATGAGGAAAAGAAAGTGCTGTATTCCATTCTAGGGGGAGCGGGAGCGGATTTTCTGCTGAATCTGATATTGATTCCAAAGTATGCGTCTTCCGGGGCGGCGTTCGCTACGGTTATGGCGGAATTCGTAGTCCTGGCTGTCCAGTGCGCTTATCTGCGGAGCATGGTTGGCGACGTAATAAAGAAAGTGAACATGGGTAAGATAGCGGCGGCGACACTGTTGGCTGTTTTGGCGGGCTGGTGTATCAAGCGCTGTTTTAACGCGCATGTATTTGTTACGCTGGCGGTGAGCGCGTGTCTGTTCTTTGGGGTATATGGAACGGCGCTGTTGGGAATGAAGGAGAAGTTTGTATGGGAAACTTTGAGATCTATGCTAAATACGAAAGGTTAAAGAAGTTAGATACGAATTTTAACAGGGCGCTGTTGATAAATATATTCGCTTTGGGTCTGGTGTTGTTATGTTGTGATCTGAAGTATGAAGTGTCGGATGATTTTGTGATGTCTACGATTGTGTCAGGCGCATATGGAAAAGGCAGGAATCCACATTTGATTTTTTCAAATATATTTTTAGGTTATATATTGCTGCCATTTTATAAGATTTTTCCTCGGATCAGTTGGTACTTCGTAATGCATATAGCGGTCGTTTTTATATCTTCAACGACAGTTGCTTTTTTTTTGATAGAGAGATTAGAAAGAATGAAAGCGATTATGCTCTATGCCTTTTTAATTTTATTTTTTTCCAATGATATGTATATTCTGGTTCAATTCACGAAGACGGCAATGTTCGCGGTTATGGCGGGATCATTGCTTTTTTTAGACGCATTATTTTATGGGAAAAGCAGAAGGAGGATGATAACAGGAGGCGCGCTGTGTGTCGTAGGAACATGGATCAGATATTCTGTCATATATATGGCGGGAGGATTCCTGATCTTGATTCTGATCTATGAGGGATTCCGGATTATTCGCGGGACAACCGATAAGGGAATATTGCGGAAGAAATTCAGCAAGATTGTAATCAGCGGATTTGTGCTGATAGGCTTTGCGTATGGATCAAATGAAATTAATTCTTATATTTATAGAAATAACGACGATTATGCGTTTTTTAATAACTATAGAGCGGCAAGGGCGAGAATTGTTGACTACGTTGATTATGGATATGAGATATATGCCAGGGAATTGAAGGAGATAGGGGTATCTGAAAATGATTATTATATGATGAAGAAATGGTGCTTTGCGGATAATGATTTCTTTTCATTGGAAAGAATGCAGAAGACGGCGGAAATTATTGTCTCGCATAATAAAGAACAATGGAGTGGATGGGAGGATCTGATAGAACGGGTACAGGATCGCAAAATCACGAATTATCCTGTATTTTGGGCAAATATCCTGTTGGTTTTTATAGGAATATTTTTAAACTATGAAAGAGTGTGGGCAAGTGTTTTAGCGAATGGAATTGGTTGGGGATACATCATATATTTTTTCATACGCGACAGACTTGTCTATAGAACAGAATTTGTAGTTTTTCTGGGGATTTTTCTTTGTGGAATATATTTTTGGTCAAGAACAGACAAAGACGATCAGCAGTCTGTGATAATTAAAAAAAGCTGCGCCATGATCACGATTCTCATACTTGCAATGAGGGGAATCGTGTATCTGCCGGACAGGACGTATCAGAACGTAATTGCAGAGAATAAGAAGGAATATTTGGAGGGGACGTTCTTTGAATCATGGAATTATGACGCCAGAAAGTATAGGAAAGTTATTAATAAGATTGAAAGTCAAAATGGAATATTAGAGGAGATACATGATAATAAAGAGAACTTTTATTTTTTAGATTTTAATACTACAATCCAGAGTTTGTACTATGAGTGGAATCCCTGGAAAACGTGTAATGACGGTGAATATGAAAATTATCTTTATCTTGCGGGTGTCACCAGTAATTATCCTGATGTTGTGAAGATACTTGAGGATAGGAAATTAGAAAATCCATTAAAACAGCTTGCAGATAAGGATGTATATTTGGTTGATAACTATTATGTGGACCTGAAGATAAATTACCTGAGAGAACATTATTATCCAGAAGCAAGAGCGGAATTGCAGAAGGAAATTGATGGATATCAGATTTGGAAAATATATGAGGAATAAGAAGTGATATAAATCAAGTAAAAACTAATGATAAGTATAAGCGATGATTTTTCTCAGTGTTTAGAGTTTTGAGAGATACTACTTATGAAGAAAAGGAGAAATGTAAGATGATAAATTTTAATATACCACCATTTGTTGGTGGAGAACTAACATATGTAGAGGAAGCAATTAGATCTGGAAAAATCTGTGGAGATGGACAGTTTACAAAGAAATGCACTTCTTGGTTAGAAAATTATGCAGAGGAGGGAAAAGTACTTCTTACTACATCTTGTACTCATGCCACGGAAATGTCAGCATTATTAGCAGATATTTGTCCGGGGGATGAAGTGATTATGCCATCTTATACTTTTGTATCTACTGCAGATGCTTTTGTATTAAGAGGTGCAAAAGTAATTTTTATTGATATACGTCCTGATACAATGAATATAAATGAAAAGTTAATCGAAAATGCTGTTACTGAGAGGACGAAAGCTATTGTTCCGGTACATTATGCAGGAATATCATGTGAAATGGACGTGATTTGCAGAATTGCACAAAAGTATAATTTATATATTATTGAAGATGCGGCACAAGGTCTTATGTCTTCATATAAAGGGAAGGTGTTGGGAACAATTGGTGATTTTGGATGCTGTAGTTTTCATGAGACAAAAAACTATAGTATGGGTGAAGGTGGTGCATTGTTTATAAAAAATAGTGAAGACTTTTTAAAAGCGGAGATTGTTCGAGAAAAGGGAACGAATCGAAGTCAATTTTTTCGAGGAGAGATAGACAAATATACTTGGATGGATGTGGGATCCTCTTATTTACCAAGTGAATTGAATGCAGCGTATTTGTGGGCACAATTAGAAAAAAGTCGTGAAATATATGAAGACCGAATGAGATCATGGAATTTGTACTATGAACTTTTGAAGGAACTTGAGGTAAAAGGTTATATAGAGTGTCCGGTGGTACCTGAAGGTTGTATACATAATGCGCATATGTTTTATATTAAGTTGAAAAATCTAGAGGAACGTACTATGCTTATTCATTATTTAAGAGGTAAGAATATATATGCTGTTTTTCATTATGTTCCTCTTCATACATCACCTGCAGGTAAAAAATTTGGAATGTTCTCCGGAGAAGATAAATATACCACAAAGGAAAGCGAGAGATTACTACGTTTGCCACTATATTATGGATTAAAGGATAATGAAGTAAAATATATTGTAAAATCAATTAATGATTATTTTAAATATTCAGATAGCAAAGTGAATTCCAAGAAAAATATTTAATGCGAAAAGGAAGATGGTTATGTCTGGTTTATCAAATGCGAAAAAAATGAATATTCTTATCACAGGTTCCAATGGTTTTATTGGTAAAAATGTATGTGAATGGTTTAAACGACAAAATGTGAATATCATTGGTTTAGGACGCAATAAGATATCAAAAACACAGGTGGATAAGTACATTTCTTGTAATCTTCAAACAGATGATATAAGAAGTGTTGTGGGAGATAATGAGGTGCCGCCATTAGATGCTGTAATACATTTGGCGTCAGATATGCGTAGAGAGCCTTATGAAAAAGAAGTGCTTGCGTCTAATTGTATTGGTACACAGCGTTTAATAGAGTTTTGCGAGATACAAAATATACCTGTATTTATTCAATTGTCTAGTTTACCGGTGATAGGGAAACCAATACAACACCCTATAAAAGAGGAGCACCCAGTGTCACCGCCCACAGTTTATCATATAACAAAATGTACGCAGGAATTATTGGCCAATTATGCATGGTATACACATCATTTGCGAACAATAAGTTTTCGAATTTCAGCGCCTGTAGGCATTGGAATGAATCCAAAAACGATTTTTCCAATATTTGTAAAAAAAGCACTTTTGAATGAAGATATTGTTATTTATGGAAAGGGTACTAGAAAGCAAACGTATATCCATGTATCCGATATAGCTTCTGCAATTTACAAAGGAATCCAATCAAATGCTCAGGGAGTATTTAATTTGTCGAGCAATAACTTATATTCTAATTATGAATTGGCAAATGAATGCACAAAGATAATAGGTTCTACTTCTAGAATTATATATTCAGGGAATAACGACATATATGATGATTATATATGGGATGTTTCCATTGAAAAAATTAAAAATGAAATTGGATATGAACCCAAAGTGCCATTAGATGAAATGATATTTGAACTTTACAATTATTATCTAACAGAAAGGAATATGTGAAATTCACATATATATACATATGAAATTATTATCTATTGTAATTCCCTGTTATCAGTCAGAGGAGACAATTGAAAATGTAATTGGAGAAATTATTGATACAGTAAAAAGAGATGGTCGATATGATTATGAAATCATTTGCGTAAATGATTATTCCGGAGATCATACTTTTCAAGTATTAAAGAAAATTGCCCTAAATCCCAAAGTAAAGGTAATTGATTTTTCGAGAAATTTTGGCCAACATGCTGCTTTAATGGCGGGATTCCATTATGTAACTGGAGAAATAGTAATATGTATGGATGATGATGGTCAAAATCCACCGAAAGAAATGTTCAAATTAATTGATAAACTCGAAGAAGGTTACGATTTAGTATCAGCTAAATACTCGAAAAAAAGGCATTCCCTCTACAGACGAATTGGAACTAAAATAAGCTTTGGAATGTCCTCTTATTTGATTGGAAAGCCAAAAGACATCGACTTAAATAGTTATTACGTTTTTAAAAGATATATAGTTGATGAGGTGATTAAATATACAAATCCGTATCCCTTTGTACATGGGTTGATATTGCGTATTACAAGAAATATGGCTAATGTAGAGATTGAACATAGAGAAAGGAAGAGTGGACAATCAGGCTATAATTTACGTAAACTTTTTTCTTTGTGGATGAATGGATTTACTGCATTTTCAGAAAAACCTTTACGTATTGCATCTTTAATGGGATGTACCTGTTCTTTTTTTGGTTTTCTTTTTGGAATTGTGATTATTATTAGAAAATTAATACATCCGGATATTCTTGTTGGATA
>OFGG01002015.1_pt1 | contig 11927 bp, 12 predicted proteins | sample 1521701 | NCBI WGS metagenome assembly OFGG01 (sample SAMEA3504081, study PRJEB24116) | mouse gut metagenome | biome: mouse gut; feature: mouse-associated habitat; material: faeces | place: Denmark | collected 2011
GGACACCCTGATTAAGAGTCAGGTGCTCTACCAACTGAGCTAGCGGTGCATTTTTCAAGTATTTACTTGCTGTTCTCTGTGTTGTCCACCGAACAATAAATACTATACCACCATATTTATAAACTGTCAACACTTTTTTTACAATTTATGAATTATTTTTTGGATTTTTTTAGAAGTATATTTCAATCGAATTTCTTTACGCAGCAAATCAAACATGTTATCATAAAATCAGCGTAGCAATCCAATACAGCAACTTTTATATAATAGGGAAACAACTATGAAAAATAACTATGAAAAATAGAAAGAATTATTTAAAAGCACGCAAAAAGCAATTTAAGTGGTCGCAGCTTGGCTATATCTCAAAGGACACCCTCTGTCCATTCTGCGGCGGCAACACACTCATACAAATCTACAAGTATGATGCGTGGGCTTGTCCCTCCTGTGGGGAATGGCTGGACAAAGCCTGCGGTGATCCAGACTGTCCATATTGCAGCCTGCGGCCGCAGACCGCTTTTGAGGCATATGCCCTTGCTGATGTTGAGGCAGGCAGCGCCGGCTGGAAAAAGCGCTGGCGGTGCGACAACTACCAGCACAAGACAAATGGCATGAAAAGACATGAGCGGCGCAGAAGGGCTGTACAGGACTCACGCTCTTTTTAGATACAGGTACAGGCCGCTCCACACCACTGCATGCACCGCCAAAACTGTTGCATAAAGCCCAAGCCCTGCCGTTTGGCCCTGAAACAGCGCCATCATTCCATAAAATGCCGCGCTCGAGGGAAACAGATAGGACAGTGGATACATCATGCTGTCTGCTGCCAAGAGGAAATAGCATAAAACCGGAATCGCCAGAAACAGCAGCAGCGTCATCTTGATATAAAGGATTCCAGTCATCATGCCAGACGATACCGCGCCAATCAGCAGCCCTAAGAGCGATGCTATGTAGGCGGACAGAAAAATAAATACCAGAAACAGCGGCAGCTCATTCAATGCAATCCGCACGCAAACCAGTGCAGTGATGAGCGTTGACAGCAATCCGCCAACAAATCCCAGAAGAAACTTTTGCAATAAATAAGTGCGCGCAGTCATGGGCAGAAGCTGGTTGACCAGCGCGACACCGTCCTCTTTTTCCCCGATAATATTCATCGCATTGAACGTACAGCCCATAAACATTGCTGTCACCAGCGTCATGACAAGCAGCAGCGATTTGAGCCCGTCTGTTTTTACTGGCACGGGTATCCTTGTCTCTGTGAACGGCACACCGGCGGCGCGGTTTTCATAAAGCTGCGGCAGGCTTCTGCCAATTGAATCGTACAACGCCAGCTCATCGCCAGCCAGCAGCGTGCCTATCCCATCTCCCATACCGATGACGCCAATCACCTGTGTCGATGGATTGTTGACCTCCGCGCGCAGCCCGTCCATTGTACCATATACAGAAAGCCTGCCATATTGCCGCAGCCATCGCTCCGTCTCCTTGGGCAGTGTGCCTTCCACGCATCCAAACATAGTTTCGCCCATTTCCTGAAAATCCATCTCCGACAAAAACTGCACCGCAATGCCGATTAGCACTGGCAGCAAAAATGTCATAATGCACAGTTTATCACCGCGGATACTTTTGAACTGGTATTTGAGCTGATTTATAAATCCCATCGCCTCTCCCCCTTTTACACCAATACTTTCCATACAAATTCCTACAAAACCCGTCCTTAGCCTTCCGCTGCCATTTCACGCGACAGTGCGCCAAAAACTGCTGCCAGCAGCAAAACCAACACGCCAGCGCTGATTATATAATAGCTTGGCGGCGCTGCCGCTGTTTCGAAATAAGCGGCTTTCACCGCGCGGAACAAATGATACATCGGGTGCCAGACAATCCAGTCCCATGCAATGCCAGACTGTTCGACGAGAAAGACCGGCGTTGTCACAAAAATAGCAATCACAAGATAAAACAGGGAAAACTGCTTAAAATCAGAAAGCCAGAGCGCACACAGAAAGCCCGTCAACGTCATAAAAACAGATAACCCCGCCGCGTGCGGCAAGAGCTTTGGCAAAATGGCTGCACTGTCTCCCACACCAACATTTACCATGGTCAAAAGCACCGTAAATATCAAATCCGCTCCCAAAAACACGCCTGTTTTGGACAAAATAAATGCCACCTTGGATACTGGCATAATGCCGTGGAGCCGCAGCACGCCCATCTGTTTTTCCTTAAATAAAACAGACGCCATCCCCAAAAATCCCACGGCGGACAACTCAAAAAACAACACTTCCGCAGTCATTTCACGGCGGCTTTTCTCTGCTTTGTCAAACTGCCCTATGATTTGCACGCTTTCCTGCACTCCTGAATACTTAAAATGCGGTGCAGCCTCAGCCAAGACAGCCTGCGCCCAGATGGAACGGTATCTGTCAACAGTGTCCTTTCCAGAGGAGAGCATATAGATTTGTGGCGTATCGCCTGACACATCAATGCCGACGGACATTCTGTCCGCACAGGCAGCCTCAAGCTCCGCCCTGTCAGTTACTCTGATACAGGAAGTATTTTGTATGTACTGGTCAGATGGATCATACAAATACCGCTTTATTGCCTCTTGATTTATATTTACATACACCAGATTAATATAACACGAGTATAGTACAAGTGATAAAAATGCCAGCAAAAAGAATTTTCCAGCGTACATCATTTGCAAATCCTTTTTTAGCAAATCCCAAATACCGCGCAACCTCAAAACCCCCTTTCCCGCCAATTCACGAAAGCCCTCTGCCCGTGTAGTGGAGAAACATCTCCTCCAGCGTCGGTTCCTGCGAGTGAATGCGCAGAAGCTCATCATGCGGAATTGTCAGTCCCGCGCGAAGCGCTGCTGCATCAAGCAAGCTCTCCTGCCGTTTTCCACGATACAGATACTCAACCTTCACCCGATGGCGGCTGTTGTTCTCCTTGAGCCTCGACGGCGTATCAAGCGCCGCGATCTCTCCGTTTGACAGAAACGCCACGCGGTCACAGAGCAAGTCTGCGTCCATCATATTGTGCGTTGTCAGAAAAACCGTTGTCCCCTTTTTACGCTCTTCCTCGATAATCCTTCGAAACAGCACAGCCCCCGACGGGTCAAGGCCGCTGGTCGGCTCATCGAGAAAGAGCAGGCGGGGATTGTTCATCAGTGCGCGCGCCATGCTGACCCGCTGACGCATTCCCTTTGAATAAGAAGAAACAGGTTTTGTCAGAAAATCCTTCTTAAACTCTAGCTGCTCTAACAATTCCATCACATTGCGCACCCGCTGGCTCGGATAAAAAGAGGCAAAATACTTTAAATTATCGACGGCGCTAAGATTCGTATACAAATATGGAAATTCAAACAGCACGCCGATTTTTTCATAAAAAGACGGTGACGGCGCCGCGGATAACGCCTCCCCAAAAAGTGACACAAAGCCGCCATATCCGCGTAAAATTCCTGTCAAAAGCTTCTGTGTCGTAGACTTCCCCGAGCCGTTTGGCCCCAAAAATCCAAAAATTTCTCCCTCTTTTACTGTGAAGGTAAGTCCCCTGAGCGCCTGTTTTTTCTTCTTGCCGCGGTAGGAAAATGTTAAGTCTTTTACCTCTATCATGCGTCATCACCCCATTTTCCATGTTCGCTTAGCTGCTCCTTTTGCTTTCGTGCCTCCCACCACTTCAAAAATTTGACTTTGAATGGAATCAAAACCACCACTGCTGCAACTGCTGCAATCCACCAGAACATTGCACACCCTCCCTTCGCATGTATGACAAACTTTCCGTTTCTGTCTACTACATTAGCCAAACCATGTAAAGTTCATGTGTACCTGCTGTGAAATTCATGTGAAACATGCTCGAGCGTGTTTGCTTTTCTGAAAACCAGACCTTTAACAGACGGGCATCGAAAAGAAAAATAAAACGCCCTCGGTGCAATTCTCTGCGCCGTAATCAAAACCATGCATGGACAAAACCTGCGCAGCAATCGCAAGCCCCAGTCCCGTACCGCGGTATGCCGCATTTGTGCCGCGGCAGAATTTATCCCATATTTTCGGAAGCAGCTCTGGCGGAATCGGGTTTCCCTGATTGTAGATGCGGACATGCAGAATACCGTTTTGCAGTACAAGCGACAGGCGCAGCACGCCGTTTTCCGTTACATTTTTCTTGGCGTTGACAAGCAGGTTGTCAAGAACCTGCTCGATGCGCGCGCGGTCCGCAAAGACATAAACCTTCTGCTCAGGAAGCTCGTATTCCAGCGTAAAATGAGCATCGGGCACATCTATCAGCAAACGCCCTGCCTCCGTCTCGAAAAGCTCCACAAAATCAAACCGCTCTGGCGCAAGGCAGACGGCGCCGTTTTCCAGCGCAGACAGCTCTAATAAGCTTGATACCAGCCTGCTCATGCGCTCTGTTTCCGCAATGATCACCTCCGCATAATTCTGCTTCGTCTCCTCGTCCGCCGCGTCCTGCAATCCCTCCGCGTAAGCGCGTATCACCCCCAGCGGCGTCTTCATCTCATGGGAGAGCTGCTCGACAATGTCCCTGCGCTCATTTAAGAGCTGGCGCTCTTGTTTTACCTCCTTTTCCAACTGCATATTGGCTGTCTCTAGTCTGCAAAGCGCGCGCTGCAACTTCTCCGACATTTGCTTCAAACTCTCCGCAAGGCTGCCAAACTCGTCTTTTGCAGTCACTTCACATGCAGATGAAAAATCAAGGTTTGCAATCTTCTGCGCCTGTTTGCAGAGTTTTGTGACAGGCTTTGTGATATAATGTGCCAGCAGAAAATCCACCGCCAGCGTCAGCACAATAATAAACGCTGTCCAGAGGGGCAGCCGTAATAATAATATATAAGACAAAATCAGCAGAATGCCCGCCGCCTTTGTCATCAGCATAATTTTCCTGCGGACAGTGCGCAGTGACAGCAGTTCTCTCATTTTACCACCTCAAATTTATACCCGGAACGAATCAGCGTCACAATCTGTTTCCCCTCGCTGCCCAGCTTCTGACGCAAGGTCTTGACATGTGTATCCACTGTCCTTGTATTCCCCTCATAATCATATCCCCAAATGCGGTTTAAAAGCTGCTCGCGCGAGAAAATCTGGTTGGGATTGCTCATAAAAAAAGAGAGCAGCTCATACTCCTTATGTGTCAGTGTGATTTCCTGCCCGTCCACATAGACATCGTGCGCCGACGGGACAATCGTAATCTTTCCCGCGGTGACGGACACTGGAGCATTTACCGAGAAACGGCGCAGCAGCGCATTTACTTTGGCAAGCAGCACTCTGGGGCTGAACGGCTTTGTCATATAGTCGTCGGCGCCATACGCATACCCCTTGAGCTTGTCCTCCTCACCGCCTTTTGCCGTCAGTATGACAATCGGTATCGCACTCATCTCCCGCACCAGTTTGCAGACCGAAAAACCATCAAGGTGCGGCATCATTAGATCAAGAATCATAATCTCCATCGGATTATTTTTTAACAGTAACAGTGCCTCCACGCCGTCGTCCGCCGTAAAGCAGGTGTGGCCACCCCGTTTCATATAGGCAACGATGATGTCCTGTATCTTTTTTTCGTCCTCTACAATCAGAATATTTGCCATTAGATATTGCCCTCCTGCGGTTTAGTATAGCACGCTGCTTTTGTGCTTGCAAGAAAATGTGTTTTGTGTTGTTTTTTATACAGCAGCTTCATTTTGACCAAAAATTAAAACCAGTTGTTACACTGGTACTATACTATGGCACAAAGAATATTCCCGACAATATCTGTGCCCTGATGGAGATGCCAGAGGATACATGCGTCAAAAGGTATATCCAAAATTATCATCTGAATGTAATCCGTCTCCACACGCTGACCCCCGCACAGGCAGCGCTGTTTCAATCTGATTTTGCACATATTGCGAAATTTCTGGCAAAGTCGTATAATAAAAAAGAACAGATCGAATACTTAATGAACAGTAAACAGACCGTAGTGCACACCAAGGATACCTTATACACCCTGTCAGCTATCACGGGAGATCCCCGCTACCTGACAATCAACGAAACAAGAAAGGAGAAGCCAGCGATGTGTGAAGTTGCAGAAGCTATATTTCAAATGGGCTACAATGAACGGAACAACGAAATTGCCAAGATGGACACAATTATCAAAGAGAAAGAGGCGGCTCTTGCAGAAAAAGATGCACAAATCGCCTTTCTGATGGAACAGTTGAAGCTAAAGTCAGACTTTTAAGCACATTTCCTTTCCGCGTCCGTTCAAAGGAACATTTGTCAATAGAAGCTGGCGAAAGTTTTTCCCCTGCTCGTTTACGCACGGACGCGGAAAGATTTTTCCTCTACTCGTTTAAATGATGCTGCCGCTTCTGATGCAGTGTTTTCGCTGTACCTGTCTTTTGCGCGGCGGTTCTTTCCAGTAAAGTGCCATATGGAAACATTAGTTGTCCGCCTCCGCCGGAAAAGCGGTAGTTGGCGATATTGCCATCTTTGTCAAGCGCAATGCTAAACGAATCAATTGTGCGCGGTACAGTGTCCTGCTGCATAGCAAGTGCTGTTATTTTGCAAAAAATATCCTGCGCAAGTTCGGTGTTGCCGTCTAACTTTTCCTCCAGCTCTGGCGGAACTATCACAGCATACTTGCCGCGCGCGGCGTTTAATCTTGCCTGTACACGGGCGTCCGTCATGGACGGCTCTTGTGCTGACGGCTTCCAGTCCAGCACCGATGTGTCCGCCTTCTCCGCATAAAATCTCTCGAATGGGTAGTCGTTTCGCTGCCACAGGGCAGCGTCTATTTTTGAGGTATCCATCACCTGATATTTGATGTCTGGATACTGTGCTGACAGCAATGCAGCCAAGCCTTCCCCCTTGATACTTGCTGCGAGAACATGCTGAAAACTAGGAGATGCAGCCTGTGCAAATCCGCTGTTGATACCGTTCACATGCTTGAGGGCCGCGTTGTTTACACTGTTATATCCGAAACTGCCAGTACCTAAGCTGCCTGTACCTAAATAGCCAGTACTCAAATAACCTGTACCCAAATAGCCTGTACATAAATAGCCTGCGCCTAGAGAACCAGTACCCAGACTATTATAGCCAAATCCTCCATGCACACCATAAAGCCCTCCCAATCCAAAAATATTCACTGTTTGATCACTCCTTTTCTTCGTCCTTATTTGGTGCAGAAGAAACCATGACCGACAACGTAAATGTCTCCTTCTCTATAATGCAGTCCACGCCGCCGTCATAGTTTGCTGCACAATTTCTGATATTTTTTAGTCCAATTCCATGCACCTCCTTGTCCTCTTTCGTTGTTATGGGAAAACCGCTGTCCTTATCCAGCAGTATTGCACCATCAAAGCTGTTCTCGATTTCAATGAAAAACATATTTTTTACACAAAAAGACCTGATTGTAATGAAAAGCTTGCTCTCTGGTTTCTGCCTGTGCAGGCGCACGCACGCCTCAATGGCGTTGTCCAGCCCATTATTTAAAATAATTCCAAGATCATAAGCTTTAAGCCTAGCGGAAGCCGGCACTGCAAAGGCTTCGGCATTCAGACAAATTGTATCAAGCATTTTGCGGGCGTAGCTGAATTTGGTATGGATAATGGCGTCACTCACCGCATTGCCTGTGTGAATTTGGTTGTCAAGCTGCCCGACAGCGTGACATATATCTTCAAAATAACACCAAATTTCCTGTTCTTTTTCATTCTCCGTATCCGCCGCGGGAAATTTTTCAAGCATTAGCTGGCGCAAAACCAGCAGGTGATTTTTAATATCATGCCTGACAGAACGCATTGTGCGATACATCTGCTCCGTTTCGGCGATAAAAGCCCGCATCTGTATCATCTGGTTTTCCAGCACGATTTTCTCTGCCCGCGCGCGCTGAATCGCTGCCATCTCCTGACAGCTCTGGAAGCTGAACACAATTGCCAGCATCAGTACAATCGCAATCACGGGTATCGCAAAATATGAGACAGGGTATCGTTTGTACAATAAAACCTGTCTGCCCTCCTCAATGGTAATCATCATCATGCGCAGCAACAAATCAAGCAGCAGTCCCGTCACTGCCGGCAGAAGATAAATGGCTGCCTCCTTGTTCAGGCGCTCTGGCTCCCAGCAGCAAAAACTCTTGACGATTTTCCTGATAAATAAAATAAGTACCGTGCATTGTAGCAGCCACACAACGACAACACTGCACAATCCTGCTAGTTCCGCGTACTGTACAAACTCCGTCATCTGTAGTTTCCCCTCTAAAAATGCATGTTCCAACTGCGCCAGCTTTCTTTGCCCAAGCAAATTCAGACTAAATCCTGTCCAAATTGAAAGCTGTCGCAGCGACAGAAACTGAATGACCAGAAAAAGCTTTAACAGCCATTTTCCCTGATACCAGCACAGGCAAAACAGATACAATACAATAGAACACAGCAGTGTTTTTCCAATCTTGAAGCGCCCGCTCTGCACAATGTCCATAATCGTGAACTGCGGTTTTCTATTGACGCGCGAAAACAGCAGATCTGCCATCATTTCAGTCACAATCCATACACTTCCCGCCAGCCACTTATTGCATTTCATAGATTGATATCTGGAAACAGAACGCTTGGGCAGCATAAATCCCTCAAACAAATACTGCACACTATATCCCTGTGCCGCATAGAACAAGCATTTGAAAATATTCATCATCATATTATACACTGCCATGCACCCCGTTTCTAAGATACCGCATGTAGGTCTTGACAAATGCAGCATATTTTTCCTTCGCCAGATAGATTGTCTCTCCATTAGCCAGCGTAATGCTGTCCCTGCTGTACGCCTCGATATAAGCCATATTGACCAGATATCCTCTATGACAGCGGTAAAATGCAGCGCCAAGCTCTTGTTCTATGGGAAGCATGGCGGCATAGATTTCAAGAACCTTTTTGTCTGTGTGAAACACTAATTTTTTAGCTTTATTCTCGATATAATAAATATGGTTCTTTTGTATGGTGACACTGTTTTTCCCTGATTTGACCACCAGCATCTCCTCTGCCGCTTTTTGATGCTTCTGTACTTCTTTGACCGCCCGCACAAAAACCTCCGAAAACTTTTGTTCTTCGAACGGTTTGACCAGATAGTGAAATGCTGCTACGTCAAATGCTTCAAAGACATATTCCTTGACGGCTGTTATAAAAATCAACACCGCCTTGTCATCAACTGCCCGAATTGCTTTCGCAGCCTCAATTCCATTGATGCCCGCCATTTGAATATCAAGAAAAATGATATCGAACTGTCTGGCTGGAATGTACTTGGTGCCTTTAATCGCGGACAATAACGCCTCCCCAGTGCAAAATGTTGACAAATTTGCATTCAAACCTTCTGTTTTCAAGTTTGTTGTATTCAATTCTTTATTTTGTTCTTCGTTTTGTGTGTGCTTGATTTTTGGTGTAACTAGCTGTGTGTTTGCTATGGTATTGATAATCATATTTTGAAGCATTTCTAATATGATTTTGTCATCATCACAGACTGCTATGTTCATTCTCTATTTCTCCTTGTTTTATATGCAAAAAAACTGCTGATATAAACCTGTTTCTGTTTATATCGGCAGTCTTTTCTGATTTTTTGTATCAATGGAACGAAACGTGTAATAATTGGAACGAAACCATACTTTATAGCTTCCAGTAAGTCCGCAAAAGTTCCTCGGTTTCCTCTGCGTTTGTGCCAAATTCTTCCATAATATATTGTCTGGCTGTCTCATAGGGTATGCCTAGTTTTTGATAAGTATGGATTACCCCTATCTTCTTGCCTTCTTCTCGTCCTTCTTCCCGTCCTTCTTCCCGTCCTTCTTCCCGTCCTTGATAGAGTAAAATATCATCTCTCGAGAATTGTGCCATCGTCATATCACATACCTCCTTATCTGTTAACAAATCCACAAATATATCTCTTTTGATCAATAGTCCAAGATAATCTGCCACGCTGGATACATTCGCTGGCATAACATATGAACCCTGTTTTTCTTTCTTGACAGCGCGTTGTATATAAGTTATTCCGTTTGCTGTCAGCGCATAGTCCAGCAGGTCTCCCTGATATGGCGCAAACCGTTCTGGCTGTGTTCCTGATTCGATATAGTCTAACATCTCCTTCAAGGTCATGCGGAAATCATATACATGGACCACTGCCTCCAAATCCGGCTCTGTCAATGCGCTCTTATACTGTTCCTCCACTGCCAGATACGAATCGCTCAGGCGTATATCATACTGCACCTGCTCAGGCAGTTTTTCTGCTGTACTTTCCAGCCCTGTCTGTAACATATACAGTTTGGGTATCGGAAAACAGACACGCTTTTTGCTGTACAGCAGTTTTTCGCTGTCCACAGTGGAACGCAGCCCTGTTGTGATATATTCGAGCAGCCTGTAGGGAACATTTGGACATACTGTCGCCTGATTCTCTGTCATCACATAGAATATCGCATCAGTTACAAAAGACAGATCGTTTTCTCTGTTCCCAAAAAGTACTGGACGCACATTGGCTACAGTAATCTCTTTTCCTTCCATTCCCAAAAGAAAAGAAGCAAGTTTTTTCTGGCGCTCTTCGGAGGCATATACAGTCTTAAAAAATGTGTCCTTCGCCTTGGTATTGACTGGGAGTACTTCCTGTGATTTTGGCAGGTTCTTTTGTATGTGTTCTCGTTTCATGGTGCATATTTCCTCCTGTGTCAGTTCCTATATCGCTAGATCCAATAAGTCCTCAAAAGTTCCTCGGTTTCCTCTGCATTTGTGCCAAATTCTTCTATGATGTATTGTCTGGCTGTTTCAAGTGGGATTCCCAGTTTCTGATAGGTGCGGATTACTCCTCTTAGCTCTCCAATACGTTCTCCTTCTTCACGCCCCTGATAGAGTAATATATCATCTCTTGAAAATTGTGCCATTGTCATATTACATACCTCCTTATCTGTCAACAAATCAACAAAAATGTCTCTTTTAATCAAAAGTCCAAGATAATCTGCCACACTGGATACATTCGCTGGCATAACATATGAACCCTGCTTTTCTTTCTTGACAGCGCGTTGTATATAAGTTATTCCGTTCGCTGTTAGTGCATAGTCCAGCAGGTCCCCCTGATATGAAGCAAAACGCTCTGGCTGCATTCCTGATTCTATATACTCTAACATTTCTTTCAGTGTCATGCGGAAATCATATACATGGACCACTGCTTCCAGATCTGGCTCTGTCAATGCGTTTTTATGCTGTTCTTGCACCGTCATATAGGAGTCACTCAGGCGTATATCATACTGTACCTTTTCAGGCAGTTTTTCTGCTGTACTTTCCAGCCCAGTCTGTACCATATACAGCTTTGGTATTGGAAAATATACACGCTTTCTGCTGTACAGCAGCTTTTCGCTGTCAACAGTGGAGCGAAGCCCTGATGTGATATATTCAAGCAGCCTGTAGGGAACATTTGGACATACTGTCGCCTGATTCTCTGTCATCACATAGAATATCGCATCAGTTACAAAAGACAGATCGTTTTCTCTGTTCCCAAAAAGTACTGGACGCACATTGGCTACAGTAATCTCTTTTCCTTCCATTCCCAAAAGAAAAGAAGCAAGTTTTTTCTGGCGCTCTTCGGAGGCGTATACTGTCTTAAAAAATGTGTCCTTTGCTTTGGTATTGACTGGGAGTACTTCCTGTGGTTTTGGCAGGTTCTTTTGTAGGTGTTCTCGTTTCATGGTGTATATTTCCTCCTGTGGCAGTCCCTGATATCGTTAGATCCAATATGTCCTCAAAAGCTCATCAGCTTCCGCTGCATTTGTCCCAAATTCCTCCATAATGTATTGTCTGGCTGTCTCAAGCGGGATTCCCAGTTTCTGATAGGTGCGGATTACTCCTCTTAACTCTCCAATACGTTCCCCTTCTTCTCGTCCTTCCTCTCGTCCTTCTTCCCGTCCTTCTTCCCGTCCTTCTTCCCGTCCTTGATAGAGTAAAA
>OFGG01002017.1_pt1 | contig 11904 bp, 15 predicted proteins | sample 1521701 | NCBI WGS metagenome assembly OFGG01 (sample SAMEA3504081, study PRJEB24116) | mouse gut metagenome | biome: mouse gut; feature: mouse-associated habitat; material: faeces | place: Denmark | collected 2011
GTGTCGGCCACTGCGAGATCGACAAGTACGCCGACGCCAGCTACCGTGCCATCCACGACATTGGAAAGGAGGAAGTGTACTATCCAGACGCTACCAAAATTGACCCCGGCGGAATGCCGGACTTCGACCTGCTTTGCGCCGGTTTTCCGTGTCAATCGTGGTCAGCATCAGGGCATAAATTGGGCTTTGCTGACCCCAGAGGCGCTCTCTTCTTTGAGATTGCCCGACTGGCTGAAGCAAGGAAGCCTGCGTATTTGCTGCTTGAAAATGTTCCCCGAATTTTACTCCACGACCAGGGACGGGCGTTTGCGACAATCCTCTCCACGCTTCATGAGCTGGGGTATGGTCTCGAATGGAATGTGTGTGACAGCGCAGACCACCAAGTGCCTCAATCGCGGCGAAGGGTCTATATTGTCGGATATCTTGATCCCCGATGCGCCGGCCAAGTATTTCCTATCGCCGGAGCAAACGGAAAGGCTCTTGTTCAAGTCCTCGGCGGGCCCCAGGGCTCCCGAGTCTACGACGTCAAAGGAGTAGCCTGCACCCAGACCGCGGGAGCTGGCGGAATGGGTGGGAAGACAGGGTTGTACCTGATTCCGCCCGGCGCCGCCTTTGTAGACCTGTCTGTGGGAGAACCCAGGCGGACGGATACCGCCCGGTGCCTCACCGCCCGGTATGGACAAACCACCCTCTCCAACCACCGGGCGGAACGGTCCGGGGTGCTGCTAATTAAAGAGGGGACCAAGCAGGGCTATCAGGCGGCCGCTCCCGGCGACAGCGTGGACCTGGGCTACCCCGGCAGCAAAACCAGAGGCGGCAGAGTCAGCAAGCTGGCTCATGACGCCGCTGGCGTCCAGGGCATCGTAGAACGGGGCGGGCGCATCCGCCGCCTCATGCCCAGGGAGTGTCTCCGCCTCCAGGGCTTCGCGGAGGACCAGATCGACCGCCTCCTTGCCATCACTTCGGACTCTCAGGCTTACCGGCAGACAGGGAACAGCGTTACGGTCAACGTAATCGAGGCTATAGGCCGGCGTATTCGTGCTGTAGATGACGAACTGCGGAGGGAGAAAACGGTATGATCGGGATGAAGGAACAGTGTTACGGCGCGGAGATCGAGATGACGGGAATCACCCGAGAGGAGGCCGCCCAGGCTCTGGCGGATTACTTTGGCACAACGCCCGAATATTTGGAGGGCACCTATGACGCTTGGATCGTAATGGATAAAATGGGAAAGAAATGGGAGCTCATGAGCGATTCCAGCATCCACCCGGAGTGTCCCTCTGCGGGCGGATATTTGTGGCTCGATAAGAGCTCCCCGGAGGGCTATCCATATAAGGTGGAGATGGTCACCCCCAAGCTGACCTATGACGAACTGCCGCATCTTCAAGAGTGTATGCGGCGGGTAACAGCCATCGGCGCGAAGGTGAACGACTCCTGCGGGCTTCACGTCCATGTAGACGCCTCCAACCACAACCGCCAGAGCCTCAAAAACCTGATCAGCATCATGTATTCCAAGGAGGACCTCCTCTTCAAAGCCTTGCAGGTGAATGAGGCAAGAGCCATAGAGTGGTGTCAAAAGGTGCGGGAACCCATGCTGAAACAGGCTCGGACCTTATCTGCGGAGGAAACGTCAGACTTGACCCAGCTGGAGGATATCTGGTACGAGGGCTTTGAAAATGACGGCAGGACCCGTCATGACCACTATAACAAATCCCGGTACTATGCCCTGAATCTTCACTCTGTCTTTTACCGAGGCACCGTCGAATGGCGGTGCTTTAATTCTACCCTGGACCCCGCCAAGGCGGCGGCCTATGTGCATCTGTGCCTCGCCATGTCCGCCCAGGCCATCGTCCAGCGGAGTACCGTCATGCAGAAAACCCGCAGCGACAACGAGCTGTTCACCTTCCGGGTCTGGCTGGTCCGCCTGGGCCTTAACGGCGATGAGTTCAAGGAGACCCGCGACCTGCTTCTCGCCAATCTGAGCGGAGACCGGGCGTGGCGCCACGATAAGGACAGCTATGAGGTGAACAGAAGGAAAAAACGAAACCGAGAGAATGAGAGGTAGTTTATTGCGCATGAAAATCCGCATTGATACAAGGAGCTATGAGGGAACCGGGACAGAAATTCTGGACCAGCTCCGGCTGACCGCCTTTGACCCCACCGAGTTTCCCGACGCCGAGAGCTACCTCTGGCAGCTCCGTAGCAATTTCATGAGAGCCACCGATCTGGACTGTCCCCTGCCAAACGGCAGCCTGGAGCGGCAAGCCAGAACCATGTTCAACCATCTGGCGAAGTATGGAGCGCTGGAGGTGCTGGAGGATGGCTGACGGGAGACTGTATTTCGCCTATGGCAGCAACATCAACCTGGAACAGATGGCCTGCCGCTGCCCGGACGCCACGGTGGTGGGGCCGGTAATGCTGGAGGGCTATGAACTGCTGTTTCGTCGAAATGGCTTTGCCTCCATCGCTCCCAAGGAGGGCGGGACCGTCCATGGCCTGTTGTGGAGCATTACGCCAGAATGTGAGCGGTCTCTGGACAATTACGAGGGCTATCCCCGTTTTTACGACAAGCGGACGGTGTCCGTTCGAGACAACAAGGGCCGCTCCCTGTCCGCCATGGCCTATATCATGGACGAGCGGTTCCGGGAGCCGATGATGCCCTCCGAGTCCTACTACGCCGTCATCCTGGAGGGCTACCGTCAGAACGGCCTGCCGGTGACTTTTCTAAAAGAAGCGTGGGAGCACACTGTGCAGGAAATCCACGCGGAAACGGAACGAATCAACGCCGGGTTTATCAGACGCGGCAGACCGCCGAAAGGAGGAAAACCGCATGAACGGTAAAAAAGTTTCATTAACCGGCGAAATTCATATCTCCACCGGCAGCGTGTACACTACTGTGGACGCGCTGGAAGCGCTGAAGGCCATTGGCGTCGCCTATGGCCTCTACAGCCGCGACGAGGACCAGAGGGGTTGCCGCGTCGTGATGGAGGACGGGGAGTTCCCGGCCCTGGTGGTGCAGGAGGATAAGAGCCTCCATGGAAGCCCCTGCTGGGAGACGGTCCGCACGGTCACGAATGATCCTGAGCAGATCAAGCGCTACATGGCGTTCCGCAATACGGTGCAGATGATTCGGAAGCTGAACATAGAGCTGTCGCGGGAATCCAAGCCGCAGACGCCTCCCAAAAAGAAGGAGGCGAAGGGCCATGAGCGCTGATCGAATTTTCCGGGAAAGAGAAGGCTTTTATTGCAGTATACCTCGAATATTCTCCTGGACCCGCCCAGCAAATCGTTCGTACAACTCCCGCTCCTCCGGGCTGAACCCGGAAAGCCTCGCGGACGTGAAATCTTCCCAAATATTTGCCACATCCTCCAGAACTGCGTTGGCGGAGGGAGGGAACGTAATTTCCAGGCGGCTTTCTCTGCCCCGTTTCCCCTTTGCGCCCCGGAGTTCCGTCACGGAAATCAGCCCTTTTCCCTCCAGCCGATTCAGCAGCATGGACAAGCCGCCTCGGGGCAGCCCGGCAAAATCCGCCAAATCCTTCCTGGCAGCGGGCCCGGACTGCCGGAGGTACAGCAGCAGACGGGCTTCCGGCAGGGAGAGGTCGTTTTTCTGTGCGGCGGGCTCCAGGTAATAGTCCAACAGCTTCCGCTCTCGGAAGGTGTCAAACAGAAAGCCCTGCCCCTCCAAAGCATCAGGGGACACTCGGACCCGTTCGCTTCCCAGGCGCTTGGAAACCGGAGGCACTGTGCCGTCCTCAGCTGCGTCGATCAGAAAGCGGTAGATTTTTAAGCGCTGCTTTTCGTACTCCTCCTCGTCCAACACCGTTTTGTAGAACTGGTTGTAATACTCAAATACCGTCAGCTTCATCTGAATCGTTTTGGAGATGCTGATTCCCTGGGTGCAGAGGGAGCCCTTCGTCTTGACATAGTAATAAACAGGCACCTGCAAGGCAAAAAATGTCTCGGCCCGGCGGATATATTCCAGGTTGAACATGAAGTCTTCGCACCAGCTGATAGCCGGGTCCATCCGCAGGTGGTGCTGCTCTACGATCTCCCGGCGGTAGAGCTTGTTCCATAAAACGCCGTAATAATAATTTGCGGGGTTTTCCATCATGTGGGAGGCATATTCCTCTCTGCTGAGGACCTGTACCTCGTCGATGTCCCCCTTGGGAGAAACCCGCTCCCCCACCACCCGGTAGAAGTCGGAGATCACCAGATCGCACAAATGCTCCTCCATGGCCTGGACCAACAGCTTGGTGGCATTGGCGGTGATCCAGTCGTCGGCGTCCAGGAACTGGAGATACCTGCCCCGCGCTTGGTCAAGACACAAGTTCCGGCTATCAGAAACGCCCGAATTTTCTTTGTGAAATACCCGGACCCGGCTGTCTGCGGCGGCGTATTCGTCGCAGATCCTGCCGGAGCCGTCCCGGCTACCGTCATCGGCCAGAAGCAGCTCAAAATCGGCGTACTCTTGATTCAAAACGCTCTCCACACAGCGGCGAAGGCAGGCTTCGGCGTTGTAGACTGGAACAATGATGCTGACAGATGGATTCATGACAGACCTCCAAGGTAAATATTGTGAAATCTTGATTTGCTTCGCGCATGGAGATTACCAGAAAATTTGATTTGATTATATCACAAAAAACGTGGGACAAATACCCGAGAAAGGAGAAAAGCTATAAACAGTGAAAGTTATTCGCTCCAGGAGATTGGCAGGGACGAGGAATTGCTGTCCTTCTCCGGCAGCGATGAGGAACAGGCTTGCATCGGTCACCTGCGGGGAGATTTTGCCCAGGGAACGGAGTTCTGGACCACATGGTGGGACCACCAGGAGGAACTGGTGGACCAGGATTTCAAGGATGAGCTGGACAGTGTGGTCAATGCTCTGCGGAAAAACGGGCCCCTCAAAAACCTCAGCGCCATGCAGAGCTTCTGCTGGAAGCATAAGCAGGCCCAAATGAGCCCTGAATCCGGCAAAGATTATTACGGCTTCCGGGTGGATACCCCTAAGCGCCGCTACTATCTGCGCTTCCTGCCCCTGCGGGGAAATTACAACTTTTACATTTACTGCTATCAAACAGACAAGCTGGAGAGGGCGGCAGCTCTGCCGCCCAGGGAAGAAAGAATGAGCAAACAAACGATTAAGGTCCTTGTGGTTGAGCCGATGAAGCCCTGCGAGGTGCGGGAGGTCCCCCATGATTACAAGTCCTTGCAGGGAATCGTCGGCGGGAAAATTGAAATGGTTTCTCCTTGTACGGAGTCTGCTGCCATTATCTGCAACGCCGAGGGCAAAAACCTGAATTTGCCTCCCAACCGTCTCCTCTGCGACTGCTATGGCGATCCGTATGACGTTCTCTGCGGGACCTTTCTAATTGCCGGAGTGGGCGGCGAAAACTTCGTTTCTCTGACCGATTTCCAGCTTCGTTCTTACAAGGAGATGTTTGATCATCCCCATCTGCTTGCCATTCCGTTGGAAGTGCCTGATTCCCCCGAAAAACCCACAGAACAAAAAAAGAAAAGAGGAAAGACTCATGAGAGATAAGTACATCCTGACCGCCGAGTCGGTCATCGAAGGCCACCCGGACAAGCTCTGCGATGCCATCGCTGACCGCGTCCTGGACGCCTGTTTGAAACACGATCCCGCCGCCCGTGTGGCCTGTGAGGTCATGGCCACGGCGGGCAAGATCACCGTAGCCGGGGAAATCACCGCCCGGCAGCTGCCGGACATCCCCGCCATCGTCTGCCAAACAGTGCGGGAAACCGGCTATTCCAGCGATTTCGAGGTGGAGGTTATCACCCATGATCAGAGCGGCGACATCGCTGGCGCCGTGAGCGGCTCCAGTGAAATGGGGGCTGGTGACCAAGGTATCATGTACGGCTTCGCCTGTTCGGAGACGCCCCAGCTCCTCCCCCTGCCCGTGGTCCTGGCCCATCGGCTGACGCTGACGCTCACCAACGCTCGCAAGCTGGGGACCATCCAGGGCCTCGGCCCGGACGGCAAGGCCCAGGTGTCCGTGGAATATCACAAAGGCAAGCCCGCCCGGATCGCCGCCGTGGTCCTCTCCTGCCAGCACGACGAGGAAAAGGACCCGGAGGAGCTGCGGAAGGAACTCACCCGCTCCGTGATCGTCCCCGCCCTGCGGGAGCTCTACCCCGACCATGAGACGGAGGTCCTCATCAATCCCTCCGGGCGTTTCGTCCTGGGCGGCTTTGAGGCGGACACGGGCCTGACGGGCCGGAAGCTGATGGTGGACACCTACGGCGGCCTCGTCCCCCACGGTGGCGGGGCGCTCTCCGGGAAGGACGCCAGCAAGGTGGACCGGAGCGGGACCTATATGGCCCGGTATATCGCCAAGAACATCGTCGCCGCCGGTCTGGCGGAACGCTGCACCGTTGGCCTCGCCTACGCCATTGGCAGGGCGGAGCCGGTAGCCGTGGACATGGACCTCCATGAAACCGGGCAATACCCGGAGGCGGTTCTGGAACAGGCGGTCCGGCAGGTGTTCGACCTGACTCCCGGCGGTATCATCCGGGCCCTCGGCCTGAATCAGCCTATTTTCGCTTCGTTCTGCAATTACGGGCATTTCACCCACCAGGACGCGCCCTGGGAGCAGACGGACCGGGCCGCCGCCCTGGCGGAAGCCTGTGAAAGGGAGGCGCGATGAACGGCGATACCCCTGTCAATGTATTTGGTGTTCTGGCTTTCCCGAACGATGCGGACGGCGGGTTAGTCCGCTTCATCGACAGCGATTACAACACCCTGTTCCATGTGCCGGACGGCGAAAACATCATCCTCACCACCTTCGGAGACGACCGGAGAATCCTCCCCTGCCGGTACATTGACGCCACCCACGCCCGGATCGGCGGTGAAACCTTCCACATCTGCCAATTCGCTGAAGTCCAGGAGCGGAACGGGGCTGTTTATGCTCCCGAGCATCCCAAAGAGAGCGACGTCTGCGACACCTACACCATCTACCAGATCAAGGACACCAGAGCGGCGCCCTATGCCTTCATGCCCTACGCGCAGGCGAAAGTCAAGCTGCGGATGTCCCATTACCAGCGGGCTTACCGGGGCGTTCTGGCGCCCAAGGTCACTTTGGATGATTTATATCTCAAGCACAATCAGGACAATCGTCCCTTCGGGCAGCAAATGCATTCTCTGTCCATGAGCGATGTAATTGTGCTGAACCGGGGCGGGGAGAAAAAAGCCTATTATGTGGACACGGTGGGCTTCCAGGAGGCAAAGCGGTTCCTGAACCCGCCGGTTCGGAAGCGGAAGCCGCCCACGCAGGAGCGCTGATATGGAACGGTCCAGATTTATTGCCTCCTGTTCCTTTGGGAAGGATTCCATGGCAACCGTACTGCTGGCCAAGGCCCACGGGGAACCGCTGGACGAGGCGGTATACTGCGAAGTCATGTTTGACAAGGACATCTCCGGCGAGGTGCCGGAGCACCGGGACTTCATCTACGAAACCGCCATCCCCGCCCTGGAGCGTATGGGCGTCAAGGTGATCGTCCTCCGCTCTCTCAAAACCTATGTAGAACTGTTCACCGGGCGTGTCACCCGAGGACAGCGAAAGGGCATGGTCCGCTCCTTCCCCCTGTGCGGGAAATGCTATGTCCAGCGGGACTGCAAGGTCCGTCCCATTGAGCGGTACCGGAAAACCCTGCCGTCCAATACCGTGCCGTATGTTGGCATCGCTCAGGATGAGCAGGACCGGCTGCTGCGGCTGAAGGGCGGCAGCCAGATTTCTCTATTGGAAAAATATAAGTTCACAGAAAAAGACGCATGGGAGTTCTGCCGGAAGGCGGGACTCCTTTCGCCTGTCTACGCTTTTACGGACCGGGGCGGGTGCTGGTTCTGCCCCAACGCCAAGCTGCCGGAGCTTCGCCACCTCTATGACCACCACCCGGACCTGTGGGCCAGGATGCTGGAACTCCAGGCCATCCCCGGCAAAGCGACAGAGAAGTTCAACCGGACTCAGCGGTTTTCGGATATCGACGCCATCTTCCGGCAGGAGGATCAGGAGTCGTTCCGGGAGGCTGCATAACAAATGAAGGAGGACCGCATGAGTAAATACCAAGAGTTTGATTCGAAAATTTTTGACATAACCCAAATTATGCTTGACTGCTCTCTCACCGAAGGGCAGAAAAGCGAGCTGCTGAAGATCTCCGGGGAGATCGACGCCGCCTACCGGGAGGGCAGCCTGAGCGACGCTGAGCGGAGGCGGCTCCGGGCGGACATGGCGGACTGCGGACTGCCCCTGAACCCTGTGAAACCGGCGAAAACGCCCAGGAAGAAAGTAAAGGGCCGAGGGCGGTAAGTGCCTGATGGTAAAAGAAGAATTTGAACGGCAGATCGCCCACGCTGTCCCCCGCCCGGATGCCAAAGCCACGGGGGCGTGGTATTCCTACGGCCTGGATATGTGCGACGAGTTCTCCCACAGCTTTTTAGAGAAGATGGTCACGGCCTTCGGCTTCCTTGCGAACAATTTCAGCCCGGAGGCGGTGCAGGCCGTATATGACTCCATCTCCTGTGCCACACTCCTGCCCTCCGAAATGGTTGCCGCCGCTGTTCATATGCAGAACGGTTCTATCGCCCAGCAAATCGCCGCGCTGGCAGATCAGGGCTGCCTGATGTGCTTCCACACGCCGGGATCAGCGGACGAGAACAGCCCCCTGGCCCTGCTTACGGTCCAGGAGGGTAATAAATCGAAAACCTTCTACACCGTGGACTTCGGCTGCTTCCATCCGGAAATGGCCCTGCTGCGGGCCAGAAACTTTGCCAGGGAACACGCTGTCCCTGTGATCAATGCTGTCTCGCTGCTGTGGAACGACAAGAGTACCTGCCCCGCCAAGGCGGACGATTCCTCCCACCGGCTGTTTATGGGAAACGACCCGGAGATGACCCAGGCCATGACTGCCATATTCAAAACCTGTCCCGCCGTCGCCGCCCAAATCACCTTTGAAGTGGAGAAAAACCGTGTTCAGGTAGAATACAACCCCCTCTGGCGGGAGCTGGCGGAACGGCGGTTTGCGGAGGCGTTCCGCCAGAGCAAGCCGCTTCGCCGGGAAAAGGGCTCCAAAAGGAGGGAAAAGCCAAAGGACAGGTAGTCTGCCCCCTGTCGCTTTCGCCGGGTTTCCACCTGTTTCTTTGTTGAATATCGTGATAGCCTTTTCACCATAAAAATAGTACTGTTTGGGGCTGACCCAAAGCACAATTTTTACAGAGGAGTTGATGTAAACGAGCAGTAAAAAATATGAGATCACGGACATCGCCCATGAGAAGTACCCCTTCCTCCACCGCATCCGCGCCCTGCGGGACGTGGGCATTGAGGTGCGGGCCGGGGACCTGGGCGGCTTCGTGGAGGGGGAGCACAACCTTTCCCAGGAGCAGGAGGACGCCTCCTGGATCTTCGGCGACGCCATCGCCGCCGGGAGCGCCTCTGTGGACAAGGATTCCTGCCTGCGGGATGAAGCCGTCGCCTGTGACCAGGCGTATGTAACGCAACGGAGCACGTTGTCCGGCCACGCCAGGGCGGAGGACGCCGCGTACATTCGGGGCGCGGCTCTCAGTGAGTCTGCCAGGGCAGCCGGCACCGCCATGCTCCTTGACGCTAAGGACAAAGGGAAATTCCCAAAGCTCAGCGGGCAATCCGTCGTCTACGGCACGGTGGCGGGCGCTGTGGTGGTTACCGGAACCGCGGTGATCCTCTGGGAGGAAAAAATCCGCAACAACACACAAGATGCGCTGATCCTTGACGGCCTGAGCCGCTCCATCATTCCGGGACCATCCAGGGATGAGCTGAAACCCTGCCGGAGCGCTGAGAAACGGGAGAAACAGCCCAAGAATAAGGGGATGGACCGATGAACTTTTTCGAGGGAGAACTGCGGAAATTATTTGGGGATGGTCAGACCATTTCGGACCCCAATTACACGGGCAAAATTTGCCTGGGAACGCTGGGGAAAGAGCTGCGGGTCCGGGCGGAGTTCGTCACCACCGGGGTCATGGATCATTACGACGCGATGAAGCTCACGGTACTGAACCGCTCCGGCGGACCCGTGGATACCCTGCTGCTGAGATTCCGGGACATTTGGGGCAGGAAGCCCGTTCCCGGAAACCCTAATTTTGCAAACGGCGTTATACCGCATATTTGGACCTGCAACGGCCAGACGGAGTGGTATGCCTGGGTCCCCACCCAGGCGGACCGGGAACAGCTTGTCCGGCAGGTCCGGCAGTATCTGGAGCCGTTCCAGAAGAGGCCGCCTCAGCCTGTTCACAGCAGCCCAAAGCTGGTGTACATCTGCGTCCCGCTCCGGGGGGATGTGATCGGCAACATTGAGTTCGCCCGGCAGAAGGCTCAGGAGGTATTTCAATCCGGCAGCATCCCCGTCTGCCCCCACATTACGCTTCCTTCCAACGCCGATCCGGCCTGTTCCGTTCAGGACGAGGCGGCGCGGGAGATGGGCCTGCGGCTGGTGGAGTCCTGCCAGCAGCTCAATATCTACGGCTCCACAATCACCGAGGGGATGCGGGCGGAAATCCACCGCGCCCAGGAGCGGGGAATTCCTGTCGTTTATGAACAGGAACCTGTCCGGCAAGTCTGGCCCCGCAAGCAGCCTGTTCGAAAGGCGGGCCGTGACAGATGAGTCAAGATCGAAGTGAGCTTTTGCAGGCGAGATTGGACCAAAACTACCGGGACTATCTCGCCCAGCTTCGGGAAAAACCCTTTGATGAGATCATTAAACTGGCCCCGGAGATTACCGCCGCCCAGCAGCTCTGCGGGGAGCTGCTGAATGCCTGTGATGACGATGACATGGAATTTCTGCTCCAATTCGATGACCCGCTGGAGGTTGTGCGGGGCTGTTGGGAATCCGAGATCACAGGATACAGCCACAAGGGCGAAATGGGCCATATGTTGTGGGAAATCCGGGACAGGGAGCTGTACAAAAAAGAGCAGCTTGCCCAACCTTCGGAGAAGGCGCTCCCTTCTCCTGTCACGCCGGATAACCCCGCAAAGCCCAAGATTCCGCTTGCCTATCCGGGCGAGGATGTTTACTCTGTCCTGCGCCGCGCCATCAAGACGCTGAAGGAGGCCGGACAGCAGCAGGAAGCGGCGGCGATGGCGTTTCTGGTGTTCAGCGCCAAGAACCCGCAAGACGCTTTGACGGTCCTCTCCAATTATGTAGAAATTGAACCACCGCACACTCCAAAAAGGAAAACCAGATCAGGAAAGGGGAAAAACGTACATGAGCGATAACGCAATCCGGCAGATTACTGCGGACGATCTGCGAACAATGAACAATCAGGAGGGCCTCATCCTCCAGGGATGTGGCGGAGACCTCCGGGAGTGGCTGGACGGTATCAATGGCCAGCTCGCCGAGGCCGGTATCCTGCTGGACGGAAACAAATTTGAAATGGTTTCTGTTTTCCAGCACGACGGTCAGACGAACCTGCTGTTCCCCTTTGAGGGGGTCAAGCTGGACATGGGCAAACTGGCCATGTGGCGCATTCAGACCCATGAGCAGTTCGGGGGTACGTGGCTTTCAGATTACGTCCCCAATCGCCTGGGCGGCTTCATCCAAGCGGAGCAGCGACCTCCCCGGAAGCCGAAGATGGAGCTGATGGGCCATGACGGCAACATTTTCTCCATTATGGGCCGGGCCTCCTTCTTGCTGCAGATGGCGGGAATGAACGCCGAAAACAAGGAGATGGTGGATCGCATCACCTCCTGCAAGGACTATGACAAAGCCCTCAATATCATCAGCGAATATGTGGACACGGAGCTGTCCACGCCCTCTATTGAACCTAAAAAATCTCATAAAAAGAAAGGAAAATCTGCCTATGCACAGTACGCATAAAGAACATTTCAGGAATATGGTAGGCAACCGCATGATGCAGTA
>OFGG01002020.1_pt1 | contig 11893 bp, 15 predicted proteins | sample 1521701 | NCBI WGS metagenome assembly OFGG01 (sample SAMEA3504081, study PRJEB24116) | mouse gut metagenome | biome: mouse gut; feature: mouse-associated habitat; material: faeces | place: Denmark | collected 2011
TCCGCTATCTGATCGGGAGCATACAGAATGAGCCGGAACTGGAATGGAATAAACAGATGCTGGAGCTGATGCGAAAAATGCTGCATTACCGCAACAGCCTGTCAGAAAACGAAGACCTTTGGGCCTCCATTGTTTCGGAATTTGAAGGAGAGTATGACAGGATACTGGAAACAGCAGAAAAAGAGTATGCGGATGAGCCGCCCAGTGATTATTACAGGGAGGGGTATAACCTGTTCCAGCGGCTTAGAAAATATAAGGAGAATGAGCTGCTGTTCCTGCATGATAAACGCGTTCCTGCCAACAATTCGCTGTGTGAAAGGCTGGCCAGGGTATATAAGAGAAAGCAGAAACAGGCGGTTACCCTGCGCAGCCAGGAAAATCTCTGTTATATCTGTGATGGATTAAGCATTGTATATCTGCTGCGTTCAAATGACGAAAATGTATATCAGAAAATCGCAGAAATATATGACCGTGAACGCCCTCCAAAATCAGAAAGCAAAACCGATGCTACAGCTTGACATTGTAGCATCGGCGTATTGTTATGCCTAAATCTGGCGCGGGTGTGAAAAGTAACGCTAAGGCTATCAAGCAAGCTAAGGAACTGTTGCAACGGGAAGGCATTTTTCTGCCCGATGAACCATTAGCTTCTTGATCTGATTTATTGAATGAAATAATCTTCTAAAAAGTTACCTGTTACGGACAGCTTATTGAAGTGCGTCCATTTGTGGCTGTCCTCTACTTTCTTTCACTCTATTTCCTTATTAAACCTAAAATTGATATTATTACAATTCCTAAACCTGCGAAAGGAAATCCTATTTGACCGTTTATTCCAAAAAAGTGGGAAAAAATAAATGCACCTATCGGAACAAGGATAAGGGAAAATGTTTTTATGACACCAAAAACTCGACCAATATACTCTAATGCTACATTTTCTTGTATATAAGACATGTATTGTATATTGTATATGGTCATAAAAAAACCAGCAAAAGAAAACGGTAAGATAAATAGAAACCCTACTGAAATATTAGCCATAACTGGTATCAATAAGTAAGAAAATCCAATAAAAAAAGGTAAAAAGAGAATTATTTTTTTATGCAGTTGAAAAAAACGACTTAGATAAACACTTATCAAAGAGCCTAAAATAGCTGATACACCCTGCATTACAAGAATAGTTGCATACAGATTATTCATTTTATTATTCCATATAAGATTTGAATATGGTATAAATATATTACTTCCGGCTATAAAAAAGTTTATACATCCGGCGCAAAGTATGGTTATTAATAATTTTTTATCACTATATAAATATCTAATACCTTTTTTTATACCATTCCAGACATTTTCATTTAATTGTTTATCTTCACAATTGGAATCAATTACAATTAAAGATTCAATTAGAGCAGAAATAATAAAAGTAATTCCATTAAAAACCAAACAAAATCTCACATCAAGAAATTTAACAAGAAAAATTCCAACGATAGGACCTATTAATGCCAGACCTTCATAACCAGCATTTGCAATTGAGTTTAATTTTGATATATTTTCTTTTCTTACAGTCTCGCGTACAATTGTTTTATATAGGGGAGAATTGATGGTTTCAACAAGTGCTAATAAACAGTTTGCGAAAATAATTATATAAGCAGTAAATTTATCATGTAGAAAGAAACTTAATAGAAAACAGATTAATCCGCTAATAAAATCGGTCGAAATTAATACAAGCTTTTTTTTGTTTATTTTATCAGCGAATACGCCAGCAAGTATATTTACTGCAACTTGAATTATTGTTTCTGACGACTGATAGATTGCAACGAGCATACTAGTTTTTGAGTTCAGACTAACTAATACAATATTATTAACATAATCAAAAACCACGTTTCCTATTTTGGAAGTCCATTTGCCCACGAGAAGCGCTATCATATTCTTTTTTTCTTTATGTACCATCATTCTAATCCAACCTTTCAGTTTGATTTTTTTGGCTATTTTCTGAGTCAGTGTTGAAAGATAATTGTTAATTCTCTTTACCTATTATTTCGTCAATCTTTTCAAAAAGTGATGCATGATTAAGCAAAAAATATTCAATTTGATAATTTGTATGACCACTACTCAAAAAGCAATATATTTATTATACACTAATTCTCCATTATTTACAACACAAAAACGTAACAACACCAGAATAAACGCATGAATGAAAAAGTGTCTTTTTCAGCACTATTATTTGGAAAGTTCGTCAATTGCATTCAGCAAGTCGTTATCATATAATACTTTTAAGACAGAGAGGATTACGGGAAGCTCTGATTCCAGGTTTCTGCCTGTTTTACTCCGGATACGCTTCATGCTTCTATGGTAGTAGGCTTTCATCAGTTTTATGATAAACAATACAAATCTCCTGATCAGTCCAGGATTATGTATTCCATTTTTTTCCCTGGATCGGAGCCTGTCTTCCCTGAATACAATATCCAGTGACCAGTGAAGGCCGTTCTCTATATGCCAGTGCCTGCGTACAACAATGGCAAACAGTTCCGCAACGGGTTTGATGCTGCATAGAAAATAACGTCCTTCCGTGATGATGTATCCTGTCTGTTTTCTGGTAATTGTTTTTCTTTCATACCCAATGGAGCATAGTTTTCCCAGTCTTTTCTGTCCTCAAACTATTTAATATCGCCTGTTATGAAGTATTCCCTTACGACTGTTTCGGAGGATGTTTCTTCATTTTCTTTCAGGTACTGTCCGTCTGCTGCCATAATTTCCTTCAGGAGTTCTTCACTGGCAAAGTATTCTTTCACTTCATGGCAGGCTGTCTTATGGTTTTCCTTTAATGCCAGACAGTAATCCCCGTGGGCTTTCTCAACGATTGCCCTGGCTGTTTCCTTCTGGGTATTCATGGCATCCGCAGTGACAACACATCCATGGCAGTCAAGTTTCCCCATGACATCCTGCATTTCAGGGATTTCATTACTTTTTTCATCAATCCGTGTGGAAGACAGACAGATTCCCTATTCCGTGGACATTACATTAAATTCACTCAGGTTACGTGCGTCACAGATGTCCCCGCTGTCCGCCTTACCTGTGTTGCGGGTTTCCTTACCGTCTGCTGCGATTACGTCCCGGATATGGCAGTCAGGGTCATCGTTACGGTAAAGACAGTCATCCAGTTCTTTTCCCGCCACACTTACAAGCTGTACCAGTATGGCTGCCAGCATATTCTGCAGCTCATCGGAGCGCAGGATAAAAAAGACACGCCGGATCGTATCATGGGAGGGGATTCCATTGGGCAGTTTGTTTCTTCTTCATCTACTGCGAAATCAGCGATCTCTGTCCATTCATCGTTTCCAGCCAGGACTGCAAAGAAAACAATTCCCACAACATCCCTGAGGGAATGCTTCACTTTCTCCTGCTGTCTGGTGTCAGTAAGCTGTCTGGCGTGTCTGGTATAGATTTCGATGAACATATGATCCGGATTGTCCACACCCAGATTTTTCATTTCTTCCACAGTAATATGAATTTTCTCTGATAATTGTACGGGTTTGGTATCTTTTTTTGGCATAACTGGTTCTCCTGTTCGTTATATTTACAGTGATTCTACCAGTTTCTGCCACTAATTACAATTCACTTATTAGATAGCGGGAAAACATAAAAATATGAGATAGTACACTTTGCACAATTTGCTATTCAAAGTTTCCTTTTTTCATTCATGCGTTTATTCTGGTAACAACACACGGAAATCAATTTTGTGAATAATCATGCATTTCAATATATAATCCAAGACTTTTAGGTGTAAAAATCGCTTTAAATATCCTAAATCTATACCAATTTTAAGCAGACAATGAATATTTATACTGAAAATTGATTTCCGTGGTAACAACAGCACTTTACAACTTTTTATAGATAACCACATTTGTGCATAAGCTCATGAAAAGCCTTTTTTAGAGGTAAATCTTTTTTATGATTTCGATAGTCTGCCCCAAACTGTGGAATATTATATTCATGCGGATTTTTTCTCCCATCTGGTAGCGGATTTCCTGGGGGCTCTGCCCCTGATAATCCTGAAATTCACTGTTGTAGTATGGGAGCAGTCGCACTGCTGCATAACTGATACAGGTCAGGTTTGAAAGCCTTTCAATTCCTTTCACGGAACGAACCATGTAATCACAGAACGACCAGAATGTTTTCGTTTCATAGTAACTGGTCCCTATGTTCCAGCGCAGTGAAAAAAGACCCAGCGGCAGCATCCCAAACCTGCTGAAACTGCGGATTTTTTCATCTGTTATTTTCTCTGGTTCAACAGCTATATCCCCTGGCTGTGCCGTGCACAGGAACAGGCGGAAACTGTCAGGATTTTCCGGGTCTGCAGCTGTTACAAAGGCATAAACGCAGCGTCCTTTCCAAAGGCTGGTGACGACACTGCGGCATCCCGTGTAATAAGGCGCATCATCCGTTTTTTTCAAGACAATATCGGAAAGTTTCAGTTTTTCGCCATGAATACGCGGACGTCCGCGCCTGCCTGTCCTTTCGCTAGGAAGGTCATAGAGTACCGTATCTAACCTTGCACAGCAGATCATCCCCGGATTTTTAAATTCTTCCACGAGGCCGGTGACGGGTTTCTTTGGATACCAGCTGTCGCACAGAAGGATGACCTGGCCGCAGGATGACAGCTCAGGCATAACAGAACGCACCATGTCGACAGCCAGCTCCAGTTTGGAAAGCTCCTTTGTCCACAGACGGTAACCGAGAGGGACAAAAAGATAAAAGATCCCATCTTCAGACCGAAGCGATATATGCAGCATGATACTGTAAGCGGCAAATAATCGGCGTCTTATAATTAGTCTCCTATTCTGGTAGTATTGTTCTAAAATACTATCAGACAGGAGGCTTTTGTTATGGATCCAAGAGTAATGGAACTACGTATAAAGAAATAGATTCCTGTGATTGAAGAGCAGGCAAAAAGTGGGATGAGCAAGAAGGAATGGTGTGCTATGCATGGCATTAACCGCACGTCCTTCTTTCGGTGGCAGAAACGGGTCAGGAAGTACCTTCCTATTCTGTCAAGCCCTAAATGTTAGATTTTTCAAGGCTTTGACTTTACTTTTTACCTCTATAAACAGAGCCAGAAGTGATGGATAGTCATGGTATCCTGTACCAGCTTGACCACCGGGACATAAATGCCCTGATCGATATCAACAAAAGGGGCGGTTCCGCCGACGGGCTTCCTGATGATATCTCCTTGGATAAAGAGGCCCATCCGTTGTGCAGAGCCGGCCATCACATGTGTTGCTGGGGATATGACAAAAACAAGGATGCACAGAAATACCGCTGCCCCCTTGCATGCGACAGGGTTGCTGAGTGTCCCTTCTCTTCGGAGTGCGGCAGGGGCAGTTATGGACGGACTGTCTATATAAAGAACAGTTCCGACCTCCGGTTCCATCCGCGTATTCCACGGGATAGTGACTAGTACAAAACCATTTACAGTGAACGTTCTGCCAGTGAACGGGTAAATAACCGTGTCCTGAATGACTACCATCTTCAGGATCTTAAAATCTGCGGCGATGATCATTTTTCCTTTTGGACGATGATCATCGGGATATGCATCCATCTTGATGCATGGTATAAAATGAGCAGCAGGGCAGGACATACGCCCTTTTTTAAGGGATGCCAATCGCCTGTCCAGTCATAGTCATCTATTTATGCCTGTACTATAACTATGAATAAGCAATATGTAAAAGAGTCGGAGGATGATCTAGGGTTTATTCTTATAGATGATCCAGTACAGACAATGGATGATATAAACATTTCATCAATGATAGAGGTGCTGAGAAATGATTTTAAAGATAGACAGATAATACTATCAACGCACGAAACGGATAAAGAAAATTATATTTTATACAAGTTCTTTAAATACAATAGAATTGGGCAATCTTTTAATGTTAAAGATCAATTGTATGGGGTTTGATTATGCAAACACAAGAAATATATAAAAAGTATTTGGCGGCAAATAAATAATTATTAGGAGAATTATTTTTAGAAAAATGCAAAGTGTATATTTTTTATCTGATGTTATTCAATGGTGTAATGAAAATGTGGGTTTTGCTACCATTGTGCTTTCTGGTTTAACGCTGTTGGTAAGCATTATTGCAGTAATTGTATCCTTAAGGACTGCTCGTCTGCCATATAAGAAACTATTAAAAATAGAAGCTGGTAGTTACTTTACAACCGATGGCGATTCTGGACTGCATGTTACTGCTGTTAACTGCGGGAATGTGGACTTTACGATAAGCAGCATGGGTTTTATTGCAAAAGGAAATCAGCTGATGATAAATATGCATAGCTCTAATCAGTATCCGGTAAGATTGAAAAATGGTGAACAGGTTTCTGAATATTTTGCAGATGGATCTTCTACAATTCAAAATCTTAAATCCAATCGTAAGATTATCGCATATGTCAAAGATTCAGAGGGTAAGATTTATCAAAAAAAGAACAAGGAGCAAATAAAACAGCTATTTATGAAAACATTGATAATATATGAATCCGCACATCATAGCAATACATTTAAAAATGACACATGAATGTGAATTGCTGTATTTCTTTTCGTGGGAACATGGAGATACTAAAATGAATACGAAAATATTGATAGTCGATGATGCAATAGACATTGTGTTAATGTTAAGTAGCTTTTTTGAAAATAAAGGTTATCTTGTTTTATCTGCTACAAATGGAGAAGAAGCATTAAAACAAATAGAACGACAGCCAGACATTATTCTGCTTGATATAAATATGCCCAAATTAGACGGGTTAAAAGTTTGTGAACGCATTCGTGGGTTTATATCCTGTCCTATCCTTTTTTTAACTGCTCGAATTGAAGATACTGATAAGGTAAAAGGGTTTGCCGTTGGTGGTGATGATTATATCGTTAAGCCTTTTTCACTTATGGAACTTGAAGCAAGAGTAGTTGCACATTTGCGCAGGGAAACACGACACAGCTTTGAAGCACAGGTAAAATTTTTCGGTGATTTGACGATTGATTACTTGGAACGCTGTCTGTTTTTTTGCCAATAAGCGTGTTGGTCTTGCCAAAAAGGAATTTGATATTGTAGAATTGTTATCTCAAAATCCGGGACAGGTCTTTGATAAGGAACGTATTTATGAGCGTATTTGGGGTTATGACAGTGAGGGGGATAGTAGCGTTGTAACAGAACATATCCGTAGGATACGGACAAAAATTGCTGCATATACAGATCGGGTATATATTGAAACAGTTTGGGGGTGTGGCTATAAATACATAGACCGCAACCTTTAAAAAAGACTACGACCTATTTTATGCCTAAATGTAGATGCGTGTTGGAATATGTTGTTTAAATTTGTTTTTGCTTCTCCATGTATTGCGGACAAAGTTGATATGGAACCAAAACGCATCCAATCGTGATTTTTGTAACGAAATATCGTTTCGTGGCATAAGGTTCTCAGAATATCCTTATTATTCAGAAAAGGGATTACCCTTTTCTTACTTTTAGGATGGACGGGTCAAGGGATTGATCCTTTAATTGATTTTGCCAATGTATATTTGACAGTAACCTCGCGCTATCCTTTGCATGATTTTTGGTTGAAACGGATATCCCTAAATGCTATAATACTAACAGAAATTTCTCATATTATGAGAAATTTTTCTCCGACCTTGAGAAATAATTAGATGCAAAGATAATCCCATGATTTTTATTGGATTCAGCTTAGAAGGTGACATAGTGTCCGCTATCTTGTGCGTAATTATTACATGGAGTCAAGGAGAAAAGGAGGAACTGTACATGGCAAAAAAAAGAGCGTGTCTTCAAAGACACACACTCAAAAGCAGCTCAATGATTATGCGAATCAGAATAATCCTAACAACAAAGCTTATAAAGCCAGAATAGCAAACGATAAGAAGACGAAGAAAACATCATCTAGGAATGAAGCTATTCGCAGTGCAAAGCAACAAGCTGAGTTTGAAGCTGAACATGGGGTTCTTTATCCACTTGACTGGATGTGCTATAGTAACCCTTATGATTTTGACTAATCATTACTTAAAGAGACCGTTTCAAGTTTAATAGAAACTCAAACTGATAAAGGTATTGAATTATATTTAACATGTATTGTATAATGTCCATGAGCAGTGTCTCCTTTTGGTGAGGTCGTTTTTGCGAGTGACATTATACCACAAAAAGGGAGGTCATTGCTCATTTTTTTGCAAACTCCCGAAAATAAAGGTTTTGAATAAGAAAATCAGGTAGTAGACTTGACACTACCAGAAAATGGTGGGAGGATAAAATATGAAAACTATGGAGAATTTACGTTATTAGATGGACATATATTATCCCACACAGATAAAATGTCAGTGTATGGAAATTTTGCGTTATTGGCTCAATTGATAAATGATAAAAGTGAAGCAATGGAATTTGATTTAATTAGACAGAAATATATAGAAAAATATATTCATTTAAACCAGGTAAATACTGGAAAACCTATATATCAAAATTATTATGACTTTAAAAACAAAAATTTAAATAGTGGGATAGGGAAAATAAGTGTAAAAGATTCCACACCAACAGAGGTATGGAGAATATTTGATGATGGTTTTCATAAAAGATATTGTGTTATTGCGGATAAAGTTTTGAAATGGATTTTTTTAGAAGCTGATAATGAAAACGATTTTAGAAGTTTCACTAAAAAAATAAATGTTATAGCATTAGAAATAGAAGGTATTTGGGATAAAATTGAAATAAATAATGATTTCATGTCATCTATCCCCAATTTGTATGTTGCAGGAGATTGTGCGGGGTTATCTCAAGGAATAATCCAAGCGATGATTTCGGGTGTTGCTGTTGCGAAGGCAGTAAAGTTTGAATGATGAATGATATCGGTATGGCTTACCTGTACCAGGATTCAAAAAGGATCAAACGCCAGAAGTGTCCAAAAAGAAAGTATCCGAATTGACAAGGGATGCAGTCGCCGTCATGTTACACCGCCTGTCCGGTTATAGGAAACCGCATTTGACGCGACTTGATTCTGCCCTTGGTATTCTGCTTGTATTATCTCCATTTGCAAATCCTGTTTCGCACCGCTTATGCGGCAAGGGCTTGACAAACGAAGCCAATACAAGATTATATCCCCTAAGCAGAATTAAGTCTGTTTCTGGTATCCGGAATATCAGTTTCCAATCTGCCGAAATTATGGTTTCTTTGGACAAGAATATTCAACTGTATTCCCCCGAAGTTGTTTTCCGCCCTTTAACTGTTTGAAAAACGGGACTTTGGCGAGTAGTTACGGACTAAATGATAGTATACTGGTGTAGGGTATATAGGAGTATCTATTCGCTAAAGTCAAGTTTAACGAATAATAAAAATATTTGTTATAAAATAACAATAATAAAATTATATTATTCACACACACCATAGCCCCAAATTTTGGATAAAAGTGGATTCTAAAAATTGAAATGTTTTTGGAATCCACTTTTTTAATAAAATACATATCAAAGTTTTTGTATTGTCAGTTCTTTTTCATTTTTAGCCAATAGTTATATTTTTCCCGAAACTGTTCTATGCTGAGATTTAATTTTTGTGCGCCGCGCTGTTCTGTAAAGTCATTTTCGTAGACGCAGGAAAATATTGTCTCGGTGCGTCCCTCAGCGCGTCCCTCGGCGCGTCCCTCGGCGCGTCCTTCATCCTTGAACTTTTCCATAGTCTCTGCTTCATTGTACTCTGTAATACACATTTGTTTCACCTCCGCTTTATTTGCAATCAAAAGCTCTTTTAATTTAGAATCGTCCGGCATATTGTCCAGCGCACTGTCAATTGCGGTCTCGATATCCATCGTTTCACTATACCTGCGGATTTCTGCTATGAACCACGCATAATCGGACAGCGGCCTGCATGCTGCCATAAGTTCTTTATTTTTGCCGTAATTGATGTTAATCATCCGCACACGTACCTGTATGTCCGATTCCGCATCGACTGGCTGTCCATCTTCTGTCAGGAAAGCGTCTTTCAGTTCCAAAATGCTGTCTTCCATATCCTCACGCCCGTTGTAAAAAGTCACGAGCTTAGGGACAGGGAGACGAACCTGTTTTGTGCTGTAGATGTTCAGTTTGTGGAGATGGATGTATCGGTCATACATGCGTGCAGCATACATCAACTTGCGTACTGGCATATTGGGGTTGTATGTGGACTGCTGTTCATACATGTTTGCGAGATCCGTGACAAGGAAGGAGAGATCATTCTTCATCCCCATATAGAGGACATCATCCATTGTCATGAACATAATGTCATCCGGATTGGTGTAGGAAGATCCGTTCACGGCATTGTAGAGACTCAGTGTCCATTCCTTCCTTTCGGCGTTTCCAAATATAAATGTAAACAGTCGGTCCTTATACTTTGTGTTGATCATTGTCATTCTCTCCTTATACTGTCTGGTATTTTATGGCATTGTGTCTATCGTGGCATCTTCTTCATGGAATGTTTTTGCCATTTCGTTAATTACAATGGATGTGTTCCCGTTTATCCGCAGACTTCCGTTAATAATCAATACTTTCATCTACTGTTTCCTCCCATTCCTGTTGCCAATAGTATAACATACCGCAGCCTACGGCTGCAATCAAACCTAAAAGCAAAAAGAATCATCCTATTCGTAGATGCACGTGCTATAATGCACATATACGGTATCTTGTACCAAATCCATCGGGAACTAAATTCCCCTGCAAGCATTCATACGAAAGGATGATCCTATGAACACTATATTAGAACAATTCCAGAAAAAAATCAATGGTACTTTTGCATTTTTTGACCGCATGATTATAAAAGGTTACCTTTTCCCCTTCTTTTCCGTATCGGGTAGAATGTATTTTTTGTCACAGATGAACCTCCTTCTCAAAGACTTTTCTGCCTATGCAAACCAAATGACCAATGACCTTGTCTCTTATGTTGAGAAAATGGCCGCCAAAGAAGGCCGGCCTTTGGTCTACCTCTCTTCCTCACAAATATCAAAAGAGGAAAACGCGCGGAAAATCCTTCTCGAAAATCCTGTTGAGCAAGGACTGATCTGTATCTTATCTGTCGTGGAAGGATGCCAGACGCTCCAACCAGTAAAGAACTCCTCCGGGCTCCTGGAACTGCGCAGCGTTACCCGCAAATGTAAATACTATTACTTCTATTACCTCGATAAAGAGTTTGGATTCATGCATGTAAAACTCCAAACATGGTTCCCATTTCTGATCCAGGTGTACATAAACGGCAGGGAGATGATGAAGCATGTGTTTGATAAAAACGGGATCACCTACCGTATGTATGATAATTCTTTTTCAGAAATCAGCGACATTCCAAAAGCACAGGAACTGGCAGATCAATTTGACTCAAAAAAACTCTGCCGCCAGCTCGATTTCTTTGCGCATAAAGTAAACCCTTATCTTGATATGCTGGAAACCATCTTCCATCAGGGTTACCACTGGTCTGTTGACCAATGCGAGTTCGCAACCGATGTGATGTTTGAGAGCCGTGAAGCTCTGGAGGATATTTATCCCTCCCTGGTTGGGCACGCATTCTATGACTTCAAATGCACAGATGTATTTTCCTTTCTGGGACGTAAACTAAATGCAAAGTTTCTGGGAGAAGCAGTCTCCGATTACCGAAAACGCCCAGTAGGCTGGAGGATTAAATTCAAGCTGAAGTCCAACAGTATCATTATCACCTGATAAGAATTATCACCAGTTACCAACGGCAAGCCTTGATGGTAACTGGTATGTAGTTCCTATTACTGGTGATAACGTTATTTTGCCAGCTTTTTGAGCCTGTTCATGATATCTGGATCTTTCCAGTTCGTTGTGATCGGCTCATTTCCTATCCCGTGTGCCTTCAGGCTTTTTTCTGCTTCCGCAACC
>OFGG01002028.1_pt1 | contig 11862 bp, 11 predicted proteins | sample 1521701 | NCBI WGS metagenome assembly OFGG01 (sample SAMEA3504081, study PRJEB24116) | mouse gut metagenome | biome: mouse gut; feature: mouse-associated habitat; material: faeces | place: Denmark | collected 2011
ATGTGGTAGATCCCGGTGGACTCAAGGAAGCAGCGGCTTTTAAGAGAATACGCCTTTTGTGCTTCCTTTATTTTTGCGACGGCAAGTTCCGGGCCTGGGGATCGGAATGGACGATCTTGAAGGGGGCCCGGTAAGGGCACCGTTAGGGAGCATGATGGACATCCATGAGAAGTCTGCCCCCGCATCAAGTCCGGCTTAGAGATAGGGAATGTTTTCAAGCCATTGCTTTGGGGAATTCTGCTTCATTAAAAAAGAGAGCTGCCCGTCAGATTGTGGGTAAAACAGCGGAGTATGAAATGATGAAGGGAAAACGTTGCGCCAGGTACAAGAGGGTTTTGATGACGGTTCCCGGGAAGGAATGAAGAAAGATGGAAAAACGAGATTGGCGATATTGGCGGGATCATTGACAAGCTGGATTACCTTGCCAGGCTGGGGGTAGACGGCTTTCGGATGGATGTGATCAGCCTGATTGCCAAGCCAGAGGAGTTTCCGGGCGGCCCTGCAGGTGTAGGAGGATATAGCAATCCTCGTTCCCTGATTGCGGCGGATCCGAAAGCACATGAGTATTTGAAGGAAATGCGAAGGGAAGTTTTTGACGGCAGAGATGTTATGACGGTGGGAGAGGCCTCGGCGACCACGTTAGAAAACGCCGTTTATTTTTCAGGGAGACGAACGTGGCATGATGAACATGCGGTTTGCGGATGCAGATGTTATTTGGGGATTTTCATAAGGCGGCGAAAGAGCTTTTGGCAGTTCCCCAAGGGCAGTACTTTATTGTGGCGCATCCGTCGCTTTATACGGAGGAGATGCTGCTTACGGGAAACGCCGGTGTAAGCGGAGAGGACGTGGCCTATACCATGTGCGATGTGCCGATTTTTGCAGTGACATCCGCAGTTACGGATCAGGTACATGAGCGGATTGGGATCATGTCACGTAACACGGTCTTAAGCGCCGTTGCAATGCTGGCGATCATGGTATTGAGCTTTACCAGTATGACAAATTCCGGTGATATCACAAAGGAAGAGGACGAAAAGCGGCCGGCAGGAATGCATTAAACGAAACGGACACAAAACAGATATCGAAAGAGACGGGGCGTCAATGGCTGAAACTTTTGACGTCCCGTTAAGATTACATGGTTTCTTTTACGGCGGCGGCAGCGTTTTTCATAGCGGCTGCCACTTTATCGCACCATTCGTCAAATGCAGGGTCTTCCCGCTGACATTCCGGATGGGAAAGCACGTATTTGACGGAATCCCGGATACCCTGGTCCGCCCTTACGGTGGCGGTAAAGCCGGGAACCAGTCTCTTTAACTTGGCATTGTCAAACACTACCGTATTGGCCTTATCGCCAAGAAGGCTTCCCGCAAAGTCATAGTTGCTGCATGCATCCAAAAATTCAGAAGACACATGGATGGCATTCAGTTTAACGCCAAGGGCGTCTGCGATGATCTGGTAGAGCTGGTTCCATGTCACGGATTCATCGGAAGTGATCTGAACCGCTTCCCCGATGGCATGGACATTGCCCAAAAGACCAACGAAAGCCCTTGCAAAATCGGAGTTATGGGTCACGGTCCACAAGGAAGTGCCGTCGCCATGGATAATCACGGGCTTTCCTTCCCTGATTCGTTTGACTACGGAATAGCTGCCATTGTCACCGTGTACGCCAAGAGGAACGGAACGTTCGTCGTAAGTGTGGCTGGGCCGGACGATGGTCACGGGGAATCCAGTCTCACGGTACATCTTCATCAGATAATCTTCCCCGGCAATTTTATTTCTGGAATATTCCCAATAAGGATTTGCCAAAGGCGTTCCTTCGGTGATCCGGTAATCGGAAAGGGGCTTTTGGTAAGCAGAAGCAGAACTTATGTAAACAAACTGTTTTGTCTTATTTTTAAACAGCCGGTAATCGCGCTCTAGCTGTGCAGGAACAAAAGCGATAAAGTCCACAGCCACATCAAACTCCAGTCCGTCGATCAGGGAATGGACGGAATCTTCGTCATTGATATCAGCCTTTAGTTCCACCAGATCGCCGATAAGGCCGCTGTTCCTTCCACCTCGGTTTAGCAGGTACAAAGTATGTCCCTGGGATAACAGGAGCTTTGAGATCGCCATGCTGATGGTGCCGGTGCCGCCGATAAATAATACTTTCATAGATAATCCTCCAATCTTGTTATATATCTTATTGTACTGCCTATTTTCTGAAATTAAAAGGATTTTATTTCCGTTTGGTTGGATTAGTTAGGTTGGCTAAATGGACGAAACATTCAGCTAAATGCCAAAACCACTACGTTGTGCAGCTATTAATAGTGTTGGCTATGCAGCTTTACCTCATTTGCGCCACATTGCGTCAAATAATTTACCAAGTACCTCAACTAAACGGTTAGCGGTACTTCCGCACAGCAGCCATACACAGCACAGTCTGCACCATCTGGCTGACAATAAGTCCGCACAGGTACCCATGGATTCCCCAAACCGGAATAACGAAGAACACAAACACCAGCCTTACGAGAAGGCTTATCATGCTGTAGGCAAAGGTCTGGCCGGTCTTGCCAAGTCCGTTTAAGATGCTGTTTAAGGTGCTTGCGATATACATCATCGGACAGAGGAAACTGAGCACCAGGATAAAGCTGCCGGCAAGGGAACTTTGATAAAGGAGGTTCCCTAAAAACCTTCCGGATATAAGAAACAGGGTGGTAAACAGGATGCCAAGGCCAAACCCGTAGGAAATGGATTTGTTGATCGCCTTGCGGATGGTACTGGTGTTGGCGGCAGCGTCCGCTTCAGAGACGATAGGCAGGAGCAGCACACAGATGGAATTGGTAATCGCTCCCGGAAACAGGATAAGCGGCAGAGCCATGCCGGTGAGCACGCCGTAAACGCTTAAAGCGGTGGCGTTATCATAGCCGTAGCTCATAAGCCTGTTGGGAATAAAGATTGCTTCGATGCTCTGTAAAAAATTGATGATCACCCTGTTTAAAGACAGGGGGATGGCAAGGGCAAGCAGTTTTTTTGACGTTTCACAAAAGAGCCTGGTGTTTACACATAAAAGCGGACCGTATCGTTTCGGAACGACATGATAAAAATGCGCCCGTACTGCAATGATGGAAACCAGCATAGATGCGCTTTCACCGATCACAAGGCCCACTACCGCAAAACTGATGGTAGGTTCCATCCCATATTTTAAGCAGAAATAATAAATGACATAGACGCTCCCTACCCGGATCAACTGTTCGGAAAGCTGGCAGATGGAGGGAACGGAGGTTTTACGGATGCCATAAAAATAGCCGTTGATACAGGAATGAACCGTGGCCATAGGGATGGAAAGGGCAATGATCCTAAGGAGGGGCGCAGTCCTTTTTTCCAAAAGGAAAGAGACGGCGATCTGATCGGCAAAGCAGTATATCCCTATGGTGCATAAAATGGAAGCTGCCATGGACAGCACAAAACCGGTGAACAGATGGAGGGCGGAGGAGCGGTAATCCTTACTTACAGTCTCCCCGGCAACATATTTGGAGATGGCAGTCTGTATCCCGGCAGCCGTCAGGGAAAAGGAAAGAGCGAGTACCGGGGAAATAAGCTGGTAGATGCCCATTCCTTCCGCCCCGAACAGGCGGGATAGAAAGATCCGGTAGAAGAAGCCGATAAAACGGCTGGCAAAACCGGTGACAGTAAGGATGATTGTGCCTGTGATGAGAGGATTTTTATGTCGGAAAAGCTGCATAGGTAACCGTCCGAAAGAAGTTATTGATAAATATATGCGCTAGGGAACATTGACAGAACAAACCGCCGGTGCTATAGTAAATATGCTAAAACCTAGTAAAATGATAGGAATACATGGGAAGGATTTAAAAGATGGACCAGATGATTTATTTAGATAATGCGGCCACGACCAAATGTGCGCCGGAGGCAGTAAAGGCCATGATGCCATATTTTTCAGAGTATTATGGAAATCCCAGCAGTATCTACGGGCTTGGGGCGGAAAGTAAAAAAGCGGTCAGCGGGGCCAGGAAGATCATTGCGGAAAGCCTTCATGCGGACCAGACGGAGATATACTTTACGGCAGGGGGATCGGAGTCGGATAACTGGGCGCTTATTGCGGCGGCGGAGGCTTACGGGGAGAAGGGGAAACATATCATCACTTCCCGGATTGAACACCATGCGGTGCTCCATACCTGCGAATATTTGCAAAAAAGAGGGTTCCGGGTTACTTATGTTGGGGTGGATGAAAACGGAATCTTGAAGTTGGACGAGCTTGAAAAAGCAATCCGTCCGGATACCATACTGATCTCTGTTATGTATGCCAACAATGAGATCGGAACGATACAACCCATCGCACAGATTGGGGAATTGGCAAAAAAGCACGGAATCTTATTCCACACGGACGCCGTGCAGGCTTACGGGCATGTTCCCATTGACGTGGAGGAACTCCATATTGATATGTTAAGTGCCAGCGGTCATAAGATTTACGGGCCAAAAGGAATAGGGTTCCTATATATCCGCAAGGGGGTGAAAATCCGCTCCCTGCTCCATGGAGGCGCCCAGGAGAGAAGGCGTCGTGCAGGCACGGAAAACGTTCCGGGGATCGTTGGCTTTGGCGCGGCGGTACAAGAGGCTTTTGCCAATATGGAGGAGCGGGGAGAGAAAGAAAAGCAGCTTCGGGATTATCTGATTTCCGAGATAGAAACCCAAATTCCCCATTGCCGATTGAATGGCGACAGAAAAAGACGGCTTCCCGGCAGCGTGAATTTCAGCTTCCGGTTTATAGAAGGAGAATCGCTTCTTATCATGCTGGATATGAAAAAAATCTGCGCATCCAGCGGTTCGGCATGTACTTCCGGCTCTCTGGATCCTTCCCATGTGCTTTTGGCAATCGGCCTTCCGCATGAGATCGCCCACGGTTCTTTGCGGCTTACATTAAGCTATGAAAATACCAAGGAAGAGATTGACTGTGTAGTGGAGGCGGTAAAGGAGATTGTAGAGAAACTGCGGAACATGTCGCCGCTTTATGAAGACTATGTAAAAAAGAACGGTAAGGAGTAAAAGTATGTATAGTGAAAAAGTGATGGACCATTTTACCAACCCCAGGAATATGGGCGAGATCGAAGATCCAAGCGGCGTAGGAACGGTGGGAAATGCCAAGTGCGGGGATATCATGCGGATCTACCTTGATATTGATGAAAACAAAGTGATCCGGGAATGTAAGTTTAAGACCTTTGGCTGCGGCGCCGCAGTGGCTACCAGCAGTATGGCGACAGAACTTGTTAAGGGAAAGACTATTGAGGAAGCTTTGGAAGTGACCAATCAGGCGGTGATGGAAGCCCTTGACGGACTTCCGCCTGTAAAAGTCCACTGCTCCCTGTTAGCGGAGGAGGCAATCCATGCGGCGCTTTGGGATTATGCCCAGAAAAACGGCATTGAGATCAAAGGGCTCAGTAAACCCAAATCCGATATCCACGAGGATGAGGAAGGGGAAGAGGAAGAATACTGATGAAGGAAAAAGTAGTGGTAGGCATGTCAGGGGGAGTGGATTCTGCCGTGGCAGCCTGCCTTTTGAAAGAACAAGGTTATGATGTGGTGGGTGTGACCATGCAGATCTGGCAGGACGAGGATCCGGAACAGGAGGAAGAAAAGGGGGGATGTTGCGGTTTGTCGGCAGTAGAAGATGCCAGAGCGGTTGCCCGGGTTTTGGGGATTCCACACTATGTGATGAATTTTAAGCGGGAGTTTCAAAGCCAGGTGGTGGACTATTTCGTGGAGGAATATTTAAATGGCAGGACACCCAACCCCTGCATTGCCTGCAACCGGTATGTAAAGTGGGAATCCCTGCTTAAGCGCAGCATGGAGATCGGGGCGGATTATATTGCTACCGGGCACTATGCCAGAGTGGAGCGGCTGTCAAACGGAAGGTATGCCATCCGTAATTCGGTGACAGCAAAAAAAGACCAGACCTATGCTTTGTATAATCTGACCCAGTTCCAGCTTGCCCATACGTTGATGCCGGCAGGCGGTTATACGAAGGAAGAAATACGGGAAATGGCAGCAAAGGCCGGGCTGCCCGTAGCGGGGAAGTCGGACAGTCAGGATATCTGTTTTGTGCCGGACGGTGATTATGCGGCTTTTATCGAGAAGGAAGCGCCGGAAAGGGCATATGGGGAAGGAGATTTTGTGACCAGAGACGGGGTTGTTCTTGGCAGGCATAAGGGTATTACCCATTATACCGTCGGGCAGAGAAAAGGGCTTGGGCTTTCTTTAGGGCATCCTGTGTTCGTATCCCGCCTTTGCCCCCATACCAATCAGGTGGTGGTCGGGGAAGAAGAGGAGGTGTTCCAAAGCAGGCTTTTCTGTGACCGGATTAATTTTATGGGAATGGAAGAGCTGGCAGAGCCAAGGCGGGTCTTTGCCAAGGTACGTTACGCCCATAAGGGGGAGTGGTGCACCATCAGCATGGATGGCGGGGAGCGGATCTTTTGTGAATTTGAAAAACCCGTCCGGGCAGTCACGCCGGGACAGGCTGTGGTCTTTTATGACGGGGAGTACGTCCTTGGGGGTGGAACCATCCTGTAGTTGGCAGACCTTATAATCGGTGAAATTCAGGCATCCTTTTTTCAAAGGTGGCATAATATCGGAATCCGCAGGAGCGCAAAACTTCCGAGGCAAGGTCAAAAGAGCGTGCGATGGCGCTGGGGCTGTGGGCGTCAGAGCCGATGGTGACGATTTCGCCCCCAAGCTCCCGGTAGCGATTCAGGATACCGGTACAGGGATTTAAGTCTTTTAGATGGTAGCCTGTTGCACCGGTATTGATTTCGATTCCCTTTTCCATGGAAAGCAGGGTCTTTAAGACCTGGTCTATCTGCTCCTTGTAAATTTCCCAGTGATAATCGGTATCTTTTGTTTTTCCGTACCGTACCACATAATCTAAATGCCCGTAAACGTCAAAATTGCCAAAGGCCTTAAGGCATTCCGGGATGGAAGAGAAATATTCAAGGTAAGCTTCTTCGTCACTGCGCCCTTCATAAAAAGACGGCCAGTAAGGGTCTTTTTTGTTGCAGATATGGGAGGAGGCAATGATGAAATCAAAATCATAGCTTTTGGCATAGACGGCAAGCTCTCTTCTTAGATGAGGCTGGACGCCCAGTTCCACGCCAAACAAAATCCGGATCTTGCCAGTATATTTTTCTTTCAGACGGATCAGCTCATAAAGGTAGGAGTCGGTATTCAATTCAAACAACCCTTCTTCCGCATTTTGATAAGGGTAATCCATGTCTAAATGTTCGGTAAAACACATGGTGGATAAGCCTTGGGATATGCCCTGAAGGACCATATCCTCCATGGGGGTGTCCGAATCCCCGGAGAAGGAAGAATGTAAATGATAATCTGCTTTTATTGTCATAATCTGACTCCTTTTCGGTTTTGCTATTTTAGTTTATAAAAAGTTTATAAGATATAAGGAAAAAAAGCAATTATTTTTCATTTACATCTTGAACTTTCTGGACAAATTAGGTAAAATAATCCTGCTGATAAAATTTTGTCAATCTGACAGTTGACAGAATCAAGATAAAAAATTATTTTAGGAGGAAACTAAAATGGCAGTAAGAGTAGCAATCAATGGTTTTGGCCGTATTGGTCGTCTTGCATTCAGACAGATGTTTGATGCGGAAGGATATGAAGTTGTAGCAATCAACGACTTGACAAGTCCTGAGATGCTGGCACATCTGTTAAAGTATGACACAGCACAGGGCAGGTACAAATATGCTGACAGCGTATCCTACGGAGAGGATTCCATCACTGTTAATGGAAAGACCATCACAATCTACAAAGAAGCAGACGCTTCCAAGCTTCCTTGGGGCGAATTAAAGGTAGACGTTGTTCTTGAGTGTACAGGCTTCTATACCTCTAAGGACAAAGCAAGCGCACACGTTAAGGCTGGCGCTCGTAAGGTTGTTATCTCTGCACCTGCAGGAAATGATCTTCCTACCATCGTTTACAACGTTAACCATGAAACACTGAAAGCTGAAGACACCGTTATTTCTGCAGCTTCCTGTACAACAAACTGCCTTGCACCTATGGCTAAGGCATTAAATGACCTTGCTCCTATTAAGAGCGGTATCATGACAACAGTTCATGCTTACACAGGCGACCAGATGATTCTTGACGGTCCTCAGAGGAAGGGCGACAAGAGAAGAAGCCGTGCAGGCGCTCAGAACATCGTTCCCAACTCAACAGGCGCAGCTAAGGCAATCGGCCTTGTTATCCCTGAGCTGAACGGCAAGCTGATCGGTTCCGCACAGCGTGTTCCTACCCCTACAGGTTCTACAACAATCCTTGTAGCAGTAGTAGAAGGAAACGTTACGAAGGATCAGATCAACGAAGCTATGAAGGCAGCTGCTACCGAGTCCTTCGGATATAACACAGACGAGATCGTATCTTCTGACGTAATCGGAAGCACCTTCGGTTCCATCTTTGACGCTACACAGACAATGGTAGCTCCTATGGATGACGGAAATACTCAGGTACAGGTAGTTTCCTGGTATGACAATGAGAATTCTTACACAAGCCAGATGGTAAGGACAATCAAATACTTCTCAGAGTTAGCATAGTAGACCTTAAGGGTCCGGTCTTATGGACCGGGCCCTTTATTTGTATATTTTATATGAAGGAGGCATTTAATCATGGGATTAAATAAGAAATCAGTTGATGATATCAATGTAGCAGGAAAGCGCGTATTGGTGAGGTGTGATTTTAACGTTCCCCTTAAAAATGGCGAGATCACGGACGAGACCCGTATCGTTGCGGCACTGCCTACCATCAATAAGCTTCTTGCGGACGGCGGCAAGGTGATCCTTTGCTCCCATCTTGGCAAGGTAAAGAACGGCCCTAACGAAGGCGAGTCTTTAGCGCCTGTGGCAAAGAGGCTTTCCGAGAAGCTTGGAAAGGAAGTAAACTTTGTTTCCGATTACAATGTGACCGGTGAGGCCGCTTCCAAAGCAGTGGAAGCAATGAAGGAAGGGGATGTTGTGCTTTTGCAGAATACCCGTTTCCGGGGCAAAGAAGAGACCAAGAACGGCGAAGAATTTTCTAAGGAATTGGCTGATCTTTGCGACGTATATGTCTGCGATGCATTTGGTTCTTCCCACAGGGCTCATGCTTCCGTGGCGGGTGTTACCGATGTGGTACGCGCAAAAGGCGGCGAGTGTGCAGTAGGTTACCTGATGCAGAAAGAGATTGATTTCCTTGGCAATGCGGTTGAAACTCCGGTAAGGCCTTTCGTGGCAATCCTTGGCGGCGCTAAGGTAGCGGATAAGCTGAACGTGATCAATAACCTTCTTGAGAAGTGCGATACCCTGATCATCGGCGGCGGCATGGCGTTCACCTTCTTAAAGGCAAAAGGCTATGAAGTTGGTAACTCTTTGGTTGACTTAGAAAAGATTGATTACTGTAAAGAAATGATGGAAAAGGCAGAGAAACTTGGCAAGAAGCTTCTTCTTCCTGTTGATACTACCATTGCCGCATCCTTCCCTAATCCGATTGATGCTGAAATTGAAGTATCCGTTGTGGATGCGGACAAGATTCCGGCTGATATGGAAGGGCTTGACATCGGCGGCAAGACAGCAGAGCTTTACGCAGACGCAGTAAAATCCGCTAAGACCGTTGTCTGGAACGGACCTATGGGCGTGTTTGAAAATCCGATCCTTGCAAAGGGAACCATTGCTGTAGCGAAGGCATTGGCTGAAACCGATGCAACTACCATTATCGGCGGCGGCGATTCCGCAGCGGCAGTAAACCAGCTTGGCTTTGCTGATAAGATGAGCCATATTTCAACAGGCGGCGGCGCTTCTTTAGAGTTCTTAGAGGGTAAGGAACTGCCGGGCGTTGTAGCAGCAGATGACAAATAAAAAAATCTGAAAAATTGAACTTGATATAAGGAGAAAAGAAAATGGCAAGAAGGAAAATTGTAGCCGGCAACTGGAAGATGAACATGACCCCCAGCCAGGCTGTTGCATTATGTGCAGAGTTAAAGGATCTGGTAAAATCTGACGATGTTGACGTTGTATACTGCGTACCTGCAATTGATATCGTTCCCGTGGTGGAAGCGGTAAAAGGAACCAACGTAGAGGTTGGCGCAGAGAATATGTATTTTGAGGAGAAAGGTGCTTACACCGGTGAAATTTCCGCGGCAATGCTGGTTGACGCAGGCGTTAAGTATGTGATTATCGGCCATTCCGAGAGACGTGATTACTTTAAGGAAGATGATGCGCTTCTTAACAAGAAGGTGAAAAAAGCCTTGGAAGCAGGACTTACACCGATTCTTTGCTGTGGCGAGACTTTAGAGCAGAGGGAAATGGGCATTACTCTTGACTGGATCCGTATGCAGATCAAGTCTGACCTGGTTGATGTTACCGCTGAGCAGGTGGCATCCATGGTCATTGCATATGAGCCTATCTGGGCAATCGGAACCGGTAAGACCGCAACCACCGAGCAGGCACAGGAAGTATGTAAGGCGATCCGTGACTGTATCGCAGAGGTTTATGACAAAGCAACGGCAGAAGCGGTACGTATCCAGTACGGCGGGTCTGTAAATGCGGCAAATGCTGCAGAGCTGTTTGCACAGCCTGACATTGACGGTGGGCTTGTGGGCGGTGCTTCCCTTAAGGCTGATTTTGGTAAAATCGTAAACTACTAGACTTGATTACGTATATTAATATACTAAATCAAGATAAAAGGGATATCGAAGATACCATTCTTTGATATCCTTTTTTGCTAATGTGATATAAGGATGGCATATCAATGAGTAATAAGTTGTATCTTGTGATCCCCTGCTATAATGAAGAAGAAGTTCTGCCGGAGACAGCAAAACGGTTGAAAGAAAAGCTGCTTTGCCTGATGGAAAAAGGAAAGGCTGGGGATGGCAGCCGTATTGTATTTGTCAATGACGGTTCCAAGGACAGGACCTGGGAGACCATCAGGTCACTCCATGAGACTGACCCGTTATACAGCGGCATCAATCTAAGCAGAAACAGGGGACATCAGAATGCGCTCCTTGCGGGGCTTATGACGGTGAAGGACCATGCGGATCTCGTGATTTCCATGGACGCGGACTTACAGGACGATATTGAAGCGATAGATGAGATGATCGATAAATATCATAATGGCATAGATATTGTCTACGGCGTCAGGAGCAGCCGTGCGAAAGACAGTTTTTTTAAGAAAGCCACTGCGGAAGGCTTTTATAAGACTATGAACGCCATGGGGGCAAACACGGTATATAATCATGCGGACTACCGGTTGATGAGCAGGCGTGCGCTGGAAGGCCTTGCGGAATTTGGGGAAGTAAATTTGTTTCTCCGGGGAATCGTTCCGATGATAGGGTATCCCTGGGATGTGGTCTATTATGAAAGAGGAGAGCGGTTTGCGGGGGAGAGCAAGTATCCTTTGGGGAAGATGTTGTCTTTTGCGGTAGAGGGGATTACATCTCTTAGCGTAAAACCCCTGCGGCTGATTACCGGGCTTGGTTTTTTTATTTTCCTTGTCAGTATTGGCATGTTGATCTACAGTTTTGTGCGGCATTTTATGGGGGCAACCATTGTAGGGTGGACGACGCTGATGGTTTCGGTGTGGGCGATTGGCGGATTGATCCTTCTATCCTTAGGGGTAGTGGGAGAATATATAGGAAAAATCTACCTGGAGAGCAAAATGCGGCCCCGCTTCATTATAGAACAGTTTCTGCATGATGATTGAATGCTTCAGGCAACCATTCAGTCCTGCCGTTTCTGCTGCTGCAATGCTTTCCTTCTGTCACTTCTGGTTTTTGTGGCTATGATAACTTTCGGGATTTTGGGAAATTGGCTGTTCCAAATATTTATT
>OFGG01002030.1_pt1 | contig 11844 bp, 13 predicted proteins | sample 1521701 | NCBI WGS metagenome assembly OFGG01 (sample SAMEA3504081, study PRJEB24116) | mouse gut metagenome | biome: mouse gut; feature: mouse-associated habitat; material: faeces | place: Denmark | collected 2011
TCATCCTGTCACACAGCGAACGCCGCATCCCCTGTCCTCTGACTGACGGAACTTTTCCAACATCGTTCATTGCAGACAAACCAATTCAAAATGTTCGCTACATTATCAAAGCCTGTTATAAAAATCGTTAAATCTTAAACCGATACCCCAGCCCCCAAATCGTCTCAATATACTGCGGCTTTGCCGTATTAATTTCAATCTTCTCGCGTATCTTCTTAATATGCACCGTAACCGTCGCAATATCCCCAATAGACTCCATATCCCAAATCTCCCGAAACAGTTCTTCTTTGGTAAAAACATGGTTCGGATTCTCCGCCAGAAACGCCAGCAGATCAAACTCCTTAGCCGTAAACTGCTTTTCTTCGTCATTAATCCATACGCGCCGCGCAGTTTTGTCAATTTTAATCCCGCGGATTTCTATCATATCATTTTCCTGCTGAGTACTGCCAATCAGGCGCTCGTAGCGCGCCAAGTGCGCCTTGACCCTGGCCACCAGCTCGCTCGGTGAAAACGGCTTTGTTATGTAATCGTCCGCGCCAAGCCCTAAGCCCCGGATCTTATCAATATCGTCTTTTTTAGCGGAAACCATTAAAATCGGCGTATTTTTCACTTCCCGGATCCGCTTGCAGATTTCAAAACCGTCTACGCCCTGCAGCATAATATCCAGAATAAACATATCGAAATCATCCCGCAGCGCGCGCTCTAACCCCTTGTCGCCGGAATTTTCGATTTCCACCTCAAACCCGCTTAATTCCAGGTAATCTTTTTCCAGATCCGCAATTGCCACTTCATCTTCAATAATCAATACCTTACTCATCCGAAATAACCTCCTGATATTTTCGTATTACAAAATACATAACCGTACCGACGGATTCTTTGCTGGTCGCCCAGATCTTACCCCCATGGTCTTCAATAATTTTTTTCACAATGGATAGGCCGATCCCGCTGCCTCCGGTCGCAGAGTTGCGCGAAGCGTCCGTCCGGTAAAAGCGTTCAAAAATATGCGGCAGATCTTTTGCTCCGATTCCCCTTCCGTTATCCTCAATTTCCACCTGGATAAAATCCCCGACGTCCTTGATCCGGATATTGATAAGTCCCTGCTGTTTGTCCAGGTATTTTACGGAATTGCCGATAATATTATTCACGCTGCGCTTTAACTGCTCCGGATCGGCAATGATCATGGCATCATTGTCCACGTAATTAAAATATGCCAGCCCGATATGCTTTTCCTCCAAATCGAGCCCGATTTCCTCCACACAATCGTTAAAATATTCCGCCACATTGATTTTATTAAAATTATACGGGATACGGTTCGTGTCAATTTTGGAATAAAGCGTCAGTTCGTTTAACAGCGCGTCCATTTCATTGGCCTTGCTGTTGATCATACGCAGATACTTCTCCTGTTTTGCAGGCGTGTCCGCCACCCCGTCCAAAAGCCCTTCCGAATATCCTTTTACCGCAGTAATCGGCGTCTTTAAATCGTGGGCGATATTGCTGACTAACTCCCGGTTGCCCCGCTCGCTTGCCATCTGCTGCTCGGAAGATTCTTTTAACCGTTTGCGCATTTCCTCAAAACTGGCGCAAAGTTCGCTGATTTCATCATGACCTTCCGCCATAATCGTAAAATCCAGGTTTCCCTGCTGAATATTCACAGTCGCCGCCTCAAGCTTTTTAATCGGACGGATAATCCCCTGGTAAATCCAGATAATCAGCATAGCCGCAGTCAAGATCAAAATCAGCAGGATAGAAACGCAGCCGTCCAATAAAAGGTTTTGTATTTCCGGCAGCAGGCCTCCCGAAGAAGTTACGATAAACACGCTTCCTTTTTCCTGGCTTAAAAACAGGAAATCTATCTGCTTGATTAAGACCTGCTCTTCCCCGTCCATATAGATTCCCGACTCTGCGTCCGGCTCGTCCCTGCGGTATCCCGGCAGGTCTTTTATAATTTCCTGCGCCTTTTTGTCCTCTTTTGGATAAATAATTTCTTCTTCCTTACGGACTATCAAATACGAATATTTGCCCAAAAGCCGCTCGTTCATCTGGTCCAAAAAAGCCTGATCCAAAAACTGATCCGGATTTTCTGAAATTTTATCCAGCAGATATTTATAATCGTGTTTTGTGTATTGGTTCAAAAGCTGCACCGAATTGATCAGATAGTCGTAATTGCCCGTTTCAATCCCATACGTCTGTTCAATTGTACGCATCTGGAAATTCTGAAATCCGAAAATGACAAAAACAGCCAGTAAAATTGGCACAAATATAATGATACAAAAAGAAACCGAAAGCCTGGTTTTTAATTTCATATGGCATCCTTTCCAAACCCCGCAAACTACCGGACGCAATTTATAAATGTTGTTTTTATTATAACATGCTTTAAAAGAAATCCAATGAAATAAGTGAAATATATTCTAAATTTTTCATAAAAAAACAGAGCATGCAGCGCCGGCTGCATACTCTGCCCATTCCCCTTGGCCCGAAAGCCGGCTACGGAACCTATAAGTATTTCTTTAAATCCCCGACTTTGTCCAAAGCTTCCCACGGAAGGTTTAAATCTTCCCGGCCAAAATGCCCGTAAGCCGCGGTATCCCTGTATATGGGCCTTCTTAAATCCAGCATTTTAATGATTCCGGCCGGACGAAGATCAAAATTCTCACGGATAATCCCGACCAGCTTCTCATCGGAAAGTTTCCCTGTCCCAAACGTATCTACCATGACCGACGTAGGCTGCGCAACGCCGATTGCATAGGCGAGCTGAATTTCACATTTGTCCGCAAGGCCGGCAGCAACCATATTTTTGGCCACATAACGCGCCGCATAAGCCGCGGAACGGTCTACCTTGGTACAGTCTTTTCCGGAGAAGGCCCCGCCGCCGTGACGCGCATAGCCGCCGTAGGTGTCTACAATAATCTTACGACCGGTAAGCCCCGCGTCCCCCTGCGGCCCGCCAATTACAAAACGCCCGGTCGGGTTAATAAAAATCTTCGTATCCGCGTCCACCATATCCGCCGGCAGAATCGGATCTAATACATATTTTTTCACATCCTCATGGATCTGTTCCTGGGAAATCTTCTCGTCGTGCTGCGAGGAAATTACAACCGCTTCCAAACGGCACGGCCTGCCGTTTTCATCATATTCCACGGAAACCTGCGATTTTCCGTCCGGACGCAGATAGCTTAACGTGCCGTTTTTCCTTACTTCCGTAAGCTGTCTGGCCAGTCTGTGCGCCAGGGCAACCGGATAGGGCATATACTCTTTTGTTTCATTGACCGCAAACCCGAACATCATACCCTGATCGCCTGCCCCGATTGCTTCGATCTCGGCGTCCGTCATCTTATTTTCTTTTGCTTCAAGCGCCTTATCCACGCCCATTGCAATATCCGGGGACTGCTTATCCAAAGCCACCATAACCGCGCAGGTGCCGCCGTCAAATCCCTTTTCGGAACTGTCGTAGCCGATTTCATTGATTGTCTTTCTGGCAATTGCCTGCACATCCAGGTTTGCTTTTGTGCTGATTTCACCCGTCACCAGCACAAACCCCGTACAGGCCGCTGTTTCACACGCTACGCGGCTCATCGGATCCTGCGCCATGCAGGCGTCTAAAATCGCGTCGGATATCGCATCGCAGATTTTATCCGGATGCCCCTCAGTTACAGATTCGGATGTAAATAACCGTTTTTCCATTGTTCATTCTCCTTTTTCTTTGACCTTGTCAGAATTAATCCAAACACTGCTTTCTTCATTGGGCTAAAAAAAACCGCTTATGAAAATAAGCGGAAAAGATTCTGCAATCTGAAAAATCAAATCCTCTTATTGTTCGAAATTCGCTCAGGTTGGCACCTTCCTTTGCCAAAAGGGGTTGCCGTGACTTCACAGATCCTATGTATCTCCATCACTCTGAATAAGAGAAAGCCATTATTGAATTGTAAACTGTTTTACAATGTACAGATTACGCCCTTTTTCTACATTTGTCAAGTATTTTTAAAAAACCGCCTGCCGTAAACACTCTCCATGTTTAATTGCCCATGTCTCGCCGGAACCGGTAAATGTAAATTCTGCCCCTTCAAAATTTATCGCTGTATTTTTCGATCCAGAGAAACTGTCTGTAGAAAACGCAACGCTGTTCTCTGCTCCTTTATGGTCAAACAATCCTTCTTCCACATCAAGAAAAGACTCCGCCGTAACCGTAGAATTCTCTGGATTTGGAACACTGGCAGAAAGACTTAGAATATCATATGTATCACCCGGATTTAATACAACCACAGAATCTTTGGCACTTATATGATACGTTACGCCATCAATAACTGTTTTCGTTTTCCCTGCGCCAGCCGCGCGTATAGACACTTTCTTCCGCTCTAACGTTTCCGCCTGATCCGATGCGCCAAAAAGCTTTATCTGGCCATTCTTTCCATTTATCGGATAAAGCGCGAATACATTATTCTCCCAGACAGATACAATAAGGTAAGAATGTCCGTCCTGTATCTTTGAAACCTTTTGATATCCGGAACTAAATCGTTTTCCTCCACGCTATCTTTTTTCTCCAGAAGCGTAAAATTCAAATTCCATGTATCGCTCGTATTATTATTGCCAATTGAATTAAAATTCATTTGCGTATAGAAAAAGATAATATAACGACTTGTGTCTTTAGAAATCTCAAACACAGTCTCACCATTCACGGTCTTTGGCGTGAACGTCATATTATTTAATTTCGCGTCAGAAAAAATGTATTTACATCGGATTGATTTGTCAAATACTTTTTTGCCGATTCATTGTAAACCGCCCATTGATTTGCTTCATCTTCAGATGTTAAGGTAAACTCCGCCGATTCCAGCGTTATATTTTTATTCACCGTCTCAGAAAAACTGTTAAGATTTTTATTATTTTCTGCAATATGGTCACGAAGAATATATGTCTGTACTTCTTTTCCAGTAACTGCTTCCGCCACATTTCCCTCCGGAGTTAAAGTGATATTCGGAGTTCCTTCCCCGTAAATCCTTTTATATTCTTCCCCTTTCTCTAATTCCAAATAAATGGAAGCTTCTGTAAGCTCTGGCTTTCTGGAAGAAAATCATAAATGCCAAATACATCAAAATACATGGTAGAATGGTTTGGCTCCCACAACATGCCAATTCTTCCGTCTTCCAGTTCTGTCAGGCAAGAATAAACAAACCCGCTCTCTCCTCCTAGAACCGTAAACGTATGATACAAAATTAAAGGATTGTTCTCCTGTGTATCGTCTGCCAAAAACGTAAAAATTTTACCTGCTGCGGATCTGCATAACTTATGCTGCCATTGTTGTTACGGTAAAACTTCCGAAGCGTCCCATCTTCTAATTCGACAATTTCATTTTCTGAACTGTCTCCACTTTGCTTTTTCACATCTTCCATACGCTTCCATGTCTCTCTGTTATCCGTAGAATAAACCATGCTGGAGTCCTGATGGCCATCTCCATAGTCGTAAAAGCCAATAGAAATATCTCCTTGGCTCGTCGTAATCCCCTTTCCCGGCGACACTAAAAGCGCATGTTCATTGTCTTTGCGTTTGATCTGATCTGTCAGATCTCTGGGATGTTCCCATGTCCTTCCATGGTCTTTGGACTCAACCACCCAAAGATAATCAATACTGTAAACATGAAACATCGAACCTTAAAAAAAACATTCTGTTGAATGTCTGTATCGCTGTTGACCTGTTTTTGCTTTAAGCCAGCTATATATTCTCCGTTATCTGTAACTGTATAGAGGTTATACCATTCATCTACGCCATATCCGGTTTCGGCGTTGTCAGCCCTCTGCAAAATCCCCAGCATACCCTTCGTCATTAAAATGCTCTATATAATATGGATACGTCGTTAAATCATTATCTTTCGGCTCTGTATTATAGCTTGTGTTAAAATCTTGCGTCAACGCAAGATACCGCTCTCCATCAACTGTGACATATCCGGTTCCCGTACCGATTGATTTGTACATCGTCGCGCTTCCTGTCGGATTGACGTCCGCTATAAAATAAATCGTTCCATCTGGTCGTAAGTCAGCGTATCTGCGCCCACAGGCGCGCTGCCTGTTTTTGTCAGATTAAGCTTACTTCGCGCGGCCTCAGAAAGCGGGCGCGATGTTCCCGGACGGTTCGCCGCTGAAGCCGGAACCGCCGGCAGCAATGTCAATGCCAAAGACAGAGCCATCCCCCCCCACTCATGAATCTTTTGCAAAATTTTCTAAAATCTTGTTTCTTCATTTTGCCCTCCTTATTCATGCTTTCCTTTATGATAGTTATCCAAATTATACAAAAAAAATATTCTTTTCAATAATTTTTGTATAAACTCACCAGAAAAATGACAAAAATAACCGCCCGGATTGATTAAATCCAGACGGCTGTCCTGTTTCCTGCCAGTTCATTATGAAACTTTCAATTTAAATTTTAAAATTTCTTTTTCCGTTGACACCTTTTCCACTTGCGCGCCTAACAGTTTTAACTTATCTTGGAAATCTTCATATCCACGCTCAATATAATAGATGTCGTCCACAATCGTAATCCCGTCGGCGGCAAGCCCTGCAATGACAAGCGCGGCGCCTGCCCGCAAATCCGGCGCGCTGACTCTTGCGCTCATATACTGCGCAACGCCCGTCACGATCGCAATATTGCTCTCTACTTTAATGGAAGCGCCCATACGCGCCAATTCATCGACATATTTGAAACGGTTTTCAAATATACTTTCCGTAACAGTGCTTGTTCCCTCGGCAATGCCAAGCACAACCGACATTTGCGGCTGCATATCTGTCGGAAAACCGGGATATGGAAGCGTCGTCACCTGTGTATGGTGTAAAGGCTTTGAGGCCACCACGCGGACTGCATCGTCTAATTCCTCCACCTCACAGCCAATTTCCAATAATTTTGCCGTAATTGAGTCGAGATGTTTCGGAATCACGTTCTTGACCGTCACATCGCCTCTTGTGGCAGCCGCCGCGAACATAAATGTCCCCGCTTCTATCTGATCCGGTATAATGGAATATTCCGTCCGATGCAGTTTTTCTACGCCAGAAATACGGATTACATCTGTTCCTGCCCCACGGATCTTCGCGCCCATGCTGTTTAGGCAGTTCGCCACATCTACGACATGGGGTTCTTTTGCCGCATTTTCTATTGTCGTTTTGCCGTCCGCCATCGCCGCCGCCATCATAATATTAATCGTCGCGCCAACGGAAACTTTATCCAGATAAATATGCGTTCCCCGAAGCTTTTCAGCCGTAGCGGAAATTAATCCATGATGAATATCGACGTTTGCGCCAAGCGCGCGGAACCCCTTCAAATGCACATCAATCGGCCTGCTGCCAATGTCACAGCCGCCCGGAAGCGCAACCTCTGCGCGTTTATATTTGCCAAGCAGCGCCCCTAACAGATAATAGGAAGCCCTGATTTTTTTAATATATTCATAATCTACACGCAAATCTGAGATCATGGAACCATTTATTTTTACCGTATGGTTATCAATTCGATCCACTTTTCCGCCAATCCCTTTAATGGCTTCCAGCATCACATTGATATCCCTGACGTTTGGAAGATTTTCGATGGTAACGGTTTCATCAGTCATAATCGCCGTTGCCAGAATCGCAAGCGCGGCATTTTTTGCCCCGCCGATTTCCACTTCACCGACAAGTGGGTTTCCACCTTTAATAATATATTGTTCCATATCGCACCTCTACGTTATCTTTATCAAATTAAACCCACAGAACGCTGCGCGTCCCACAAGATTTCTTCCTTTGCAAATTGCATCACTAAATACAAACACTAATTATAGTTTTCAGTTTCTTCTTTTGTCAAGATTTTTCTGTATATGTAACAAGTGTAATATTTTGGTAATATTTTTCCGGTACTTATCTACTAATAAAACACTTATGATACATATTCTACCCTATATACTATTCGCTTCCCGCTCTTTTGTTACTGTTATCCTTATAAAAGAGTATCTGCAAATATAATTGGCGGCATACATGACGGATTCTGGAAGATCCAGAAATCATTTTTTGCCGTCTTCGGACAAAATAAACTGACTATTATAAAGCGTAGCATAAAATCCATTTTTTGCAAGTAGATTTTTATGGCTTCCCTGCTCTAAAATTTGTCCATCTTTCATAACAAGAATAATATCCGCCTCTTTTATAGTAGACAGACGGTGCGCCACTATAAACGAAGTCCTTCCCTGCATCATCTTCGCAAACGCATTTTGAATCTTTTGTTCTGTCCTTGTGTCAATCGAAGAAGTCGCTTCATCCAAAATCAACATAGGCGGCAGGGAAAGCATCACGCGGGCAATGCAAAGGAGCTGTTTCTGGCCTTGCGACAGCCCTCCTCCCGCCTCTGTAACCACTGTGTCATATCCATTTGGCAGACGGCGGATAAAACTATGGGCATGCGCAGATTTTGCCGCTTCAATTACATCTTCCCTTGAGGCCAGACGGTTTCCCATACGGATATTCTCAAGAATTGTCCCCTCTCTTAACCAAGTTTCCTGAAGCACCATGCCATACGAAGCCCGCAGGCTCTTTCTTGTCAAATGCCGGATATCCTCTCCATCGACGCGGATACAGCCCGAATCCACATCATAAAACCGCATCAAAAGATTAATCAGCGTCGTCTTTCCACAACCGGTAGGCCCTACAATAGCCGCTCTCTGCCCCTGATTTACGGACAAATTAAAATTTTCAATCAGTTTTTGCTCTTTTGTATACGAAAAATCAACATGTTCCAACGAAACAGCCCCATTTGCATGTACGAGCTCTACCGCATCCGCATCTTCCGGAAGCTGAGGCGTTTCCCGAATTAATTCCAAAATACGCCCCGCGCAGGCAACTGCATTCTGCAATTCCGTCACGACGCCCGATATTTCATTAAACGGCTTTGTATACTGATTTGCATAACTTAAAAAACTTGCAAGCTGCCCAACGCTGATCCCGCCCGACACAGCAGACAGCGCGCCAAAAATGCCCACTCCGGTATAAACAAGGCTGTTGACAAACCTTGTGCACGGATTTGTCAAAGACGAAAAAAACGTCGCTTTCAGAGAACAGTCCCGCAGTCTCTCATTGATTCCATCAAACTTCGCAAGCGTATCCTCCTCTTTCCCAAACGCCTGCACAATCTTCTGATTTGAAATCATTTCCTCCACAAGCGCCGTCTGTTCCCCCCTTGTCTTAGACTGTAAATGAAACATTGCAAATGTCCGTTTTGCAATAAAACTTGCCACAAACAAAGAAACCGGCGTTATGCAAATAACGACAAAGGCAATTTTATACTGAATATTTAACATAAACAAAAGCGTCCCGACAATCGTAATCACACCCGTAAATAACTGCGTAAACCCCATTAAAAGCCCATCAGCCACCTGATCCGCATCTGCGATCACACGGCTGACTAGTTCTCCATGTGAATGGGAATCCAAATAATTCAAGGGTAAATTTTCAATTTTAGCGAACGCATCTTCCCTCAAATCCCTAACTACCTGAAACGTAATCCTATTATTGCAGACATTCATCAGCCATTGCGCCGCCGCCGTCAGCAAGACGACCACAAGCATTTGCCCTAAGATTTGAAGAATCCCGTCAAAATCTACCTGTCCCGCCCCAACAATGCCATCTACCGCTTTCCCCGTCAAAATCGGCGTATAAAGCGCCAAAACAGCCGATGCCGCCGCAAAGATAAAAGAAAGCGCCACATATGGCGTATATCTTTTTATATAATGAAGCAGTTCCTTCCAAACATACCCTTGCGCCAAATATTTCTTATACACTGACTGCCACTCCTTTCTGGCCCGCTTTTTCCGGAAATTGCGAATAATAAATTTCCCGATAAACGCCACAATTTTCTAAAAGCTCTGAATGCGCGCCAACTCCCGCCAATTTCCCATCGTCCAACACCAAAATCTTATCTGCATACTGAATAGAAGAAGCGCGCTGAGACACAATAAACACCGTCGGCTGGCTCTCCATGCCCGCAATCGCCCGCCGAAGCGCCGCATCCGTCGCATAATCCAGCGCCGAAGCGCTATCGTCCAAAATCAAAATTTCAGGCTGTTTGACAAGCGCCCTTGCAATCGTCAACCGCTGGCGCTGCCCTCCGGAAAAATTCTTTCCGCCCTGAGCCACTTCCTCAGACAGCTTCCCTTCCTTCTTCTCCACCACTTCATACGCCTGAGCCGTTTTTAAAGCTTCCAAAAGCTCCGCATCCGCCGCATCCTTTTTGCCCCAGAGCAAGTTCTCACGAATCGTCCCCTGAAACAAAACCGGCTTTTGCATAACAATGCCCACCTTCCGACGCAGCTCCTCTTTCGAATAAGAAAGAATATCCTTCCCGTCAATACGGATCTCTCCCTTCGTATGCGGATAAAAAGCCGGAATCAAATGCGCCAAAGAAGTTTTCCCCGAACCAGTCCCCCCAATTACGCCGATCGTCTCCCCTTTTTTCGCCGTAAAACTAATATCCGTCAAAGATTCCGCCCCTGCCGTTTCATACGTCAGGCAGACATGCGAGAACATAACCATTTCATCTTCCGTTTTCGGTTCTTTTTGCTGTGGCGGATACGAAATCTCCCGTTCCCCCTCCGGCAATTCAAACACGCCCCAAATCCGGTTTCCGCAGGCAATCGCTTTCGTAATCGTCACAATCAGATTTGCAAACTTAATCAGCTCCACCAAAATCTGCCCCATATAATTCACCAGAGCCACCACTTCTCCCTGCGTAATCACCCCAGCGTCCACCTGAATTGCCCCCTGATAAATCAGCCCGACAGTCACAGCATTCACCAGAAAAAACGTCACCGGATTCATAAGCCCCGAAATCTTCCCCACAAACATCTGCATATCCGTAAGCATCTGATTCCGTTCCCCAAACGCTTTCCGTTCCTCCCTTTCCAGATGAAACGCCCGAATCACCCGCACACCCGTCAAATTTTCCCGCGTATAAAGCGTCACCGCATCCAATCTTTCCTGAACCTTTCTATACAAAGGAATACTCACATACATCACCGCAAACACCACCGCCGACAGCAGAGGAATTGCAGCCACAAAAAACAGCGCCGACTTCACATCAATCGTAAACGCCATTCCCATAGCCCCGACCACAATAAACGGAGAACGCAAAAACAGCCGCAACACCATATTCACGCCATTCTGAACCTGATTCACGTCACTCGTCATACGAGTAATCAGCGCCGAAGTCCCCGCCCGATCCAAACTCGTAAAAGAAAACCTCTGAATATGCCCAAACAACGCATGACGAACCTTCGTCCCAAACCCACAAGCCGCCTTCGCCGAAAAATACTGCGCCGTCACCGAACAAACCAGCCCAACCACGCCAAGCAGAACCATAACCAAACACATCTTCACAATATAATCCGTATCCCTGCCAGCAATCCCCACATCAATCACCGCCGCCATCACCAACGGCGCAAGCAGCTCAAAAACCGCCTCCAACATCTTAAACAACGGCGCCAACACGCACTCCTTCTTATATTCCTTCAAATAAACCAAAAGATGCCGCATCGCAATCCCCTTCTTTCCATCTAAAAATCACCCTAATTAAAGAATGCCCAATACCCCCATACAAACATACACGCCCCACCAAAAAATCTCCCCCCCCCCTCTATTCCCCAATCCAGAACCAGCAACCCTACTTATTACCCTCAAAATACAATAGCCAAATGACACTTACCTACTGCATCCAAAATACAATAGCCAAATAACACTTACTTACTGCATCCAAAACACAATAGCCAAATAACACTTACTTACTGCATCCAAAATACAATAGCCAAATAACACTTACTTACTGCATCCAAAATACAATAGCCAAATAACA
>OFGG01002034.1_pt1 | contig 11822 bp, 15 predicted proteins | sample 1521701 | NCBI WGS metagenome assembly OFGG01 (sample SAMEA3504081, study PRJEB24116) | mouse gut metagenome | biome: mouse gut; feature: mouse-associated habitat; material: faeces | place: Denmark | collected 2011
AATAGGATGATTCTTTTGTTTTTATAGTTTGATTGCAGCCAGCGGCTGCGGTATGGTATATATTCCTGTTGTCTGCCCAATTCCTCTACAAGCATAATCCCACGCTGTAAATCTATATATTCTTCATTATTTACCCAGATAAGGTTCCTGTAATAGCAGTTATTCTTATCCCTGTCAATGTGCCATATCTTATTGCATTTATCAGGTCTTTCAAGAAAATGTTCCGCTACTAATTTATTTGTATATGTTTCAATCTTTGTATTGATTCCACTAAGGGTATAATGCGCATATCCTGTTTTGTGCATATGAAAATTATTTCGCAAATTATTGACCATTCTTCCATGATTACTGATCCAATAATTATTTGTACTATTAACCAATACAAATATTTCATCATCAAAAATCAGTTCTATACCTGATTTCTTAATATCCAATACTCTTTTATCTTCTATAGATAAATATTCTCTAAAATCTTTTCTCTGTTCAAATTTCTTTTTACTGTTCATTATTACTATAAAAATTCCTTTCAATTTCGATATGTCTTTTAGATAACTCAGCACCAAATCAGAGTTGAGTTAATAATTGAGCATCCCGACTGTATGCTCCGATTCCTATTCATAATAAAAGAGACAATACGACTGATTCATACTGTCTCTGTAAAAATACTGTATTCAGTTTTAATGTTCTCCCCAAAATTGGGGATATCTCAATTCAGCGAAATCGTAATGTAGCGACACCAAAACAGGATACGCTGATTTCCCACACTTGTGGTGAACACTATTTTAGGACATTTCGCCTTAATGGCGATTGCTCAATCCTGTGTAACCGTGATATAACCACTCGTAATTTTTGTACGATTGGTTTAAATGGTGACGTTTCCAAATCGGGAAACACTGTTTTCCCAGCTTGTGAAGAATAAGAATATAAATTCTTTGCCAACAAACTGGCGATTGGTTTAAACAAACTGTTATAGGTAACGCCCATCTGGGCTAATCGTTGAAAACTCAAACGATACAAGCGTTTCATTTTACAAAATATCTTTGCTCCCCAAAACGAGTGAGCAAACCTTTTAAAGCGTTCGTTTTGAAACGAATGGAAATCAGTCTTTCTTTACTTCCGTAATATGAAGAGCTATATCGAATCGTTACCCACCTGACAGAACGATTCATTCAGTCAGCTTATATATTCTATCCTACCAGTTCCCCACGGGGAATCATCGTCTCACAGAACTACGGTACACGGCATAACACAGTACACCTAAATATCCCATACAAGCAGCAGAGGTATACTGTAATAATTGTGAGTATGGATTGCGAATAGGTTTAATCATTCTGGGCCATTTTTATGATAAAAAAATGCTTAAAACCCTTGATTTATAAAGGATTAAGCCAGACCACATATAATTAAAGGAGAATACATATGTCAAAATTAAAAACAATGTATGTGTCACAGCGTTACAACTATTCCCAATTTTTTGATTCGTTGTCCACATCGGACAATACTTTCCATATTTACGAAATCTGTTTGAACCGAAATCGCAAAGTATATTCACTGTGCAATTTTGCACAATCAGATTCCCATAATGGGAATACGGTCACGCTCCCCAAATGGTAGGTTGGTCAAACCGACATCTGAAATAATACCCTGATTCAAACCGTAATTATTAGGGTTTGATTTTCCAAGGCTACATTTCGCAACTTTTGGATTTACTTGCTTTCAAGGATGTAAATACTCTTTACTCCCTACATAAAGGTAACTGTCAGTGACCTCCGCTTGATTCTTCCAATCGGACTAATCGGCGCATAACCGTATATTTCAAAGGATACGCTTTTAATGCGTACCCTATAAATAGTAACACCTCTACCCTGAAACAGGGTAGCCCCAATCAGGATACCTACAATACCATACTTTTTGGCACATGTTAAGCAGCGTCAAATCTGGCACACCTTTTAATACTTGCACAGTTCAGCATATCCCACGCAATCTGTATTTGTCAGGTTCATTTTGAACCTACCCCATTACTGGCATATCAAGCATTTCTTCTACAGAAAAATCATGTTCCATGGAAACAGGATCCCCCCAGTTATCATCAGCTTCATTCCTCACATCACCAGGGAATACCGATAAATCCAATAATTCACCCTGTTTATATTCACCATCATAATATCCTTCTACTGGCTTATATTTTAAAGATTTATTATATGCCACACATTCCTTATATAAGGCGACCACGGCAGCAGGATTATTTATATATTTCTTTGCTCCATCACAATAAGCATTGTATCTCAACTTGATCGCCCTTCTATCAAGTTTTTCAACCAAATCTTCACATTCTACAGTATCAGAATATTTCTGTGCTTCAGCAATGACAGCATCCTTGTCGCTATATCTACCATATGAATTATTCAGCTTTTGATATGTACCATTTGCTCTACGTTTTTTATGCCTGTACACAAAAATAAGTTGCATCTTCTCTAACTGATCCAGGTAATCATTGACTGTCTCTTTCCCATATCCCCACAATGATATCATTTCGTCTTGCGACATATGCCATTCTTTAGTTTGATTATTAACAGTTCCAATCAGAGAACAGAAGAACGAAAAGACATTAAAAGGTTTATTTGCTATTTCAAATATGCTCTGCATTTCCCATTGCTCCAAAGCAACAAACTTTTTCTGATTGGAATTTACTTCTAATCCTTTACCAGAGAAAACATAGTTGTCATTGTTTTTATCAATGATTTCTATAATACCTTTGTCAATAAGTGTCTTTATCGCATCTTTAATCCCGTCAATTATGGTACGCTCTCTTTTGTTAGACGTCTTCAAAAACTTACCCGTCATTTCATACCCTATCAAGCTGACAGACGTACTAAGATGATCATATTTATTGCTATACATTCCATTAAGTATTGCTAATATAGCCATTTCTTTATCGTTCGTATTCAGTTGTTTGTCCAAAAATAATTTCATATAAATAACATCCCTTTGCATAAATCAAATTAATTTCTTTGTTATTTTTCAGCATTTTCATACTGTATCAGTCTCACAGCATCAAAGTACCTTCTGTCTGCCATAAAAACATGAAATACTCGTCCATCTTTATCACCTACACCACAGCCAATAGGATGAATACCTTTCTTAAATAACATGTTGCATTCCTGTAAATCATAGTTATAAATTGGCTTAATATTTTTGTTATGCATAAAACAATTCCTTTCATAAAGTAAAATCAGCCTAAGTTTCGTTTTGGGCAATCATTTGCCCTTTTTTCTATTTTCTCCTAGGACAAGTGGGCATCAATTTGCCCATTCCGATACTGCTACTAAAGGAGATACTTCTTACTATAAGAGATACATTCTTACCCCTGACGGGGATAAGATTTTCGTTTACTGTTTTGTCTGTATTTCTTCTCTATATTTCTTTTCTAATTGTCTGTATTGTTTGGTCAGCATAAATATAATAAATGTGTTTCCTGTCTTGTCATGCATACCACATCCAATAGGCTGTACTCCCTGTTTAAACATCCAGTTACATTCCTCTAAATCATAATTGTAATAAATTCCCTTCATTTCCATCTCTCCGTTGACTTAATATATCCACCGCTTTATTCTCTATTTCCTGTAACGATTTATCATTTAATGCTGGAATCCAAAATGCTGTATCTGATTGCTTTGTATATGGAAAATCAAATGTATAATCTCCTATAGAGCAATCTAACATTCCACAATTCTTATGAATTGCTAAACTATTTAACTGGTCTACTGATTTTTTAATTGTTTTATCTATGCAGATTACATCATAATCAGTATCAGACATTCTTTCAGAACAAATAGAATCCTCATATGAATAATGTACTGTTTCTTCTGGCATACACTGAATCAATATCTCTAAATCAACTTTATCTATCAACGATAAATATGTAGGACATTTTTCTTGTAACATTTCCATATCACGTAGTATCTTCTTATTATTCTGTAACTCAGACCTAAAACGCTTTAATATTTTTGCTTCATACATAACATCTGCCCTGTTAGGTTCTTTCCTGTTTGGATTCTCTGTTAGAAAATTTGTATATACCTTTTCATAACGATACCCATAATTGGATTCTGCATATAACCTGTTCCATGTAGGATTTTTGATTAATGCAAAATATTCTAAATCCACATTTTCATCAATTTTCCCATTTTCATTAAACTCTGGCTGATACTTTGCAATCTCATACTGTTCATACATATATGCCTCTGTCCTGCTTCTAAATTCTGCATAATCAACATATAGAACTTTGTCATAGCAGTAATCTCCTAAATGTCCATGTTCAAAATGTTGTCTTAATCTTTTGAATAGATCACCACAACTGCCTATATAAATTATTTTCTCATCTTTATTGAGAAATCTGTAAACATACCCGTTCAAGCTACACCACCTTATTAATTTTTGCATAGTAAGTAGGACTGCAAATAATTTGAAGTCCATAAGTATTACTTCTCTTTTTAAAAGGACTGAACATTTCATTCAGCCCTTATCAAACTTTGGGATATTCAATTTTTATATAATGGAATTATTGTGTAGATTCACACAATCGACATTGTTAATAGTTGTTAGAATTTCTTGAATTTCGGTTCTACATCTTATTATATTTTCGTTTTACATCTTATTTGGAACCATATACTCCACATCCATCCATTTGAGATATGCAATCCATACAGTTGTTGCGCTTATATTATTAGCTGTACCAACATTGATTAAATCCTGAAGCATAACATCTTCTGCTGGCTTACCTTTGCGGTTTTTAACATGTTCTTTCATCATTCTGTCTAACATAGCACATTTGTTATCCCATTCTTCCTGAGAAAGTAATGCTAATTCTTTATCAATTTCTTCATCCGTAATCTGATTATTTGTTACCATCTTTGCTACTTCATACTGCATATTCATATTTTTTTGTTCTCCCTTTTATGCTTTTACTTATGTGGAATCAGATTTCACGGTCGAATTTTCGGCCATGAGGCAGCAGTCCTCTAATAACAATCATCTGCCACCAGATAACCAACCACTTTCTTGATCCTTGCCATCTCATTGCTATATGCCCTGTATGCCGCATTCTTAGCCAATTCGATAGAATCATACTTTTCAGGTTGTAATCTCCTGAGACTACCCTTACCAAAACAGTATAAAATATGTTTGTTTTCTTCTGGCTCATGGTTGATACGGAATTCCATCTTGATCACGCCACACAAATTAATCTCGCAATGGCTGCATACAATAACATCATCTGATATGACATCTTTCCATTCTAAATCCTTAAACTGCATACAAATTCACCTCTCAATCATTTATCTCTCAACGGACACCATTCAGGGGTTTTCTTCGGCAACTCATTTACACTTAATTTCCCCATATCGTCAATTCTGTCTTCATGGTCACAGTAATAAATCATATTGCCGTAATCATACATCTTCATAAATTCGCATTCAACGCAATTTTGCGTCCTGTTACCCACCAGCTCCATATGTATCTATTCCTCCCCCTGCAACTCTTTTATCCTGCCCGGAAGCGTTTCGCTTGCATAAAACTTCATCTTCCTATGTTCCGGTATGATACACTCTGTTCCTCTTAAAGGCACTCTGCCCTTCCTCTCTTTATGAGTCTTCATTTCAAACCTGCCAAATCCTACTATCATCACCTTTTCATTTTCAGACATATAATCCATAAGCGTTTCAATAAATAACTCCAAACCCCTTCTTGCTTCTTTCTTAGTGATACCGCCGATTTCTGCCATCCTGTCTGTAAATTCTTTTTTCAATACTGCCATCGTATTTCTCCTTTCCGCTTACTAATTTCTCACTGAAAATCCTTTGCTCTTTAAATAATCCACTGCCAATTTCAAAAGTTCCCCATTGTTAACTGTATTGTCCATGGTGTCCTGCCACACATGGGGCTTATGGTCTACTTCTATGCCGCCATGCTTACCGTCATCACTCCACTTTACCACCTGGTATCCTGTCACGCCCTTATAGTTGTCCAAAGCATCGTAATCAATATATACGCTTGCTTTCACGCCGCCTTTATAAGGGTGTGCATCCACCTTCACCGCTGAATAAAGGAGGTCTTTTGTCCTTTGATAGCTTGACGGTTCATATCCTGCGTAGTAGTCTTGCAAGAAATAATTTAATGTTTCATATACTCTGTCTGCCAACTGGTCAGTCATTTTTAACAGTACCGGCTGTAGTGCTTTTGCAAGTTCTTTCATGTTTTTTACGTGTATTGCCATACTTTCTTTTCCTTTCCGGTGCTTCAATCACCATGATATTCTTTGTGTTGTAATCGCTCCTGTCATTCTGGAATGGTTTGAAGGATATATAATATCCCGGATCAATATATTCCCCATCCAGTTTTGAGTGATGGATGAAATACGTGTTCCCATCATCACCCCTGATAAACCCATATCCCCTGTCATGGAAATACCTTGTCACTCTGCCATACATTGTTTTAAGTCCTCCTTGTTGGTTTGTTATTTATTATTGCTATGAAATTACTGTTTTAAGTTATTGGGATATATGGTCACAGAATACTTTTGAAACGCTCTGTAAGGCTCATACAGGCGATCTAGGATTAGTTGCGATAATTTTTGTGGTTATTTGATAAGCCACATAAATAAGCCCTCTATCAATCACACTCTTTGACTGATAAAGGACTTATTTAAATGTCCTACCATATGTGCAAGATTCTCCTTTCTTGCGTATTTTATAAAATGGTCACTTTTTTGATCACTTTTTTCTTTGACTGTCCTGAAACCCTTGATTTTACTGTGTTTTTCTGGTCACTTTTCAGGGTTCAAGTCCCATCTTCCGCATTTTCTCATAGTGCCGAAAACGTTGATTTTTCAAGGTTTTTGGCTCTTTTTATTTTTGCGAACCGGATGATGTTTTGGTCACTTTGGTCACTTTTTGCATAATTTTGTGGGTCTAAGGCATTCCGCGCCTTATTTACCTAATTCTACTATTACCAGCATATATTTTCAAACCCAACTTCTACTTGCTTAATAATTACTTCTCCAAACCATTTGTAATCTCACTCCTTCCAACATCTTTCTGTACTTCTTTCGCACTTCCAAAATACATCTGTATCATTTTCACACTTTCCTAGAAAAATTCTTTCTTAGCAAGCATATTCTGGCAAAACCTTTTCTGATCCAGTTACTTTCCCATATTTAGTTTTTCTACATTATTCAGTTGTAATTGTTTTATTTTGGTTTTTACGGCTTTGATTATTCTGCCGTCTTGAATGTTATCAGATTTAATTGATATTTTTAATATGTGCCTGCTTGATTGATAGTTACTTTTGAGTTTTGCTACTAATTTAATAAATCGCTATCCAAGTATTCATTAGGGGCTAATAATGTTGATTCCCACAGCTTCTTTTTCCCTAACTTAAAATCAGAGATAAGCTGTTTAGGAACTCCTATTTGTTTGGCAATGTAAGTCTGTTTTTCTCTTTCTGCCCTTTTAATCAATTTCTCCCTTACTTCTTCCTGAGTGACCATAATTTCTCCTTCCTTTAACTTTATCATATATACTTTTTGTCACAATAATAATATTAAAATAAGACGTTGCTTCATTTGGCAGCGTCTTTATTCCTTATATCTATCCCCAACTCATTGTGAAAATATTGTAATGTTGAATACCCATATACACGATCAAATCCCCTTTTATCGTATTATGTTGATTTCTCCATCAATCCATCTACATAATTATCAATGTAATTTTGAGCATCATTTTTTATATATTCTATATTATCCCGTGTTCCATTAAATTCGTCTTTATCCACAATAGCATCTGCCGTTCCAATATTGTTTTAAGCAGTTGTAAAGGGGTTGAGAGTGGTATATACTGTTTTCTATAAGGCATCATCCTTTGAAGATTATTGTTTCTACGGTAAAAACAGTATACGCCAAAAAGGCCTTGATTTGTGAGGTATCAGCGATGAAATATAATAAAGTGATACTGTTAAATAACGGTATTGAATGCTGTTTGAGAAATGGAATGGAATATGATGGGCAAGCTGTATTTGACAACTTTAATTTAACACATGGAGAAACCGATTATTTACTTACCTATCCAGACGAAAACTGCTTTGATGTTATGCAGGAAAGTCAATTCCTAAAAGAGAAATCTGAAAGTAAAAATGAAGTCGAAATAGTTGCCGTAGTCGATAATGTAGTTGTAGGAACCGCTGGAATCGAAGCAGTTGGAAAAAAATATAAGATACGGCATCGTGCCGAATTAGGCATCAGTGTCGCTAAAGAATTTTGGGGGCTGGGGATTGGACAGGCATTAACTACAGCGTGTATTGAATGTGCAAAGGCTGCGGGATATGTCCAGCTTGAGCTGAATGTGGTTGCCGAAAATGCAAGAGCAATATCCATATATAAAAAGGCTGGGTTTGTTGAATATGGCAGAAATCCTATAGGCTTTAATTCTCGATCAGCAGGATTTCAAGAAGTTATTTTTATGCGATTGGAACTATGATAAGCACATAAATTCACCAGGTCTAAATTTGTCGGATAAGAGCAGATTGATAACATGGCAGACGATGTTCAATGCTGACAGTGCATTGATATCAACAGTTCCGCTTCAGCAAAACCAAGGATTTCCCATGCTTGTCAATCAAACGGAAAGATGTTCTTCTTTTCATAGGCAGTGGAAAGGTCGCCTGTTTGATTATTGATTGTAGTGATTTAACAATACTACTATTAGGACTTGCTTTCTACTGCTTTTTGCTTAATTGGTATTCCATGGAGGACATTTCGAATGTGCAAAATAGATGCAAAAGGTCTTATTTTAAGAATTTTTACACCCACAATAGCTTTAAGTCTAAGTTATTTGTTATTGGGGTATTTCTGCAGCATACTGCATATACCGCTATTTTGTATTTTGGGAACCGTTATATTGGTGCCAATGGAGTTGGCCGTAATCTTATCTGCAAGCAAAAAGGAAAACGGAGTATATTCACTTAAAAGTGCATTTGCCGGGCAGGAAAAATTACCACTATGGATAATACTGATATTTGCATTTGTTCTCTTTGGAATAGCCGGATTACTTTCAATTATTGTAATAAATTCAGTTTCCCAGTGGTTTATTACCTGGCTTGCGGGAATGATACCTTACGCAACTTTTTCTGCCATATCCTATTTGCACTGCTGCTTTAATTTTTCAACGTCACTGCCTGTCCAAAAGTTTGACAATCGGCAGTCTGATATTGGTAATTGTAATGATCATGTTACTTGTAACTTCTATCCAAAAGAAACAAATGTAGAACTTCAATCAAACTTCAGAAGCCCTGTTTATTCGCCATAAAGCAGCATTAAGCAATCGGGAAAAATATCTATGACCATGCAGAACGTTAAGAAGATATAGCGGCGTTTGTGGGCAGCTACTGATTTCATCCTCTTGACTACCCACAAGCAACGGCAGGTACTTCCTTTCTAAACACAAATAATAAAGTCGGCTTATCCTGCTTCTCAAAGCATCTGTCCATAGCAGACAGTTCAAAATATCTTTCCAGCATCAGGTAGTCAAGGGATATTTCCGTTCTTCTTTCCGCTTCAAATCCCACCATACGTTTATGTCTTCCTAGCGCAGGCAATCTTACGGAACATGTATCCGTTATGCACCATGTCTTCTTTTTCAATCAGGTCGTTAATCGCCCTATGGTGTTAGTCTGAGTGTTTTGGGAGACACCTTGAAAAACTGTACCGTACACAACTAATAAAAAAGTTCCCCGCTCCAGACGTTACCATGTCACTTCAAAAGAGTTTCCCTTCCTAATCAGCTGCAAGCTGGCTTTACAAAATATAAAATCTTCAACATTACGCTATTGTTATAACTTATTTTCTTCACAATAACTTTGATAATTCATTATCTTTTTTGTATTAAAAACATATACCCATGTGTCTTTTAAATCACATTCTTTTCTTAAACAGTTTACTTGATTTTCATCCAATAATACTCCTTCCAGATTTGTATTTGTAAAATTGGCCCCTATCAATTTTGAAAGCAACAAATTCGCCTGCCTTAAATCTGCCCCCGATAAATCAGCCTTTTCTAAATTTGCGCCAATTAAATTTGCATCTCTCATATATGCCCTTCTTAAATCTGCTCTTGATAAATCTGCATTTCTAAAATCCGCACTCTGTAAATAAGTTAACTTCAATTTTGCTCCTGACAATTTTGCCTGCTCCAAATTCGCTTCTCTAAGGTTTGCTCCTAACAAATTTGCGTTCATTAAATCTGCTTGTCTTAGATTTGCATAAGTAAGCCTAGCACCTGCTAATTCAGCCCTCTGTAAATTACACCCAGTAAAATTGCAGTCTATAATGCTCATTCCATATAATTTGATATCGGATAATTGAAAATATTCAAAAGAGATATCATTCAATCCTCTCAACTCATCTCGTATTAGTTTGTAAATATATTCTTGATCCATTTCTTTTAAAAATAACTTTAACATCTCGTATCCTTCATATCCATTTTTTGCAATAATTTTACGAAATTGGAAATTATTAGATGCATTCTTTGCCAAAAAAAATTCTAATATACTTTTATGCGCAAACTTATAATCACCATTCGCATTTCTATTCAGCAATGAACGTGATGTAGCTTCTAAGCTTTGCAATTTTATATCATATTTTTTACACAAGTTTGTAATTTCATTCGGTTTTATGTAAATTTTATTTCTAACATACATATATTCCGCTAATTTGTCAGAAAATTCATATAAAAGATTATTGTTATTTAATGCCTCTCTTTCTATCAATTTATTTACTAATATCTCATACATTTCATAAACATTATAATATTCCTTTTCATTATCTTGTAATAAATCATCTATATATGATAGTAACATTGGCCGCATAACCAATTGGTAACATCTAAATATTAGATTTAATGCTTGTTCATACTTTTCTTTTTTGAAGAAAGGATTATATTTCTTCTTTAAATATGAAATTATTTCAAACTCAAAAAATGGTAAAATATAATATTTCTTAAATTCTATATTCTTTTTTCCAACACCAAATCTTATTTTTCCGGTTATTTGGGGTTCGCTTTCCTTATCTGAAAAGAATTGAGTTCTACAAGTTATAACAACTTTAAAAAACAATTCTGTTTCATCACAAATCTCCTTTAACCGACTTGCACAATTTTTCAATGCTTCTCCATCTTCATCAAAGCCATCTAATAATAATATCGTTCTCGGTTTATTTTTGATTTTTCTGATCTCCTCAAATGCTTGGCTAGATGGTAAAGGTATTAATATTATTTTATACTTTTTAAATATTTTCCTTTTATATTTAAAAAATAACTTTAACAAAAAAGTAGTTTTTCCCATTCCGGAATCGGCTAAAATAATAAAATATTGCGATTCAGAATTTTTAAATGCTTTCATAAAAAAGGGAATTAATTCAAAACCCGAGTTATTAGCAATATTAACTTGTTCACATGGGTCTACATCTGATCCCCGCACAGAAACATAGTATTTTAGAGATTGTCTTGTTTGTTTATCTAAATTAAAACAAATTAACCTATTATGCTTATTCTTTAAACGAATTACTATACAGCCAACTGCGCTTATAGTAATACCTATAGTACTTAAAGTTGAATCAATATCAGAAATGTTATCCCAAATCAAAGAAAGAATTTTAAAAAAATACTTTAAAAAACACTCTAACATACTTATCCCCACTTTATACTAAGCATATAATATACTTGAGAGTAAAAAGTTCTATCATAAAAAATAACTCTTCCACATGGATTTATGGT
>OFGG01002035.1_pt1 | contig 11820 bp, 10 predicted proteins | sample 1521701 | NCBI WGS metagenome assembly OFGG01 (sample SAMEA3504081, study PRJEB24116) | mouse gut metagenome | biome: mouse gut; feature: mouse-associated habitat; material: faeces | place: Denmark | collected 2011
TTTTTTAGAAAAGCAATAAGGTTTGTGCGATCTTCTGAAGTTTTTGTCGTAATATAAAACATATGCGCGTTATTCGTTGCATATGAAGGTATAAATGGTAAAGAAAACGCACCGTTTTCCGATAATGGCTTTAATCCATTGTAATATCTATTCCAAATAGCAATTCTTCTGCCTTGTATTACTTCCATTTTTTCTAATTGGGAATAAAGGAGAGCTGCATTCAACTCAGACAGAAGAAATGAAGAACCTGTATCTACCCATCCATACTTGTTCACTTCTCCTCGAAAAAATTCGGATCGATTTGTTCCTTTTTCCCAAAGAATTTCTGCCCTTTTAAAAAAATCAGGATTATTTATTACAAGCATCCCGCCTTCTCCCGCTGTTATATTTTTTGTATCATGAAAAGAAAAACATCCCAAATCTCCTAAGGCACCAAGAGATTTTCCTTTGTAATATGAATCTATGGCTTGAGCTGCGTCTTCGATGACGAACAGATGATGTTTTTTTGCTAATTCCAAAAGTGGCCCCATATCCACTGCAACTCCACCATAATGAACAGGGACTATAGCTTTAGTTCTGGGAGTAATCAAAGTTTCCAGCTTTGAAATATCAAGGTTTGGCGTATTTTCCTCACTATCCGCAAACACTATTCTTGCTCCTTGTCGTGTAAAGGCTAACGCAGAAGAAACAAACGTATAGGAAGGCACTATAATTTCATCTCCTTCTTTAGCATCAATCAGCAATGCTGCCATTTCAAGAGCATCCGTACCTGAGGTAGTCAAAAGAACTTTACTAAAGCCATATTTATTCTCAAAAAAAGAATGGCATTTTTTTGTGTAGTCTCCGTTTCCGGATAATTTTCCGGAATGAAGTACATCAATTAGATATTCCTCACTTTTATCAACTACACATGGCTTGTTAAACGAGATTGAATTATCCATCTATCTATAAGTAATAATTATTTTTAATCGTGATTAAAATCACCATTTTCATAAACATTTTTATTAATCCATTGTTCTGAATAAGTATGCATTAGGATTTGCGGAGCAGAAGCGTAACAAATTAGCGATAAATCACTTATACAGATTTGTCTTCTTGAAGACCATAAGTCGGTTATATTAAAAAGCATTGTTAACAAAAATAGAATCAAAAGACATCTACATTGTTTTCTTGTTCCGTTAAACGTATTTAGAAAGTGTATTTTTATAAATAATAACAATACTGTTGCAAATCGATATGCAATAGTTGAAAAAGGTGATGATAACAGAGTTGCTAATAACACTCCATTCACGATACTTCCGCTTTTTACCGATTTTTTATTATATGTAATTACGTAAATTATTACAGCAGCATATGTAATCGCAGAAGAAAGCAATACTGAAATACGATATCTGATTGAATGATCTTTTAAATAATCACCGGCATAATACCCATCTAAATATGTAGAATAATGATTTACTATATCTGTCGGCATAAATGTAAACAAACTTATTAGTACATCACTGCTAATCGTAAATGTCAAAACACATAATAAGATAACTATCCATTTCCTAAATTTAAAACGGCATAATTTCGTTAGGATTAAAATCGCCAAGAATATAAAAAATGAAAAATGATTAAATACGGATAATATTACAAATATCCACCCCCATTTTTTCCCCTTATATATAATGTTATATGTACCAAAGGCATATAATATCATAGAGAAAAAGAAACGAAATAAATATAAAGACAACGAAACGGACATAAACATCCCTAAAAAATAGATAGAATTTCTTTTTATATAGTAACAATTTCTATTTATTTCGTCTGTGTAGATGAGTCCTAATAGATAATATGCAATAAAATTGTATAAAAATCTTGAATAATCAAAAGGTATATTCAGACGACTAAAAAAATAAGATATATACGGCAAAAGACAGTCCTGTTTTATCAATAAGAAATTCTGAAATTGTTCCCAATTAAAATCCTTGATATAAATATAATCTCTCGTATATCGATAGAAATCACCAGTGGGTGGATAAAGCATACCAAGCAATCCCATAAAGCATGCAAAAAAGAAATATCCCCACTTTTTATTATCAAGCATCCCCTTTAATATCAAGGGTAACGACAAAAGAGGATAAACCATAAATAGTAAGAACGTTATTCCGGCCTGCTTGCTTACTTTTATACTTAGCACAATTTAAATTATTAGGAATATAGTACCTCTACTTATATCTTTGGAATAAGCTCAAGATAATAACGCCTTAACCCATTCCTGTATGGAAAGTTTTATCCGATTATTATATTTTTTGACCGGGCTGTTGATAAACGATATGATTGCTTTATCGTCTGCATTACTGTCTAATACCTGAATTTCTTTTACCCAAGGATCTTTGATTATATTTCTATTAGACGTTAATAATTTTTTATTCATCCCATAGGCTTCTATTGTCCGCATAGACATCCCGGTTTGATTTTCTCTGCAAATATCGACAAATACTTTAGAACGCTGATATAAATTTATTAACTGTGGTCTATTTAGAGGCGTAAAATGAATATCATAGAGCCGTTTAATTTCAAGTTCATTATGTAACAACTGTTTTTTCAGATATAACATGGGAGGAACTACTATATATGTCCTGACATTTACTATATTTTTTAGTTCTTCTAATCGCCTTAAATATTCATATCTGGGTTTATTATACAAACCAACCAATAATAAATCTATGTCTTCAGAATATCCGGAATTAATAGGATTGATATCATTTGTATAAAATAAAGGCAAATAATTGTATCCGTAATCCTCTGCATCCTTAAAATCAAAAGTGAAAACCTTATGAAATTGAGAAGCTAAGCCTGTATAATCATTGTTATTAATCGAGTCCCATTGATACATGATGGTCTTGAGAGCAGGATTTTGTTTCTTTAAATATGCTAAATGTCTTTCAGTAAAATAATTACCTTTGATAACTATCAAATAATCCCATCTGCCTTTCAGTTTTTTCAGCCTTTCAAAAATGACATCAGTATATTTTTTCTCTTGATTCGACGGCGATTTTAAAGAATAAAATGTATCCCCCCATTTCCCCATTCTGTAAGTTACAAAAGAAACGTCGAAACCTTGCCTCTCAAGGGCATCTTTAATATACTTCCAATACCCATAAAAGAGAGGTGCAAATAAAATAATACGTTGCTTAAACATTCTCTAAAGCTTTCTGGATGCTATCCCTTAGGAAACGTATACTTTCATCCCTGAAATGATTTAATTCAGGTGTTATAAGCTCCCAGTTCATAGAGCTGAATTTAATCGAAGAAATTTTGCAACCTTGTCTGACAATTCGGTCAGAGGCACCAATTTTATTGCAAAAACTAAGGATTCTATCATCATCTTTTTTACTGTCAATAACAGTATAATAATCTTTTTCAAGCAGAGCGGAAAGAGCCACTCCATGAAAAGAACTGGTAATCACAATTTCTGCATGATTAATAAGATATAAGAATTCTATCGGGCCGGCATTGAAAATCTGTTTACCTATTCGTTTGGTCCCCTGGATACTTCCACATTGAAGATATACAACATCTAAATTATATTTTTTACTTAACTTGGTGATTAATCTATCAATCGTTGGATGTGGATTAAAATTATAATCAAGTATATAAGCTAATATATAGGGCTTCTGTATACTTATTTTAGAATTATTTGCCAATTCAAGACAACGTTGCTTTCCCAATAATAGGGCTGGATCACACACTATTTGAGATGCTTTCCCCGTCAATTCATTTATTATAGTCTGACCATTCTGCTCCCGTACTCCCAAAGCAGTGAATTTATTTAAATAGCTTTTATATAGACTCTTAAACTCTTTGGGTATCCGGGAGACAACAAAACTTGAAGCGTATGAAATTCTGGGAATATTTAAAGCAAACTCGCCAAAAAATACTGAATCACCACACATATGATTCGGATTCCACACCTGGTCACTCCCAACCACAACAACATCCAAAGAGGGAGACATAGTCAATAATTCCGCCCTGGTATTATAAGGACGGCTAAGATTATAATATTTATGGTAGAATTCTATGAATTGAGTTTTTTGCTCGCTCCAATCAAGCCATAGTAATGTTGCCAACTTATATTTTAGTTTTCTGAAAAAATTACCATCAAATAATTTTTTTATGATATTCTTTTTAGGCGTGTTTCGATGATGAAATTCGTTAGGAAAATCATAATCTATTATACACACTTCGAATCCTAATTCCTTAATAGCATATTGTAATAAGCCTGAAGTGCCGATCCGAAATTCAGCACTTTATGCATGGTGATGATGCCAATAGGTTTATTTTTAATTTTCTCTTTGACCGTCATTTCCGGACTTTTACAACTTTTAAAATCTTATAAAAGACTCTTATCGGAAAATCATTTACTGTTTTCAGGGCAAACAGTAATTTAAGTTTAAATACAGGCAACAACTTCTCATCGCTCAGCCATTTCATAACTAAAGGATAAAAAATAGAATTCTCTGAATTAGACTTCATTTGTCCTTCAGCTATTGTTTCAAATGAATCCTCAATTAAGACACACCTACTCCGAAGTTTATCGGCAATTTTATCTCCTTTTTCAGTGAACGTGACGAGCGCACTAACTCCGTCCTGATTGCTTTGATAAGTAGATCCCCATAGATCTCCTACACGTATATCCGCAGAACTTTTGTCATACTTATATTTGCATGATTTACAACATGCCTGCGACATACAGTAATCTCCAAGATAAAGGTTATAAAATAAATCTCCTTTAGATAATCTGGAGTTAATAAAGTAATCTTTTTCTTTAATCAACGTACTGAAATTATCCCATGAATCTCTTAAATCACAAGAGGTATTTTTATTATCAATCCCGATTGCCCAAGAATCATGCCATCCTGTTTTCTTATTTCTCCAGGTAACATCTGTAATCGGATTGACTCTTTTTTTGACTAAATCTAAATATTTACTCCATGCAAAATACGATGGAACTCCATGACAAAAAAAATCTATTAAAATATAATCTTGTTCTATTTTTAGCCTTTGCAGATTCTTTCTCAGGGAATCTATCTGACAAGGTGTCCCCACTATAACATATTGTTGGCCTCTTTTGAAAGACGAGAATGCACTTACCGTATGACTTTGGATATACTTGCTACCAATAGATGGAATGAGCTCTAATTTGTTCTCTGCAATATAATGTTCTGCATACTCTTTTTCTACATTGTATTTAACTGCACAAACTTTATAGCCTTCTTCAATCAACATTGAACAAATTTCGAATGTCGCTCCCCCTGAAGAACATTTTCTTTGAATTTTTCTATCTTTACTGTAAGCTGCGAAAGAACGTATAGGTGTTGTGATTATACTTCGCTGGTTACAATTAAATGCACAATTACTTAAGCAAATACCACAATCAATACATTTATTTTGATCCGTTATACAAGGTTCTAATAATCCTTTGGAATTTAGCTCCATTTTAATTATATGTACAGGACAAATAGCTGCACATACGCCACATCCATAACAATCATGTATTTTGCCTACGTTAGTATGCATTCTATACCGCTAATGCTATTTATACAACCCTTTTGCTTTCATTTCCTCGATAGACTCTTCGTATCTGTCCTCTTGAACGGACTGTCCGTCAACCCATGCAGTAAAGCGCGATATGCCTGTTGCAAAATCTATTCGTGGTTCAAATCCAAGAATTTTACGGGCAAGAGAGATATCTGCATAGTTATGCCGAATATCACCAATACGATAGTTACCCGACACACGAAGCGGCACTGCTATACCATAACTCCTCATCAAAGTTCTGGCCACAGTAAGTACATCTGTGGCAACCCCTGTTCCGATATTGAAAGCATGACCATTTGCCTCTTCCTTTTCTATGCCTAAAATAGTCGCTTCTACCACATCATCAATATAAACAAAATCACGGGTTTCCTTTCCATCTTCAAAAATGTTGATTTCATTGCCATTTTTAATACGGGTAGAAAAGATAGATAAAATACCGGTATACGGATTTGAAAGTGATTGCCCCGGCCCATACACATTTTGATATCTGTAAGAAACAGATGCGATTCCTATTGAGGGACAGATCAGATGCACTAATTGGCCTTGTACCTGTTTTGTAATCCCGTATACTGAAGTCGGGTGTATCAAAGAATTTTCCGTGGTTCCAACCAACCTCAAAGGCTGACGACAGCCGGGGTATTTCACGTCGAAATCTCCTTCAGACATATCTTTTTCTTCCCTCAAGGCAGGATAGACATAGTCTTGTAATTCCTCACTATAATACCTGCCTTCCCCATATATAGCTCTGGATTCTGCTACAACTACTTTTTTTACACGATGTTTTGTATTGGCAAGAATATCTAACAACAAAGCTGTTCCCCCAATATTTACCTCCACATATTTTTGAATCTCATACATGGATTGTCCTGTTCCTGTTTCTGCTGCCAGATGGACAACACATTCCTGTCCTTCCAATGCCCTTAACCAATCTTCACGTGAAGTAACAGAGCCTTTAATAAAATTTACCTTACCGATGATGTTTCGATAAAGAGGAGATGTCTGTTCTGCATCTATTCCATGTATCTGTGGAGAAAGGTTGTCTAAAACTGTAACTTGATACCCTTTACCTAAAAGAGCTAAAGCTAAATTAGAACCAATAAAACCGGCACCTCCGGTAATCAAAATACGTTTCATATCTTACCTGATTTCATTTCTTTAAAAGACCCATCGGGATTAGTTTTAAGCCATTTCCCTATCTCCGGATTATATCGTTTAATAATTTTCGCAGGAATGCCAACAGCAACACAATAATCCGGAATGTCTTTGGTAACTACAGCGTTTGACCCTATGATACAGTGTTTGCCAATAGACGCCCCAATAACCGAAACGCCAACCCCAAGCCAAGACCCTTCCCCTATCCTGACTTCTTTTTTCTGAACTATTGGTTGATATAATACAGGAATTTCAATATTTTCATATCCATGTATATTATCTGAAATATATACACGATCAGCCGTCAGTACATTATTCTCTATAACTATTGAATGAGTAGAATATATCTCATTGAAATGACCTATAACACATCCGTTACCTATTTTTAATAAAGCTTTTTCACCACCAGCAAACGATTTTGATGCCAACCAGGACCTATACTGTACATAAACATTATCACCAATATGGATATTCGTCCCAGAGATATATAATGGTTTATATATGAATGAATTATGACCAAACGATTCCAATCGAAATTTCCAAACTATTGATGATAACCGTTTATATATACTTTTATATATCGATAAAAAAGAACGCATTGTATTTTTAGAAAATATCAGGTTTAAAAAATCGGGGTGCATTCTGTCTTATCCACTCAATAGGCCGATTCCACCATTCAGAAGCAAGAAGTTTTTTTATTGTTTCCTCATCATGTCTGAATTTAATTATTTTAGCCGGCACTCCGCCGACAACAGCATAGGGCGGAACATCTTTCGTAACCACGGCACCGGCGGCAACTATTGCACCAGTACCAATAGTTATTCCATCCATAATTAAAACATGACTTCCTACCCACACATCATCACCAATAATCACTAAATACTTCTTGGCGGAATCTGCAAATTTGAAAGGGGTGTAAAGATTATCAGAATATTCATCTTTCTCTACCTCTGTTTCAGAAGATAACAAATTAAAACCTAATTGAATTGTCGTATCATAATAAAACGCTGGGTAAGTTGATACAAACATGGTCGGATGACCTCCAAATCCCGTCTTAACATGATCAGCAATACTGCAATATTTCCCTATCTTTGTTTTTACAATCGTTGAATTATTGGTTATGTAAGTACCAAAACCTATCACGCTACTATCAATTTGAGAATGACCTGCTATCATATTATGTCCCTCAAAACAAGTGTTACGTATGTTAATCCCATAACCTTTCAACTTAACTTTTCCAAAATTTTCCAATTTGTCTCTTACTGATGAAAGGGGGAAAAACAAAAATCTAAATTCTAAAAACTTACGTAGAACACTCATTTTTTAATTTTCCAATAGAAAATTTATATTCTATTGCTAATGCAATTCCAGGTATTAATAAAACCGCCCCCATAGAATATGCTATCCCTATTAACCCGATATGCCTTGCGGCTAAAATAGCTATCGGAATAAAAAATATAGCTCCAACTGACATGGTTATCATTTGGATTTTTAACCTACCAGTTCCATTGGAATATGCAGCAAATAATATACTCCACATATATATGGAAGAATAAATCGCCAATGAAAAACATAATGAATATGAAATCGAGACATCATAACCTATCCAAATATGAAAAATGGGCTGGGATATAAAAACCATCAATAGCAAAGCAAAACTACAAAGGCTCCAAATTTTAATCATCTTATTCATACTCAAAACAATCCATTTTACATCTTTTCTTACATAGGCATCGGTTATGGCAGACCATAATGGCGAAATTATTATACTGAACCCAATAACAACAAGATTGCAATATTTGAATGCAATATTATAAGGGGTAACCTCTGCCGGAGAGAAAAGTTTTGAAATAATAAAATTTGACGTAGCAAAAATCACGAGACCAGACAATTGAAGGGCAAAGAACTGAATTCCCAACCCAACAAGGGAATTTGCATATTTAAACTTAACAGCATTTACACGAGGTTTTATTTCCTTATGAAGTTTAAAAAATGTAATCGGAAACGCTATTATATATACGATTACAGGAGATAAAGAAAATGCTATCGCAACTTTCATCAGACTACTTTCAGAGGTATAAGTTAAAATATATATCCATACAAAAGATAGAAATGAACCTGCGAAAGTCAGAAAATCATTTACCCATGTGTCCTGGTAAGACAAAAAAATTGCACCTATAATTCTGAACGCAAAACAGATGCACAAGCAAAACATGACAATCATGACAATTGCATCCAAATTACGTATGGAAGATTCTACATTTAATATATTGTACCAACTGACAAAAGAACTCAGAATCAGAAAAAGAACATATAATATCAAGGCGATAAAGAATAACAAAACCAATGCAGTACTTACATATGTCTGAGCCATTTTATAATCTTTAATAGCTAAAGCCTCTGTAAGTTTATTTCGTAATCCATTACCCAATCCTATATCAAAATAATTTATCCATGTCAATATAGAATTCAAAGTTATCCATATACCATATTCATAAGGATTAAGATAATCTAAAGTTAAAGGAACTAAAAGTAATGATACTAAGATTCCCAAACCCTTTATAATGAGTGAATAAGAAATATTCCTATTCACTTTTTGTGTTCGCCCATCCGGATTATTCCAAAAATGAGATATTTTAGCTCTTATATTCATATAAACATGAAGCTAACTGTCATAACCCTAACGAAATACCTGAATAATATATATTAACAGAAATTAGTTAATCACCTTAGATTTATTGCAAGGATGTATGTAGTTACCTAACTTACAAACCAAGAGTCTCAATTAAATCAGAATTTAATTGGACTTTTAACAATTCCGATAACATTTATATTTTTGTAATAAACTTCGTTTGTTATTGGGAGAACATGACAGTTATCAACAAAGAGGTCCAGGGAAGGATCATTGGTTATGCCAGGGTGAGTACGCGTGACCAGAATTTGGATATGCAACTGGATGTGTTACAGCGTCAGGATTGCGTACAAATATTTTGTGAAAAAATTTCAGGGGTAAAAAAACGGCCTGAATTAGAACATTGCCTTTCTATATTGCAGGCCGGAGATGTATTGGTTGTGTATAAATTAGACCGTTTGGCCCGTAGTTTGTCTGAAATTGTCCGGATTTGTTCTGAACTTGAAAGTAAAAAGATTCGCATTAAATCAGTAAAAGACAATATTGATACGACAGATTATATGGGAAAATTCACTATGCATATTTTTGCAGCATTGGCAGAATTTGAACGGAATGTCATTATGGAAAGGACACGTGAAGGCCGGGAGGCTGCCCGTAAAAGAGGAACAAAATTTGGAAGGCCTCAGGGATTGAATGTGGTTACTCTGCAAAAAGTGAAAAAGGCTGCCACACTATATCGAAAAGGATATACTGTAAAACAAATTTGCCAACAAATTGAAATTAAGAGCAAAAGTACATTATACAAATACTATGCAAATGGTTTGGTGGGATTAATTCTGAATAGCTTAACCATACTGAAAAGGCAAAATTTTGTTTGTTATGGGGAAATAAAAGTTTACTTTTGCATTGAAAATTTGAATGGTTCTTCAGTAAAATATGACACTGAGGACCGCGGAGCGTACCTAAACAGCTCCTTTTCTAAAAGATAATCGTATAGAAATCAAGCAATAAACTGAATTTACCCTGAGTTTCGTTTGAATAAATTCAGTGGGATAATTTGTACTAAAAAAGTCCAATTAAATTCTGATTTAATCGGACTTTTTTTATTATATAACCGCAACTGCCGGGTCCGCTGATAGCATAAGCCAAGGCAAGATATGTGTATAGACAAATCCGGATTAAATCCAGTATAAATCCTGAAAATAATCAGATCAATAATTAAGTAAACCTGTTTTAATCCGGTTTAAATTCGGATTTTAATTATTTTTTTATTAATTTTATAGTGGCCAATGCCTGAAGGAACTTTAAGGGAAGCATTGCCATCGGAAGCTTTTGTCGTTTTCTAATAAAAAACCGGGATATGGGTATAGCAAAATCCAACTTATTGAATCACCTGAAAGGAAGTGTCGGAAACATTATCCTTTATGAAGTGAACGGACAACTGAGAATGAGGAGTAAGACGGGACGGTATAAAAAATCGAAAAGTAGCCGGCAAAAGGCACAGAAGAACAGATTTAAAGGGGCAGCTTCATTCTATCACAAACTGGAAATGCCGATGTATATGACCTGGAGCGACGCCACACGCGGGCAAAACATCAGCGGATATAATCTGTTTATAAAAGAAAATATCCATAACTTCACAGAGACCGGAGAACCCGCCGCATTTTCAGGTCTGAAAATATGTTACGGCCCGCTTTATATTCCGGAGCATTTCGGAATGCAATATACCGCTCCGGACCTTATCCGTCTGGAATGGGATGCCGGGTATGAAAATCCGGGGTTCCGCGACGATTTATTACAAATAGCTATTTACGACAAAACCAGGATAGACGACGGCGAAATATACTGGCTGGAACATTGCGGAACAATACGGAATACAGGGGAATATACATTTACTCTCCCGGCCGGAAGAGGTGAGGAAATCCATTTGTTTGCTTTTTTCAAAAACAAATACCGGAATATTTTTTCGGAAAGCCGCTTTCTGGGAACAGTGGTAAAGGAAAAATAAACTGTACCCCGGCAACAGAAATGAACAGGTTCATTTCGTTCTACTGCCGGTTTACATTATCTTTGCCGCCAGAATCAAGCTGTGCGGAATTATGAAAATGTGTATTGCAGAAAAACCGAGTGTGGCCAGGGAAATCGCTAATATTCTGGGAGCTACGAACCGGCGGGATGGGTATCTCGAAGGGAATGGCTATTGCGTGACCTGGACATTCGGCCATTTATGCACTTTACAGGAACCGGGAGAATACACGGAAAAATGGCAAAAATGGAACATGGGAACATTACCGATGATTCCTTCCAAATTCCGTATCCGGCTGATTGAAGACGAGGGAATAAAAAAACAATTCGCCATCATTGAAGAATTGGTTTCCAAGGCTGAAATGGTCATCAACTGCGGGGATGCCGGCCAGGAAGGGGAACTGATACAACGCTGGGTGCTCACA
>OFGG01002037.1_pt1 | contig 11813 bp, 11 predicted proteins | sample 1521701 | NCBI WGS metagenome assembly OFGG01 (sample SAMEA3504081, study PRJEB24116) | mouse gut metagenome | biome: mouse gut; feature: mouse-associated habitat; material: faeces | place: Denmark | collected 2011
ATAGAAAAATAAAGCGTCATGAAGCCACCACGCGATGGGTATCCTCTTGTCTCTCTCAGAAAGAAATACATGAAAGTTCATAGTATTACAAATAATGAAGGAATACTTTTTGACCCATTGAACTTCATCCATCGTCTGAATCATCAGATTCTCATCTACGATTACCGGTATTCCTTCCCCGGTCAGTATCTTTCGCAGCGGACCGTCCAGCATGGATCCATAAACAACCCGAAGTCCTCTTTTTATCAGTATCTGCGCCGCATGATACAAAGCGATAGCCGGACCTCCCATTGTAAGATCATTGCTCAGTAATAAGATTTTTCTATCGCTTTCAAGATTACTTTTACAGTTGTTTTTACGATTATTTCCAATATTATTTCTACAATTCTTATCTTCCTATTCTTTTAAATCATAATAACGGACTTCTCTTTTTACCAAAGGATTACAGATCAAATCATGTAAATCGAAGAAATGATATATTTTACTCTCTTCTACACCCAGATTTGTCAGCTGTAATTTCATAATTCTGACATAGAAGCTTAAAATAATGATTACATCAAACTCATATTGAAAAACATCCTCTGGAGGGATTACAAGGACACCGTCTATGTATTGCCCTTGCTTATCTTTGGAATTATCAATCAAGGCGATGATATCTTCTCTTGTAAACCATATTTTGTAACGATTATAATATTCGCCAGTACCGAAAAGCATAAATTTCATCTTACACCTAACTCCATTTTCAATCCTTTAAACTTTCCCATTCCAATATGCTGAAATATTATGATGTGTCCTCCTCTTACTTTCATCCGGAAGAACCATCCAGTCACTGCCGTATAGATTACCAAGGTATTCCTCAAATCCCACAGGAACATTTACCTCTATATCTTCAAACGGCATTCTCAATGTTCCGTTGTATACCCGCCTCGTTGTACAGTCTCTCTCTCCATAGGCAGTTCCCAGAACTCCTACATAGCCGGACTCGTCAAAATCATATCTGGACAAAAATTCTTTCTGCTTACCATACCATTGCGAAAATATATTCGTATTACCATTCAATGCATAGAACTCCTGCCAAATTCCCCGGTTCAACTCCTTATAATCTGCAAAAAAAAGAGCTCTTTTCTCCTCATTATCAGGAAGTCCGATCAAGGGAAAAACATCAATCCATAATGGATTAATTTTGCGAACTGTTCCAATGTCTTCGTTAACAACTGTTCTTTTATCCAGCACCTTTGCGAAGGGATCCGGAAAATCATTAACCTCAGAAGTACCAAATCCCGTCATTCCAAATCGTTCTGTTTCTTCAAAAACGTGAATAAATTGCAAATAGTCTCTCCATGGCAGAAAAATATCTATATCATCATCCCACGGAATAAAACCTTTATGACGAATTGTCCCGAGAAGCGTCCCTCCGCATACCCAGTATCTCAGACTATTCTTTTTACAAATCATATCCACGTATTTTAGTATCTCTTTTTCTGTTCGCTTTATCTCCTGTAAAGACATTTTAGTTTTATTTTTCAAAATCTTATCCAATTCATTTTCTTTAAAATCATATACTTTATAAAAATGAATATTTTCTTTATATCCTAACTCTTCAAGCCTCGCTTTTTCCTTTTCATAACATTTTGATGTAATCAGGATAGTTACTGTCTGATCATACCGCTTTAGTCTCTCTTCAACTGTCCATATATCTATAAGATCTGTTTTATGATTTAAAAAACGACAAGCAAAATTCTTTATTTCCGTCTTATATTGCAATACAAGCGCTTTATCATCAGATATGTATCCTTCCACATTGGCATATCCCAGATTGGAAAGAATCGTACGCATAGCAAAAGAATTACGATCCAAACCATGCAAAATGATCTTCCTCTCTTCATAAATTACTCCCTGTCTGACCAACTGTTCAATTCCTTCCGCAATCGCTCCTATCAAACTCTTAATCCGATATGTTTCCATCTTAATCCCCATTCATTACTAAGTATCTATGAAATTTTCTCTTTATCTTCGATCCTCTTTATAATCCGTATGGAATTTCTAATTCCATCGTCCAAAGGATATGCTGCCTGCCACCCTAACTCTCTTAATGCGTCATTACTTATAATTTGATCCTTAATCGGAGAGGTTTCTAACTTTTTCACATTATCAGGAATACACATCTCAACTCTGCATTTTCCGGCCGCCGCACACTTCTCAGCAAATTCCCGGACAGAACATCTCTCACCTGATGAAACCCCATATACCTTTTTACCTGCTCCTCTGGTTAACGCAGTTAAAATTCCGGATACACAGTCCGCAACATATGAAAATGTACGAATCTGCTCCCCTGTGCTGTACATTTTTATATCCACACCTTTTGCCGCCGATAAAATAAATTGCGTTGTCGCCCTGTTATCATGCATTGTCACATTCGGTCCAAATGTATGTCCAGGTCTTACTATCACTACATCTGTTTTATATTCCTCACTATAAGATATACACAATGTTTCCGCCGCTTTCTTCCCCACCGGATAACATGCCCGAAATGTCAGATGCTCCACCTGCTCCTGCACTTCTCCAGATGAGATATATAACACACGGCACTTTGGATTAAATCGTGCTGTCTCCAATATTTTCTGTGTTCCAACCACATGAGAAATTAAAACTTCTGCCGGCATCTTCCTGAATGCCTCCGGATGCCCATATCCTGCCGCATGGATAATATAATCAAAGTCTTGCCTGATATCCAACACTGTTATATCTGACTCTATAAACTGAAAGCTTCCCTTTCTTTCTCTATACTCTTTTCCAAATCTAATCCCTAACCGATCCTTGCTGCGGCCCGCAGCATATACGATAATTCTTGCATCGAAATTCTCATTGGCATAGAGAAAACATTCTGTAATGAAAGAACCAATCAACCCAGAGGCCCCTGTAATAAGCACTTTCTTTCCATAATACTTATAAAAATCCATTGTCTGTCTAATCGCAGACTCTATATCTCTGCAATATGTCTCACTTCCCATATATCTCATAATAAATCCCGCCGTTTAATCTTTTAACCATTCCGCACGCTTTGCTAAGAGCAATGCCTTGAAAATATCAATATCCTCTACCGTTGTAAGCTTTAGATTTTTCTCTGATCCTTTTGAGAAGTGAACTTCTTCACCCATCTCTATCATAAGAGTGCATGATGCTGTGGAATTTGTAATCCCCTGTATCAATGCTCTCTCATGTAATTCCAACAATCTACCCACCCTGAATCCTTGCGGGGTCTGTGTTCTCTTCAAATGGTTTCGATTAAACAACTGCGCAGAGTCTTCTTCATTCTCTGACACCAGCATCGCTTCCGCACATGGAATTACTGCAATACCAGAACCAAATTCTACAGTTTTGTTAATACAGTCTGAAATAATCTCTTCCGATACCATTGGTCGGATTGCGTCATGCACAAGAACAATATCTTCTAAATCATGATTTTTCTTAATTTCCTTCAACCCCCTGTATATAGAATTCTGCCCGCAGTCCCCTCCTTTTACTATAGCCGTGACTTTGGCCAGATTAAACTGCTTTACATATGCCCAAAGCACCTTCTCCCATCCCTCGATACATACCACCGTAATCGCATCAATGGCAGGATGTCTTTGGAACACCTCTAAAGTATAGACAATAACTGGCTTCTCGTTCACTGTGAGAAATTGTTTGGGAATATCCTGATGCATACGGTTTCCGCTGCCGCCTGCTATGATCATGGCAATATTCATAGATTTTTCCTCTTTCTTTTATCACTACTTTACCTATTGCTTTTACCCTCTGTCATTCCGGTAATTTTATCGCTTCACACTCTGAAATAAAAAATAACTGTTCACGTTTACATCTATTACCAATATGCCGCTCTATATCACTTGCTATTTCTTTATTTAACAGGGAAACAACTATACCTGTATTTTCATTAATATCTGCATCTTCTAAGCTAATGACATTTTCTGTATCTACTGGATTAGTAACGATAAACCCTTGTTGATTCCAACCTTTATAAGAAAAATAAATTGCAAGATTTTTTCCGCAGACTCCTGAACCATAAATATAAAGATTAGCATGATTTTTATAGAATATCTCCAGACTGTTATTAGGTTTCTCCCCCCTTCCCCGAATATAGAATTGATTTTCCATATATGATATAATCCAATCAACAGGATACAGGTTTTCTTTTTCTAAATATGTAAGAACTTCCAATACCTCTTTAAAACCTGGATTTCGAATTAGTACACACTTCTTTTTCATCACCGGGACCTTATAATCCTTAATTAGTTTTAAAGGCTTACTGTAACATGGATTTTCGTTTTTATTCAAAGTACAATTATGAACATCTATATATGATATTCCTTTAAATCCTTGTTGCTTTAAACATCGGTTAAGACCAATCTCGTAATTCACAATAGCCTCTCTGAAATTCTTAGGATACGAATAATTTTCCCAAAAATCACGAAATGCTCTGCTTTGTACTATTCCCCTTTTAAATACTAAAAAGTAACTGTGAATATGAGCATCAAATTCATAAACAGGATTACTGAATTCTCCTGAACTCTGTCCGGTCATACCCCAAAAATCACATTCCATCTGATCCATCAGATCAAATGTGTCCTGTAATGGATAGAAGAAGCAAAAGAAAGAATCATTTACAAGAATCAACTCATCATATTGTGATAATTGACTCCATCCTATAAAATTACATAATACATCCTTATATGCTCCCGAATCATACCCTCTATTATCTCTAAAGAAAACATAATCCGTAAATGAGTGGATGTATTCCAAACCACACTCTACTTCCCTATAATTACAAACAAGACATAAATCAAAACAACATTCTTTTATAGATTTCAATGCCTGACATATGTATTTATATATTCTGCATTCTTTATTGTAAGTCATATAAATACATAAGCGATTCATAAAAATCTCCTTCTTTACATATTAATTTAAGCGCACTATTATCCACCAAATATATCTTTAATCAATTATACACAAAAATAATTTTCAAATCCTCGCGCTTCCAACAATGGAATTACCTGCAGCTGATTCTCCTTATTCATACACAATATGATTCCATAATCATTTAGCGTTTTGATTTCAGACAGATATTTTACAGGTATTCCATCTATGTCTTGCGGCTTTTCCTGATAATCAGAAACAACATATGCTTCAATATTGGGCAATAAATTTTTACGCGCCCGCGCCTCTTCACCCACCCCATAAACCATTATTTTAGAATACTTCCTACAAAAGATTTCTAATCCACAAATACGTAAACGCTCTAACATTTCATCATAATTATGAAAATTTCCGCATTTCCTTCTAACATGATCTGCAAACTTATATAAATAATACTGTAAATTTACTTCATTCATGGAAGCATACTCTACTGTTTCAACAATTCCTGAATAGTAACCTGCATCTTGGGCTAAGTAACTCCATAAAAACTCCAAATATAATACGTCAGTTCTTTTTATATTCTTCAATTTTTTCAAGACACAACCACGAATCCAGAAATTATTCGTAATACGAAAAGGCGGTTTTATTTCAGAAATCTGACAGTTTAACCCCATATCATTTATCACACGCTGTACTTCCCCAAATTTCTTATACCAATTTCTTCCATACTCACCAAAATAATTCCCGAAATTGGGCTGCGGCGACGCCAAGAAACCTAAAAACGCATTTTTTTGGAAACATTCTATTACCCCGTTGATATGATTATTATCTTTTAACATATTTTCCCAAACATTATAAAAATATGATTTTCCAATACAGCTAAATTCGACTTCTGAGGTGACGTCTGCATCATGCAATACACATACATAATCATATTCTTCAAACTTCAGAAGTAATTCTACGAATGCCTCTTCATCAGCCACTTTACATGTGTAATTATGTTTGATATAGTCTTCCAAAAATTCCTCATTCTCAGCAATTATATTTATAGAAAAATTTTGATTTATCTTTTTTAAATACTCTAACACATATTCCGAAGACTCCTTATATGCAATAAATACTACAATTGCAATACTTACATTTAGATTCTTCTCTTTTTCATTAGAAATAATATACTGTAAATGTAATGTTTGCTGTAAATCTGCTATATTATGTATTCGAACAATATTTTCCAATATAAGATTTACATCATAATTTGTTTCTTTATCAATATAATCTAATGCCTGTTTAAAATTCTGTTGTGTCTGACAATACAATGTATTGACTGAAAACGGCTGTTTTTTCAAAAATGGAAAATTGCGTTTCTCCATCATTTCAAACGGAATCAAAGCATATTGCGAGTAATTATTTTTGGAATTTATCGAATCATTTACTTTCGTATCAGCCAAAGCATCATATGTATACCCCAGATCAGAAAAATACCGAGTAAATCCTATTTCATACTGCGCAATGGTCTCTTTAAATGTCTTAAAATAAGGTAAGCGAATCCAATAATTCATAAACTCAGAGCTATGCAACATCTTCGAACCAATTACCAAAAAATAAGATTGAATATGCTCGTGCACATTTCCGACAAAATAATTTCTACCTTCTCCATGAATTGCTAACCCCCAAAAGTCAACCAACCTTTGTTCCATCTCAGAAAATACACTTTTCATAGATCTCAATGGTCCATATATAGAATCATTTACAAGTACTAACTCGTCATACTGTAAGACTTTATCCCATCCTATATACTCACATAATGCATCTTTAAAGCCACCCGCATCAAAACCAATGTTAAAACGATAAAATATTTCATCAGCAAATTCCTTAAGAATATTTAAACCACTCAAAATTTCCTCTTCATTACAAACCACAACCAAATAATCAACACAAGTTTTCAATTCTCTGAGCATATAGCCTATGTATTTATCAATTATCTTTTGTTTGTCATATGTCAAATAGATACAAAGCCGCTTCATCTATAATTGCCTTCCTTTATTTCTCAACTATTACTTCTATTAATAAATTAATTCTTCTAAAGTAAAAACCTTTCCTGTACAACGTTTTTCTAAACATTCCTTTATTTGTTTAGATTCTTTCATCATTGTTACTATTATCCAGTCAACTAATTCCAAATGTTCATCAGGTCGTTTAACAGTCAAATCTTCAAAGATCCTTTTTTCTTTATCTATTCCATATTTAATTTCTACCGGCAAACTTCTCACTTCATCAAAAAATATTTTTCCCAATTTCCCCAACCCATAAATTGCAATTGTTTTCACGTTACTTCCTTCATAAAAATATTTTGAGAAAATAGTTCCTTCCTTATTATATAAATTCTTTATATGCCATTCATACAACAATCTTTCCATACAATAACTTATTCGATTTTCATATGCTTTTTTTTGCAAAAACTTCATTGCTATATATAATAATTCCGGATATTCTTTTCCGATATCGCAAAAGATATTTTTTACCATTTCTTCAGGAACTTCCTTTTCATATATGATATTAAAAAGATTATTTAACGCTTCTTCTTTATTCAAGTATTTGCAAATATATTGTTTATATAAAAAGCCTATTGCCTCTACAAATTTAATCTTATCCCTTCCTATACTGTTTTCCTGTATCTCATTAAAACTAAGACATTCTTCACTCCCAACTCCATTTATATTAAAGCAATACATCATTCTAAGAACTAACTCCCAATCCTGTAAACGCGGTAAATTTTCAGAAAAACCACCAATCTCTAAAAATAATCCTCTTTTTAATAATATAGTATTCAAATCAATTACATTTTCATATAATTCTCTTTTTTTCAATTCATCTTCTTTCATAATTTGGCTTGGGAGTACTCTTTTATTTACCCCATCTGTAATCTCTACTTTTCCATAAAAAAAACATCTTTTATAAACACATTCTTCAATTCCGCTTATTTGCAATTCCAGTCTGTTCTCTGGCCAGTAATTATCGCTATCTAAGAATGCTATATATTCACCTTTCGCATTTCTCACTCCGATATTTCGTGATTCATTAGATCCTTTATTTTCAAAATTTTCAAAATATAAAATCTTATTCGAAATATATTTTTTTACAATTTCTCTCGTGTTATCCTTAGATGCATCATCTACAATAATAAGTTCCCAATCCTCATATGTCTGATGTATCACACTCACTATAGCCCTCTCTATTATGTAAGCTCGATTGTATGTCGGCATAATTATCGATACCATATTTTATCCTCTCATTAATACAAAATAATCAAATTTCTATTCTTTCTCTTATTCTTCCTTTACTTAATAATTGTATCAAATCAATAACTCCATTTTCCCCGTTCCCCGTACTATTAGCTTTCATTCCAAAAGTAAAAAAATCATTGTCATTCTTGTCAAATATACTAACTGACGACTCTAAAGCCGTGTTAAATGGAACAAAAATAATTTTATTATCATATGGAAGCTTATCAAATTCTTCTGCAACATCTTTGCAGCTAGTTGTTGAAACTACTAGTAAATTATTATAATTTATCCTATCCTTCCTTCGTTCCCAACATCTCTTTGCTTCATCAAAACTTGCGTAATGATTAAAAAATATCCTTATATCCCCCAATCTTCCTACCGGATAACTTTTTCCTTCTCTTTCTCCATATACATCTTTTTCATATATTAATGGCAATGACATATAATTATCAAAATCTGAAAGTAATTTATTAAATTCTGTATCTAAAAAAAATAGATTTATAAAAGGTGAATTAAATTTCAAACCAAAATAATGATAACAAATTCCTCCCCAACAATTCCTTGAAATGATACTAATCTTGCTATTTTTTATTTCTATATATTCTTCAAAATCAAAATATGGTATTGAAAATACTCTTATAGGAATCATACATTCTCTGTTGATTCCCAAAAAAATGCTTTCTTTTACTGCTTCCTCATAATTATTCATTGCAACAATACAATAATCAAACTCTAAATATTTTAAGTTTTTTTTCTCTATAAATGGATACGAATCAATTTTTTTCAAACCATTATCATTAGATACAATGCCGCAAATAATTATTTTTTCCTTCGACTCCTGATATTTTATTAAATTAAAATATTGATTATACCATTTTCCCATTCCCCATATAATTACTTTATACATCAATTTCAACTCACTTATAATTATAAAATTTATTTCTGTCAACTTTTACGGACAACATGTAATCTGCTTTTTTTAATAAATTCAAATTTTTCTTTATTATTCGTAAAATATTCGTCTACTGCCGTTTTACATCCTGACCACGTAAAATAATCGTCAATTACAATTACTCCATTTACAGAAAGATTTGGTACTATTTCCTGCAAACTTATCTTCACAGATTCATACCAATCACAATCTATGTGTGCAAAGGCAATTTTCTCATTAATATGCAGCGTATCTTCATAAAAGCCTTTAACTAGATAAATTCCTCTTTCATTCAGGTTATCAATATTAAGAGCACTTCTAAAATTACTTTCGACCTTTTCATATAAATTTTTTTGGTATCCATAATATTCGTTGCCGTCAATACCCTGGGATTCCCCTTTAAATATCGTATCATAACGTTGATGCGCATCTTCTCCATCTCTTCCACTCGGTGCCGGAATCATTCCAAAACTATCATAAACATATAGCCTCTTATCTTTCTTTGCACATGCTATACATATACTAGAACCACCTAATGCACATCCTGTTTCTACTATAATACCTTCAACATTATTACATCTATCTACTTCTGTAATTAATTCTTCTAATGCTTCAGCATTTAAATAAGTTAACTTTTTATTTAAAACTTCTTCTATTATCTTCTTTTTCATTTTTATTCTCTCTATCGCAAATACTCTTAATTAAACAAAATATCTCTTCTCCGACTTCACTACTTAACATTTTTTTATTCAAATCAATTTCTTTGCAAATCTCTTTCATTAAACTCTTTTTTTCTGTTTTATGCGACTCATATATTACATGCCTTTTCTCTTGAGATAATCCAAATTTCAATGCGAATTCATCTATACTTATTTCGTATTCTTCAACTCCGTCTGTTTCGGAATTAATAACAATCAGTTCATTAGCTCTCCAAGGCAATATCACTATCCTATTTTTAGTTTTTACACATTCAATAAATAATGCTTTTCCTTCTACATTTTTATCACTATTCACTATATGTATTTGTTTTACCTTACTATCCTTTTCATCTATTTTATAGATACCATTGGACATTACTGATAACAAATATATTTTTTCCCCACAAGTTACAATTTGCGGATATATATCACTTTTCTCAAATTCCCCTTCATAAATAAACTTATCTGTAATCCCCTCTTCCCTTGTCCATGTATAAACTTGATAGCCAAATTTGCTTGCTAGCAATAAATTATCATTATATTCACAAAAACTCCCAACGTTAATTCCTTCGGGCAAAGAATATGTATCTACCGTCTTTTGTTTCAAATCATAAGATTGTAATTCGCTCCCGCTGTTTGTAATAAACCAAATTTTATTATTTATTAAATGCGCCGATGGAATAAACTTATCCTCCGTTCTATTTTTAATATTCAAAGGACAATGTATTTTCTGAAATTTATAAGTCTTTATGTCGAATGAATATAAACAATCATATATATATAATGGAACAATAATTATCTCATCTTCATAAAAAAAAGCATTCATTACAATAATTTCATCCAACAAATCCATATCATATATATTTTCATGTCCAGATTCAATATTATATTTATAGATTCCAATACCCGTATTTCTAACAAAAAACAGACTATTTTCTCTTGTAAGTATCTTCCTATAGTATATTGGAAAATGTGAATTTACCAGTGAAATTAATTCTATAGTCCAACTTAATGTATTCATAGCATAAATATACCATCCGGAACTTTCGATGGTCCATAATTTATCCCCATATTCACAAGCATCTGCACATTTAAAATTTCTCATTTTTCATGGTATTCCTTTCGCTCAAATATTTAAATTTTTATCAAAACGTAAGTACACTCCCCCTCTTTGTTCATATATTTCATCAGTCAGATGAAAATTATATTTTTCATACATTTTAATTATTTCTCCCATAACAAAATGATTTTTCCACCCATTAAGCATTCTGGATAAGATATCCGGATATGTATATAAAGTGCAGTATGTCATCAAAACAGTTTTACATCTTTGGCAGACATTACGCAAAAAAACTTCTGGACAAATGATATATTCTAATATTCCTGCCAAAAAAATAACATCAACATACATATCCGGAAAATCACCTTTATTAAAATCACATACTATTGTTTCGTGATATTTTTGTACTTTATCAACCGGATAGTACAAAATATTTTTTTCGATCATCCTTTTCAAAGACATATTTCCTGCTCCGCAATCCATTATGGATGAACACCCTTCGGGCATAAGTGTCAACAATTCTTTATATCTGAAATCCCAAGGTCCGTCTGCCTGTGAAAAGTCATATCTGTTCTCATTATCTTCCCATGAATTCATCGGATAACAGGAAGGAATATCCCCATCTCCCAACCAATTTGGAGCCCAGACAAAATCTCTATTTTCAACAAATCCATCCTTTTCTAATTTCTTATAAATCTTATTTTTATTAATTATATTGCTAATAAATAAAAAAAATTGAGATTGATTTAATAGCCAATTATAATCTTTTACTCTTTTTTCTTTATAAAAATTTATATTACACGACTCTTCTATAATAAAATCCACTTTATTCATAAATTCTATATCATACTTTTCTATTTCACTGGTTAATCCATATATGATATACTTTTTCATAATTTCCCCTTACTATTTTGAAATAA
>OFGG01002045.1_pt1 | contig 11767 bp, 14 predicted proteins | sample 1521701 | NCBI WGS metagenome assembly OFGG01 (sample SAMEA3504081, study PRJEB24116) | mouse gut metagenome | biome: mouse gut; feature: mouse-associated habitat; material: faeces | place: Denmark | collected 2011
CAAAATGTCAAATTCTTTATCGACTGGGAGAAGCATGAACTGCGGATCACACAGGGCAAGACAGGGGAGCCGCTGGTGCTCCCGCTGCCCGCAGACGTCGGCTGGGCCATCATCGACTACATGAAGAATGCCCGCCCGGTATCGGATGCGCCGGAGATATTCCTGCGTGCTGTCGCCCCGTATGTTTCCCTGCACAACCCGGACAACATCCTCATCCGGTATATGCGGATGGCGAAGATCCCTTATGAGCGCCTGCCACACCACGGCCTCCACACGCTCCGGCACAGCCTTGCCACGCATATGCTGGAAGAGGATATCCCCATCACTACGATCCAGGGAGTCCTCGGCCATTTGAATATCGAAACCACGGAGCGGTACACCGGGATTGATATCAGCCAGCTGAAAAAATGCGCCCTGGAGGTGCCCGGCTTATGAAAGAAGAAAAACTGATCATGCTGCGCGGCCAGAGTGTTTTCGCCCCATATATCGCAGATTTTGTCAGGCAGAAAAGGGCTCTTGGATGCAAATATAATGCGGCGGCGGAAACATTGAACATGTTTGACAGCTTCTGTGCTGGACTCGGCATAATGGAGCCGAGACTGACGGATGCACTGTATGAAGCATGGTGCCGGAAACGCCCTGCTGAAAATGGGTCCACCCACCAGATACGGGTAACGTATATCCGGCAGTTTTCTGCATTCCTCCATGATAACGGCATGGAGGCTGTGGCATCCTTCCATCCACTCCCAAAACGTTCAAAGGCATTTGTTCCATATATTTTTACTGCAGGCGAGATACAAAGGCTTATGGATGCCGTTGACGGACAGAATGCCGCCCCTATCCCTGGAACCCCTGTCAGGCATCTGGTATATCCTGTGCTTTTCCGGATGCTCTATGGGTGCGGCCTCCGCGCTTCCGAGGCGGCAAGGCTGAAAACGGCGGATGTCGACCTTGACGCAGGGACAGCCGTGGTCAGGATGGCCAAAGGCGGAAAAGACCGTATGGTGGCCATGTCCGACAGCCTCACCCGGATATGCCGCAGTTACCGGATGCATGAGGAGATCCGGGCGTTTGAAAGTGAATACTTTTTCCCTTCAAGGGACCATGGGTATTACGATACCAGCACGCTTTACGCCGATTTCAGAAAATACCTGCAGCTCTGCGGCATCCCCCACAAGGGCAGGGGAAAAGGCCCGCGCCTGCATGACCTGCGCCACAGCTATGCCGTCCATGTCCTGAACGGATGGGCGGCGCAGGGCAAGGATCTGTATGCATGCCTCCCCGTACTGCAGCGGCATCTCGGGCATGCGAGGATCTCAGCCACGGAAAAATACCTGCAGCTTGTACCGGACGCTTTCACGCAGGTGACCGGCCCGTTTGAATCCATGTTTGGCAGCGTATTTCCGGAGGTGGCAGATGAAGAAGGATGACTTTCCATACTACCTGAGCAAATTTTTCCAGAGCTACCTTCCGGGCAGCCGCAACGTCAGCGGGAATACCATACTTTCATACAGGGACACTTTCACAAAGCTGCTCACGTACCTGCGGGATGCCCGTTCCATAGCGCCGGACAGGGTGTCCTTCCGTGACCTGGACAGGAACGCCATAGAAGATTTCCTGTCATACCTTGAAAATGACCAGGGCTGCAGCATATCGACCAGGAACCAGCGGCTGGCGGGGCTGAAGTCCTTTTTCCGTTTTGCGGAGGTGGAGCGCCCGGACCTGCTGGCAGGCTGCCAGGCCATCCTTTCGATAAAGAATAAAAAGTGCCCGAAGCCGGTCATAGACTACCTTTCCGGCGATGAAACGCAGCTTCTCCTGAAACAGCCGGACACATCGTCCGCAAAAGGCAGGCGTGACCTGGCGCTGCTGTCCCTAATGTACGATTCCGCCGCAAGGGTCCAGGAACTCTGCGACCTTAAGGCGGGCAGCGTCCGGCTTGACAGCCCCGCTGTCGTGAGGCTTTACGGCAAGGGGTGCAAGACGAGGGACGTTCCGCTGGATGCGCCCTGCGTCAGGATACTCAGGGCTTACATGGCTGAGAACCGCCTGGACAGAAAGGAGATGCAGGATACGCCGCTGTTCTTCAACAGCCGGAAGGAGAAACTTTCCAGGGGCGGGGTTTCCTATATCCTTTCAAAATATATCACCCTTGCCAATGAGCGCGGCGGCTCCATCCCGTCCGGGATCACGCCCCACTGCCTGCGGCATTCAAAAGCAATGCACATGGTCGAGGCAGGCATAAACCTAATCTATATCCGGGATATGCTCGGCCATGAATCAGTTGAGACCACGCAGGTCTATGCCAAAGCCAACCCTGAAACAAGGCGGATGGCATTGGAGAAAATGGAAAGCAAGAATCCAAATCCGCCAATGCCGGACTGGAATGATAACCCCGACATCATGGATTTCCTGCATGGCCTGAAATAATTATGTCAAGTATAATCTCCGATTTTGCTGGTTTTCCGGCAGCTTTGGAGATTTTCTGCACATAACCATTCACTGTTCATAAAGGCAGTTATGTGTAGCTACACATAACGGGCTGAATCTGCACAGTGTGTTCCAGAAAGGGACGATAGATTATTCTCTGTATTAAATTATTCGAGGAAAATGCTGTTTTAGAGTGTAAATACAGCATTTTCAACCATTCTCCTCGAATAATCTTTATACTGCTATCTTTTCAGAAAAATTGGGGTATTGCTTTTTTCTTTGGATGTCTCTGTAGTTTCAGGGAACCATTTTGCAGCCCAGTTTTTTAAATCCTCGTCCATTTTCTTTTGGGACAGGACGGCATAAAGCTCTGTCGTATAGACGGATGAATGGCCGAGGAAGGTGCGGATGACTTCCATCGGGATTCCTGATTCAAGCATATGTGATGCTGCCGAACGCCTCATGGTATGCGGGGTATAATCGTTACTCCTAAATTTATCGGGATGTTCCTGCTTTGCTTTGGCAATGTATTTTTTGTAGACTTCCTCAATTGCAGACACAGACATTTTTTCATGCGTCTGCGATTTAAACAGGTACGCTTCAGGCTTGTCGGCAATGCCCCGGTAACGGATATATCCCTTTATGAGCCGGGCACATGGTTCAGAAATCCAGACAGTCCGGGATTTTCCGCCTTTGCCCTTTATGATGTCAACGTTGGCGCCTCCGGTTTTGTTAAAGCGTATGTTTTTGACCTTGAGTCTGCAGGTTTCCTCGCAGCGTGTCCCTGCACCATACATCGCTGACAGAAGCACTTTGTCACGCCTGCCGATTTCCGTATGGTCGCTGGGCATTGTCAGAAGTATCTGCACCTCATCCAGGGTAAAAATTGATTTTACATTCCGCTGTGCTTTCTTCTGTGGGATTTTGCTAAGCGTATTTCTCAGGAAAGCAGCTTCAAGGCAGATATTTCTGGCATATTTTGAAAAGGAATTCAATGCCGCAAGTCTCTGGTTTCTGGTTCTGGCGCTGCAGTTCCGGCTTTCCTGTAACCAGTCGAGAAAGCCGATTATGGTTTCATAATCAAGTTTATCAAACGAAATCTGGTCGGATGGCAGGTTTTTATGCTCATACAGATAATCCAGCAGGAGGCGGTATGTTGTCTTGTAGGATTCCACCGTCTTGCTGCTGCAGCCCTTTTCCAGGGGAAGGTACGAACTGACGAAATCCTCCATTACATCCAGAAAAGTGTACTTGTCAGTCCTCATAGCACACCTCCGGGAAAACCCCGCCGCTGAAAGCGGCAAATTTCTGGAATTCATCCATGAACATATCAGTGGTGAATTTCATATACCGTTCAGTTTCTTTCAGGCTGTTGTGCCCAAGGTAAATGGACAGGTACGGGACGGAATTATCCGTGCTGATCCCCATTGTTTCAAGCTGTTTGAAAGACCTTAATACAAATGTGTGCCTGAGACAGTGGAAACACGGGCCGCGTTCGTATTTCCCTTTGGAAACCGTTATCCCGGATTTTTCGAGAATATGGGCGAAACGGAAATATATTTTCATGCTTTCCACATGCAGGGAATCATTTTTCCCAGGGAAAAGCCATGCGTCAGGATTATCAGGAATGCCGACTGCAAGGCAGTATTTTATGAGGATCCCGGTCAGGCTCCCGTGCATTGGCACAATCCGCTGTCTGCCGTTTTTTGCTTCTTCGATGGTAAGTATCCCGCTGTCAGGATTGAAGTTTTTTCGCTTCAGACACACTGCTTCAGATATCCTTAATCCGCAGCACAGGGCAATCCGGATGATTACCGGCAGCATAGCTCGCATATATGGGATGGAGTTATTCCACCTTGAGGGATATGAGTCAGCAGTCCTGATAATGAGGCTGGTTTCTTCTTCACTGAAAATATATGGCATGTAGCCGTCATGCTGTTTCGGCACATCAGGGACATATGCTTCAACCCCTGTTTTGGCCAGAAATCCTATATAAGCCCGTATGGTACACACTGCATGAACTATCGTGCTGTCTGAACCATGGAGCCCTGCAATCCACCCGTCGACAGCATCCTTAGTGATGGAATGGATATCATTGACCGACAGGTAGTCATCGAAGCTTTTTAGCTGCCGTCTGCTGACGGCAATAGTCCTTTCCTTTAATACAGCAGCCCTCAGCTGAAGGAACTGGTTTATGGAATCAGCAAAAATGCTGTTAAACTGTACTTCTTTCATATGGATGCCCTCCCTTCCAGCAGTTCTTTTAAGAAGCCGGTAGGTTCCGGTGCGGGAAGGGCGCACTGTCTCAGATTATTTATATCGAGTGCGGCGTAATGCTGTATTACATTGGGATCGTTATGCCCCAAAACATGCCTTACAACTTCATAAGAAACACCGTCGTTTACCATGGAAGTTGCCGCAGAGGAACGGAAAATATGGGAGCCATGCCTCCGCTCGCCGGGTTCCACGCCGGATTTTCTCATATAAGCGGCGGTGATCCTGCGGGTGACGCTTGTCGTCAATGGCCTGTAAGGCGCATACAGGCTGAGGAATATTTTGTCCTCCACGGAGTCCGGGCGGCTATTTTTTATATAATCCTCAAGGGCATCTTTTATTTCAGGTATAAGGGGAAGGCTCTGGTATTCCCCCGTCTTTTCCTGTGTGAATGATATCCGGCCGTTTTTGAAGTCCACTTCATCAAAGGCCAGTTTAACGATATCCCCGGCCCGCATTGCCAGCCTTGAAGCCAGAAGCAGGATACAGCGGTTTCTTTTCCCTGATGCCGTGGAAGTATCTATGGATTCCTCAATTCTCCGGATCTCCTCCGGGCTGTAAACCGAAGGGAGTGCTGATTTCTTAGGCGCTTTCGGCACAAGGTAGGAATGGTCTTTTCCTGTGTATGCCGCTTCATAAAGAAACAGCAGGAACTCCCGGACAAAGCGCCATGCGTCTTTGTTGCTGACTTTCAGGCAGGCTTTGGCAACCATTGAATCTTCCATGCAGTCCGGACTGGCGCATCCGGACTGGCTGAGAAGCTGGCAGAATCGGGAACAGTTGCGTATCTTTGTCTCTATTGTAGATTCCCTGTTGCCTTTTAACCTGCAGTAGGACGCATAATCATCAAGTGCCTTGCAAAAGCCATCAGGCGCAACCCTGGCATTCTTTGAATGGCGTGCAATAAAGCCGTACCCGTTTAAGGCATCGTTAACTTTGCTGATAAAAACAGCAAGCCCCTGGCGTGTTGTTTTTTTGACATCCCTGTTTTTATTGAAATCAGAGATAAACTGCTGCCCGATTTCAGGAGAATAGTCATGGCAGCCATTTTGAACCATATAGGACTCAAGCGCTGCAAATCTGAACCGCAGATAATTCTGGTACTGTTCAGAGTAGTGGTTTTCCTGGATCAGCGAGAAAAATTTCTGCTTTAAGACAGGAATTGATTGTTTTACTTTCTGCTCCATAAGCGGAACCTCCTTATAATCAAGATTCTTTAATTATAAGAGAACAGTTTTGGCTTATGTGTGATTATTCGAGGAAATCTTTATGAACAATCTGAAACTGGCTGTATTTAATAACTTCCTCGAATAATTCAATACAGAGAATAATCTACGTTATTCAAGAACTCAAATAAGGTGGAATTCCGTCTCTTTAATTCCACCACCCATGCTGGGAAGGTCAAGACCTATATCCAATTATGTTTGGCGATATCCGCGCAGGCGCTCAACCAGTCCAGTGCGGGACGCATCAAAACCACAAGCACCAATGAGAAATATACGTTTCGGACATGGCTTTTGCGTCTTGGCATGATTGGTGATGAGTTCAAGACTGCAAGGAAGCTTCTGCTGGAGAATCTGGAGGGCGGCATCGCATGGAAAGATCCAGAGCAGGCACAGCGGCAGAAGGAGCGGCTGCGGGCAGTGAAAGAAAAGAAAGAAGCAGCAAAACCAGAGAGGATTCAGACAGAAGAAATGCTGGAAGAACCACAAGAGGAAGAAGCGCAGGGAATGGGTATGACGCTGTAAATATTAGAAAACATAAAAATTTAAAGGAGAAGGAAAATGCAGAAAAGAAAAAAATATATTGCCTATGGCTCCAATCTAAATCTGAACCAGATGGCAGGACGGTGTCCGACGGCCAAGGTGGTTGGAAAGGGAGAAATTAAGGACTATGAGCTTTTATTCCGGGGATATGACGGCTGCGCAGTGGCAACGGTGGAACCAAGGAAAGGTGCCAGTGTCCCTGTGCTGATCTGGGAGATCGGTCCCGATGATGAAGGAAGGCTTGATGTTTATGAGGGATATCCAAGGCTTTACGGCAAAACTGATCTGGAGGTACAGACAGAGAATGGATGCGAATCTATCATGGCATACACGATGAATGACAGGTATCACATCGGAATGCCCTCAGACATCTATCTGGAAACCATCAGGAAGGGATATCAGGATGCCGGATTTGACACAGCGGTTCTTATGGACAGTGTCTCGCACTGCAGGGAGGTGGCTGTACAGGAACTGGAAGGAACGGAGGAGAATACATGGACCCAGCATCTGCTGTAGTCATAGCGAAGGCTGCCATCGCTGCCGGGAGCAGTAAGAAAGCAAGGACAGGGACCGCTTCTGTAATTGCAGCCCTATGCCTGCCGGTTATCCTGATCATTGTGTGCCTTATGAGTGTGGCTTCCGGCGGCGCGGACCATAACCGGGCGGCAGTACGGTTTGCTTTCAGGGGAGGGGATGCAGGTGCACAAATGCCTGCTGACTACAGGGAATATATCGCAAAGATGCAGGAGAGCTTTGCAGAGCTTGATACTGTCCTTGACAGGATTGAGGAAGTGGCAGAGGGGGAGCCGCCCGACCGTGATCTGGTCAGGGCGGTGTTTTACGCCCTGTATTTCGGCGAGAACAGGGTGCGGCTGGATGCGGAGGATTATGTCCGTTTTGCGGACTGCTTTGTGGATTATGAGGAAAGGACAAGGCTGATAGAGCATGAAGATGGCAGCACCGAGGAGGAGACCTACACCGCTGCGGTGGCAGTCACAAACAAGGTGGAAATATTTAACAACATCAAAAATGATTATGGTAAAGCCACAACTTATGAGCAGCAGTCCAATGCCGTGAATGTATGGTATCTCGCAAAATATGATACTGCCGCACCGCAGGAAGGAGATGGTTTTGATGACTGGCGCGGCTGGAATATGCCAGAGGAGACTGCTTATTATGATCTACCTGCAAGTGAGGCAGGCAAAAAAGTAGTAGATCTTGCCATGTCACGGCTGGGAGATCCGTATTCACAGAATTACCGGGGAAGGGGAAGCTATGTGGACTGCAGCTACCTCACGATGTGGTGTTACAGGCAGACAGGGATAATAATTCCCACAACTGCGGCGGAGCAGGGGCGTTATATGGTGGAGCATAACCTGACCATATCAAGACAGAACCTGCAGCCCGGCGATCTGGTATTCTGGAGCTACAAGCCCAATGGAAGGTTTATGAACATCACCCATGTGGGTGTTTATGCAGGAAACGGAAAGGTGGTGGATGCCTCTTATTCAAAAGGAAAAGTAGTGTACAGGAATTTATTTGACAGTGACAAACAGGTGCTTTATGGCAGGCCGCAGTAGTTTTTGATGCCAGAGGCATCTGTTTTTTATACACATGGGCGTCCAAAGGAAATGTGTCAGATAAGGCTGACGGACGCCCGGCGCAGCGAGTAGTGGAAGATAACGCTTCCCTGCTTGATTGAATATTTCAGGAAAGGAGCAGGGAGATTTGTCCGGACGATAAAGCATGCTTTGCTCTGGGAATGAATGGATTTAGAAAAACAGGCACTGGAGATATTAAGAACTTTTGAGGGCGGCGAACCTTACCAGCTTGGATACAGTGGAGGCAAGGATTCGGATGTAGTATTCCATCTTGCAAAGAAAAGCGGGGTAAAATTTCAGGCGGTACATAACCATACTACGGTGGACGCACCGGAGACTGTGAGGTATGTGAGAAGTAAAAGGGGAGTGGTCGTCTTATATCCGCCCATGAGCATGTGGGAGCTTATTGTGAAGCATAAGACACCACCCACGCGCCGTATGCGGTACTGCTGTGAGGAGTTAAAGGAGTATTCAGGTGCTGGGAAAAAGGTGATAACCGGCGTAAGGAAGTTCGAGAGCAGGAACCGGAGGCAGAATCAGGGGTTCGTCACCCTTATAAAACCAGATCGTACAGCAAGAAAACTGACAGATGATGAACTGTTTCTCTCAAACGATAAGGGCGGGATTGTTGTTATGAATTATGATAATTCTGAGGTACATCGCATGGTAGAGAGCTGCTACCGGACATCAAAGACGCTGGTAAATCCTATTTTAGAATGGGATGATGAGTATCTGTGGTGGTATATCCAAAAGGAGCAGATAGAGATTAATCCGTTGTACAGGGAGGGATTTCAAAGAATCGGATGTATCGGATGTCCAATGTCACGCCAATAAATTGGCAGGCAAGAAGCGCTGGCGTGAATTTGCCCGTTATCCAAAGTATAAGGACGCCTATATCCGTACATTTGCTAAAATGCTGGAATACAGGAAAGCCTGCGGCAACAAGGATGTCGCAGGCTGGAAAACACCGGAGAGTGTCTTTCAGTGGTGGATGGAGGATCAGTATATGGAAGGACAGATAAGTATGATTATTGAAGGAAATGAGATCACTGGTTTTCGTGAGAAAGGATGAAGTGAAAGTGGTGAAATAAGTTGTTATGAGGAAGAACAAAATAAATTGGAGGATAAAGTATGAGGGCAGATTTCAGGAGAAAGGAACCGGAAGCGAAAGTAAACGAGTGTGTCATAGAAAAAGTGATTGTACTGCCAGATGCGGAGTATGACTATTTTACCAGACATCTGTTGCACGATTATGACTTTATAGACGAAAACAGGGAGCTGATGGGTGAATGGGACAGCGTATGGCACTGCCTGTTGGTGACAGGAGACAGCAACGGGGAGGGCGTGCTTGTGCAGAGTGAGGGGTATTCCTATGCGCGGTATTCTGCATTTGTTCCATCTGTTTCTGGTCTAATTATACAGGAAAAGTGTGAAAAATACGGACACAGAGAGAACACGCAGGCTGAAAAATACTGCCAGCAGATGATATGAGATGGGGACATATGTGGCATATCAGGGAAAAATAGCAGATAAAGAAAAGAAACACAGCCTGTACTTCGTGCTGCTTTTTTAAGAGTATTGTGGTATGATAACAGTAGATCTGAAAGGATGGTGACAGAGTGAAGATACTAAGAAAAATAAACCTTTTCCAAAAAGAAATCAATACACTGCGCCCGTTGGAGGGGGAAATACTGGAGCAGATAAAGGATTATTACCGGGTGGGGCTTACATGGACATCGAATGCCTTGGAGGGAAACTCCCTGACAGAGAGCGAGACAAAAGTGCTTCTGGAGGATGGTCTGACAGTGGGTGGAAAGCCGCTCAGAGATCTATTCGAAGCAGTGGATCATGCCAAAGCCTATGACTTTATGTTTTCTGCGCTTCAGAACCGCTGCATTGATGAGTACACAGTGCTCAGGATGCATGAGCTGTTCTACCAGAATATAGAACCGGAATATGCCGGGTGCTACCGAAATATGCGGGTGATTATTACAGGTTCCCGTTACCCTGTGGCGGCACCGGGGAAGATTGAAGAGGAGATGGGGCGTCTGTTTGAGTGGATACAGAACGAGCGGGACGGATATCATCCTGTGGAATTTGCGGCCCAGCTCCATAAACGGTTTGTGTTCCTGCACCCTTTCAAAGATGGGAATGGCAGAGTAGCAAGGCTCCTTATGAACCTTGCGCTGATTCAGGACGGATACCTGCCAGTGATTGTTCCGCCTGTGCTGCGTCTGGAGTATGTGTCCCTGCTGGAGCGGGCACACTGGGATGACGGGGACTTTGTGGCATTCATCGCAGAGCGGGAGCTTGAATCGCAGAAAGAGATTCTGCGGCTGTTTCAGATACCGTTCCCAAAGGAAGAACAGAATATGGGACAGTCCCCTGCGCTATAGTATGATGACAACAGAAGAAAGAAATATGAAAATGGCGGTATGCCGGATACAGAAATGTGTCCGGTTTTTTTGTGCACAGGGGCACGTAAGGAAATTAGCAGCTTCGCTGCACGTGCCCCGCGCGGCGGGTAGGGGAAGATAGCACTTCCCTACTCGATTTTAGCGGACTGTCATGTGTTGTTAGAAGCAGAATTAAAGTCATTGAATAAAATAGTGTCATAGATTTCAGAGACCAAAAAGGAGGACAAGAATGGCAGACAGAGAGATTAAGATTACATTTCCAGAGAAGAAGATGGAGGCGCTTGTCTTTTTTCTTGGGGAGCAGAATGAGAAGATTGAGGAGGTGCTGACAGCGCATCTGGACAAGACCTATGAAAAGTATGTGCCCCAGCAGGTCAGGAAGTTTGTAGACAGCCAGATCGCTGCGGCGCAGGAGGAAGCGCCGATACCAGTGCCCAGAGCACAGCGGCAGACAAGAGAGCCAAGGGAGACAGGGCGGAGGAATGCCAGACAGGGCACAAGGCAGAATGCTTCCAGAGAAGAGGCACACAGCACACAAAGCGAAGTCGAAGTACAGGAGAATGATGTTGCTACCCATTTTTCCTGACCCATAATTACCATGGTTGCCTGTCACAGAATTAACCGATATAATGACATGAGAGCAGAGAAAGGAAAAGGTTTCAGAACACTAATCTTTTGCAGAGAACCGTGTCCTGAAACCATCATTAAAAACATGGTTATTATATCAAGATATGAAGTGGAATACAAGAAGGAAGAAGATATTTTTAATACACAGTAAAGAAGAAGGCATCTGCCCATGCTGTGGAAGCCCGCTTAAATACAGGGACAGCCGGTGCCGCGTGCATAGAACTGCGGGAGGCAGGAAGGAATGGTACCAGATCAGGCGCCTGAAATGCAGCAATGATAAATGCGGGAGACTCCATAACGAACTGCCAGACTGCATATGCCCCTATAAGCACTATGATGCGGGCCTGATCGAGGACGTGTTGGATGGTGTAGTCAGTGAAGAGGATACGGAAACAGAGGACTATCCCTGTGAAGGAACCATGAAACACTGGAGATGGTGGGCAAAAATGAATGAAAAAAACATGGAAGGGCAGATCAGGCTGGCAGCGCACCGTTACCTGGGTTTTGATGGAAGGTTCCTGAAATCCGGGTATTCTTTACTGGAAAAACTAAAGGAACGGATAAGTCCTGGCTGGCTTAAGGCGGCAGTGAGGGCTATATATAATTCCGGGGGCCGTATAGAGCCGTATCCGGGACCTGCGTAAAGATGCAC
>OFGG01002049.1_pt1 | contig 11760 bp, 7 predicted proteins | sample 1521701 | NCBI WGS metagenome assembly OFGG01 (sample SAMEA3504081, study PRJEB24116) | mouse gut metagenome | biome: mouse gut; feature: mouse-associated habitat; material: faeces | place: Denmark | collected 2011
GGAAGAACCCACGCCCGCACCAGAGCCGGAGGAAACAGCGACCCCAAGCGACCCGTTGACCCCGGAGGGGAACGCAACCCTTGTTGATGATATTTGGGGCGAGAACAAGCAGCTCATCACAGTAACCACCAAGAACGGCAATTATTTTTATATCCTCATAGACCGAGCCGCCGAGGGGGAAAACACCGTGCATTTCCTTAACATAGTGGACGAAGCCGACCTTATGGCACTGATTGAGGACGGGGAGAAAGAGGAAACAACCGTCATGCCGCAGACCTGCACCTGCAAGGAGAAATGCGAAGCCGGGGCGGTCAACGAGGGCTGCCCCGTGTGCCTTAACAACCGTAATTCCTGCATTGGGACAGAGAAAGAAACCGAGCCGGAAACCGAAGCCGAGCCGGAACAGCCAAAGGACAATAAAGGCACAAAAAGCCTGCTCCTGCTCTTTCTGCTGACGCTATTTGCAGGCGGCGGGGCGTTCTATTATTTCAAGTATATCAAGCCAAAGGACACCGCAAAGGGCAGCCCGGATTTTTCCGATTTTGAGTTTGACGAGAACGAGGACGAAGAAAGCGGCTACGAGGACGACACCGACCTTGACGGCTACGGGGACGGCACGGAGGACGCAGAGGACGGCGCAGACGACACCGAAACGGACGGCGAAACAGAGCTTGAAGATGATACGGAGGGCGGCTTATGACGTGGTTCACAGACAGCCCCTATGAAAAGATGATGACACAGAAACCGGGACACAGGCGGCATGGGGACGACACGCCGCCCGTCCCCCGTTCCCCGGCTTGTACTGGCTGCCCTTATAACAAGGGGCTAGCCCCTTGTATTGGGTACTGTATCAAGAAGTTGCAGGCAAAGAAAAGCACCGAGCCGGAACACTGAAAGGAGAAATTTTTATGCAATAACTCGAATTTTTTGAACAAATCCGTAGCAAGCTCGTAATCCTTAATTTATAAGGGCTTGAGTGTTTTGTTCAAGCATGAAGTAAATAAACAGAACAGTCTGGAGTGAATAAAACGTTTTGTCTATATAATGGGCAAGGTGATGATTGTGTAAAGGAGAGAGTTTTGTTTATGTGCATGCTTATGAGGGTAAAAAACCGCAAGTATAGTTTAAATGTCAGGGAATTATAAGTCTGTTTTTTTGATAAGTTTTCAGGTACAATCGCCTCTGTAGGAGGTGATTTAGATGGCTGAAGTAATTCCTATCAATGGACAGGGCTGTTGGAGAAATGATTATCGCTATGCAGTGTATGAACATAAACTGGTGACAGCGGATGGGATGATATATCCAAGATCATTTATTGTTATTAAGAACAGCTATGGTGTTATCATACGGTTTACAAGGCTTCATAACTTTGCGGGCGCCTATGAGAACAGGGTATACCGTCCGCTGGCATCAGATGCAAAGGAAAAACTCTATTACATCTGCCGTATGCTCAATTATGTATTGGTTGATCACTACAGCATTTACAGAATAGACCATGTGTTTAAAGTGACCAAGGACATGCTGGTCAGCTTCTTTATGGATTATGCATTGGAGAAAAAGTCCGATGGGACACATAAAGGAAGCCAGAGTATTGAAAAGTGCGTCAGTGCTGTTACACTTTTCTTTAGCAAGCTGATCTATAAATACGGTTCTTACGTGATGCTTAGAAGGAATGAGCTGTATAAGGAAAAAGATGTTTTTACGGGAAAAGGAAAGTGGATGAAGAAAAAGGTGCCGGATTTCCAAATCAGAGGTATCCCAGAGGAAAAAAATATTTTCCGTGATATTCCGACAAAGGTGTTCCGGATTTTAATGAATCTTGCTGTCAGGTATACTCCTGATATAGCTCTTGCCATTGGGCTGCAGGCCTTCGGTGGGCTGAGACCGGGTGAGGTATGCAGTGTCAGGCAGGAAGCAAGCCCAAAAGGAGCTGGGATTCTTTTTACATTCATTGATGGGAGGCTTGTAAAAGCGGAAATAGACCTGACCCATGAGTATGCAATGAGAAGTGACGGCGTAGTCTGCGGGAACATCAAAAAGGAACGGAGGCAGTGTATTTATCCGCCGTTTCTGGAAGCTTTCCAGACGCTGTATAAGTATCATCAGGAATATATGAAAATCCATGCGTTTGAACCGGAGTACTGCCCTATGTTTATAAATGGCAGGGGGATGGCAATGACATATGATGACTATTATCAAAGATTCAGAAAACTGATTGATGAGAGGCTGCGTCCAATGCTCCTTGGGCATTCTGATCCGGAATGCCGTATTTATGGGCAGCTGCTTTGCGAAAACCGGCTTGGACCACACGCATTGCGCCACTGGTTTTCGGTGCAGCTGGCATTGCGGGGGGAGGATGTTGCGCAGCTCCAGTTCTGGAGGGGAGATAAAAATCCTGAAAGCGCATTTACCTATCTCCAGGATAAGGGTGATCTGGTAAGGGAACTGGCAAAAGCAAATGAACTTCTTGCCTCATTTTTGATGGAGGAGGGAGAAAACAATGGCTGTACATAGAGATAGTAAAGTGAGTTTTTATTCAGTGGTTGCGCAGCAGGCAAAAGCAAGTGAGTCGCTATACGTGGGAAACGCCACGGATAAAAGCAACCTTGTGGATTTTATGGAAATGAACGGGTGGTTTGGAGTTGATGTGCATATATGTGGGGAAAAGCAGGCAGATACAGACAGGGGGGATTATTACCTGGATGCCATGGAGGCTGGCAGGCTGACGGAAAATATCTGTCTGTGGCTGGATGCTTATGGAAGGAGTGATGCAGAGAAGCTTGCAGTACTTGCAGGCTATGGAGCAGGAAAATTTCCAGATACAACATCAAAGTATGTCAGTTACATAAAGGAATCTTCACTTGAAGAAGATGCAAATTCATGGAGGCTGCTGGATTATCTGCTGTCTGTACTCAGAAAAGAACTGCTGGATGCTGATGAAGACGAAATGCAGTCCATTTTGGACAGGGTAAGCCGGGAGATGCCACAGGTTACAACAAAACTGTTTATAAGTTTTTGGGAGAAAATCCAGAAGGAAACAGGGAAGAACGGCTGGACATACAGGCTTCATGCCAGGAGCAGAAGAAAAGAGAATACAGCCTACCCCATGAGGGATTTTTCAAGGATGGCATACTGTATTTTTAATGAGGCATATTGGGAAAAAAGGCATCTGGTGGAAAAGGCATGTACCAGTGAAACCAATGCAAACCTCTGGGCATTTCTGGCACTGCATTTTGTATGCGGCATGAGGGCAACAGATATTGAAAGGATTCCAAAACCTGAAATCCCATGCTGTGGAAGGGATTTCAGGGACAGATTGTTAAAGAAGCAGATTAATGATGCTGCTATGTTTTCAAAGAATATCCAGCTGCGTATGAAGTATAAGTCCCGGCATCCGCATAAAACATCAAGTTATTCCGGCATTCCGGAATTAAAGCTTTTTATACCGGTAAGTCTTGAAAAACCTATGGGGGTGATACTTGCCGTTGCCGCAAGCTACCATGATGACATTGAGGCGGGGATGCCGTTTATAAAGGCTGCGAGAAATGTTGCTGTTATAAAGAAGTTTTTAGGGGAGCCGTTTGCAGAGGCATTGGGATGGAATAACTTTTCAAGCAGGAGGGCGAACAAGTCATATCTGCAGGGAATAGAGGCTGCTGCAGGCATGGGTGGTGCGGATGCGCCAAAAGGTTATATGATTGCTGCCCTGGCACGGAGCCATAAAGGAGGGATTGGCACACTCCCGGATATCACGGAAATATACCTGAAAGATGCTGCCTTTAGTGGGTATACGCCGGAATTTATTGCAAAGGAAATGTTTGAGAGGGGTGTGTTTGGATTTATTCCGCATATCCTTCTGGAAACATATGCCGGTGAGGCATATGGAAAGCTTGGCATAGACCGTCAGACAACATTAATCCAGTCAATAGGGATCAGCCCGTCAGGCATAGAGGGACTTGCAGAACTGGCAGTGAAGGGTTATCAGATGGCTAAGGAAACCGTGGCAGAGTTAATCGCTGGCAGGACAGATATGTGTCTCGTCCTGCAGCGGATTGCATCCGGGGCGGCACCCGGAAAAGATGCAGGGAGCCTCTGCATTCTGGCAGCCTGCGGCTATCTATGCCGGAGAAACGAAAGCCGGACATGCATTGGGTGCAGGTATGAGATTTATACGAAATCAGTCATGCACCAGATGATGAAAGAATATCAGAGAATGAAGCCCCTGTGCAGTTCAGAGGACGGGTGGCGTTACAGGAAGATGATAAGGGAGGCGGTTCTGCCGATGGCAGGGGAATTACTGCATTCCGTAAAGAAGCTTTATCCGGATGCGGATATGGTACTGCTGGCAGAAATTATGGAAAGGGGAATAGAAGGATATGGTGGTTATGGCAAATCAGGTTCCAGGGCTGGGGTATAGCAGGTATCTGTCGATTAACAGTATTGATGATGAAAGCTTCAGGAGGGCTGAAAATATATTTTCTTACTATAAGGAACATGGTGTGATACAGACAGGGATATTCGGAGACGATGAATGGGAGTTGTGCGATGAGAGAAAAAGGGTGCGTCTGTGCTTTGGGTTATCTGACGAGCTGTTTTATAGAAATGCGGAAAGCTGGGTGGGCTGCACGTCTGATTGTTACAAGGATGCTGCCAAATCCTACGTGCTGTTCCAAATGGGGGCATTATCGCTCCATTCCCTGAGGAATGTCACCAATACACTGAGGCGGCTTGGAGAATCAGGGTTTGACCAAGCGGTTGCAGTCAGGAAAAATGCAGGGCATGCCGTTGAGTTTCTGCAGCTGATTCCCGGATATTCCACGGAACGGGATGCTGTCATAGAATCATTGGAAGAAAATAATGCCGTATCAGGAAGAAAAAAGGGCAGATCACGGAACCTGGCTGATTTTAAGTCATATTTCCGCTTTCATGATGAACTGGACAAGTTCTGGATATCAGCCGGGGAACCAGCGAAACTGTTTTATTTTCCTTTATTTTTATGGTGGAACCTGACGGCGGTACTGCCGCTCCGGCCTACGGAGTTTCTGATGATGCCAAGGGACTGCCTGGTGTGCAGTGGGGATAAAAATTTTATCACTGTCAGACGTACCAGACTGAAAGGAGCAAATTCAGGGATCACTTATAGCATTAACGGGGATTTTGAGAAGAAGTCATATCCCGTCAGCTGGAAACTGGCAAAGGAAATTAAGTGGTATAAAGACCGGACAAATGGTATGGAGCCTTCGCCCATTGGGACTTTGTTCTGCAGGGAAGCAAGCAGCTGCTATGAGAAATGGGATAAAAGGGCATCCATCTCACTTCCTTATGGGTATATGAATCTGAGATATGCGTTAAAAGTTTTTTATCGTGAGGCGCTGCCTGAAAGAAACGATATTTCTATGATTCATCTGGGTGATACAAGGCATATAGCCATGATGAATCTCATTATTTCAGGAGGATCGCCGACTGTCTGTATGGAACTGGCCGGGCATGAGGACATAACTGTCAGTTCCAACTATTATGCAAACATGGCAAACCTCGTGGAGTGTGCAACATATGAGATGTACAGGAAAGGAAAGAAGGGTTCTAGTGTGTTGATTCAGGGACAAAGGGAGTATCAGTTTGTGCAACCGGACGGGCTGATAAGGGTACAAGATGGATGGTGCAGGTCTTCCAAAAGAAAGGAACTGGATGTGGAGGACTGTATCAGTGCAGTTAATTCTCTTGGAGAGATGGGCGACTGTAAATGCTGCAGATATTTCATGGCAGACGTGCAGGGGGTGCATCTGGATTTTTATGATACGGTAAAGGGAAAAGAAAATGTGGATGCAGACAGCTGGTTCCTGATGCATATGATTGAGGCTGTACGGCAGGGAATCGGGCTGCAGGAAGATATAAAAAGCGCAATGTTAAGGCTCCAGCAGAGCTGCACGCATTACAGGGACTGCCTGATAAAAAGTTACGGAAAGGATGAGGAAAAATGGCAAGACCAAGAAAAGCAGATGCGGATGAACTGATACAGCTTGTGGATTCTTATTTTACAACGGAGGCTGCCGGTGATCCGTCAAAACTTAAATGTTCGTTTCTGGAACGGTTTGCTGCCAGAAATGGGAAGGATATCAAGGCGTATGACTTCAGGAGATATCCAGAGGTAAGGGAACGCATGAAGGAACTGAAGGCGATGGTGATGAACGAGAACGGAATGCAGATGCTGCATGGAAACTCTTATAAGAGCCTTGATATAGCCCGTGTGTTAAAGGCACGCCGAGATCCGGATGAACTGAGGAAAGTCCTTGGTGAAATGGATGCTTACTGGAAACAGGTTTATGAAAAATCTATTTCATTGTCAAGGAAAAATATGGAGTTCCAAAATACAATCCGTCAGCTGAAAAGTGACAATTCGGCCTTTGCACAGAGTGTTCAGGCAAAAGAGATAGATACTGACAGGATTTTATGGGAAAAAAATAAGCTGGTGGCGGAGAACAGGTATCTAAGGAAGATGCTGAAAACGTACCTTTACCCGGCGGTGGCAAATGAGATACTGAAACAGGAAAATTTATTGGAGAATCCGGATACGGAAGCAACAGAGGTGGCAATGGAAAGGATGGCGGACGCCGGAATTCCAGCCTCTTTTTCGGAAGCTGTATCGGCGGACAGGAAAGTGAGAAGCCGGGAGGAGGAACTCCTGCAGCGTATGTGGAAAGAAACGGGTGAGATGTAAAATGGTAAAGAAATTGACATTATTTGAGGAATTTCCGGAACTGGTAAAAGAATGGGACTATGATAAAAACAACCCGGAAGGAGTTTTCCCATCGGATATTACGCGGGGATCGCATAAAGTCGTCTGGTGGAGATGCCGTAAAGGACATTCCTGGATGGCGCACATATACCACAGGACGGCAGGGAAAGGCTGTCCTTATTGCAGCGGAAAAAAAGTCCTTATTGGATATAATGACCTTGCATCAAAGGCTCCCTGGCTGTCAGGGGAATGGGATTACGAAAAAAACAATGGCATTTCTCCAGAAACAGTGACTTATGGGAGCAACCGGAAAGTCTGGTGGAAATGCAGAAACGGTCATAGCTGGCTGGCAGACATAAGTCACAGATATGGTGGGAACGGTTGCCCGTATTGCAGCGGCCGAAAGGTATGGGCAGGCTATAATGATTTCGCATCCGTATATCCTTCCTGTGCAAAGGAGTGGGATTCCGTGAAAAATGAGGGTATGCTGCCAAGCATGGTGGCACATAAGAGTAACCGGAAAGTCTGGTGGAAGTGCAGAAGGGGGCATAGCTGGCAGGCATTGGTCAGCGACAGGGCTTCGGGGAAAGGCTGTCCATATTGTAGTGGGCGGTATGCCATACCAGGATACAATGACTTGGGAACAGTGAATAAGCCTCTTGCAGCGGAATGGGATTATGATAAGAATGGGGAGGCATTACCAAAGGACTTTACACAGGGAAGCAATAAGAAAGTCTGGTGGCGATGTAACGCAGGACATAGCTGGAAAGCGGCTATCTACAGCCGCAATGGTGGCCATCGGAATTGCCCATATTGCAGCGGCAAGCGAGTGCTGGCCGGCTATAACGATCTTGCCACAACAAATCCTGCTCTTGCCATAGAATGGGATTATGAAAGAAATGATGGGAAACTGCCAGAACATTTTACAGGGTGCAGCAAGAAAAAAGTCTGGTGGAGATGCGATAAAGGCCATAGCTGGCTCTCCACCATCCATAATCGTACACTTGGGAACGGATGTCCATATTGCAGCGGCAGAAATGCTATTTCTGGTTACAATGATCTTTTAACAGTTCGTCCAGATCTGATTGGAGAATGGGATTATGACAGGAACCAGAAACTCCAACCTGGGTGCTTGACTGCCAATGCACATAATAAGGTCTGGTGGAAATGCAATAAAGGTCATAGTTGGCGCGCAGCCGTTTATAGCAGGACAAATGGCAGAGGATGTCCATATTGTGCAGGAAAGGTTGCTGTTAAAACAAATTTCATCTCTTGAAAAATGTACTTATTTTACACGCAAAAAGCTATACTTTATTTACAAAATACGACAAAAAAGCTATACTATAGGAAAATATAGATGAAGAGGTGGTTTTGATGACAGATGTTTTAGATTTTTTAATGGAACTAACAGAGAAGGCAAAAGGTACAGTTTTTGAGCCATTTGTTTCATATATTTTCTTTATTATCGGTGTTGCTGCTATCATTGAATTTATATTGTTTCCAATAGGAAAAGTTATTAAAAAGCTGTTTGATTATGTATCCCAGCACCGATTCATTAAGAATAAAGTATATGTTAACCTCAGTTTTATGGAATCGGCAGATGTATATTATGCTATTAACCAGTTTATACCTACTCGTTTTTCGTCTAACGATCCAGGATATGATGATGAACCTGCGCCGGCTTATGTAGATGTTGCACAGGAGAAAGAACCTTTACTTATTGAACGCTTTATTAAATTTGAATTTGATATCAAAGGTGGAAAAAAATATTATCTTTGTTTGGCAGACTGTGGGATGGGAAAAACTACCTTTCTCATCAATCTTTATTATCGGATTTTAAAACAAGGCAAATATCAATGCCAGTTTATTAGTCTTCAGGATTCATCTTGCCTGGAGCAGATTGGGAAGATACCAGAGAAGGGGACAACTATTCTTCTGTTGGATGCATTGGATGAAAATGAAAATGCACTGACTAATTACAATGCTTTTATGGAAAGGTTAGAACGAGAAACTCAAGAGTTTTATCGAGTGATTATTACTTCTCGGACTAATTTCTTTGAAAGTGAATCAAAAGAGCATTTGTCTGAACAGAAACGAAATAATGGAACCAGTTCCAAATTGTCGGGATTACGAAAATTTTATATAACACCTTTTACAGATGAAGATATTAAACGCTTTTTACATTTAAGGTATCGTTTTAAACGCAAAAAGCGAATTCAATCATGGAAAATTATTAGCCAAAATAAAAACTTGTCTGTTCGCCCATTACTGCTCCGATTTATGAATGAATTGTTGACTGATGAACAAACTTTTGAATATGATTTTCAACTGTATGAATGTTTGTTTCGTAAGTGGATCGACCGAGAAAAGAAAAGTCTTAGGGATAGCAACGGTGAAGAACTCTACGATGAATGTCAGCAGATGGCAAAGTCTATTTATTATCAGTGGATGAAAAGTGGAAAGATTGGGATTTATCTGAATGAGCTTACAGAAAATGCTTTTGTTCCTGGCATAGAATCCATGCAGCTAAGAGGTCATGCCATGTTGAATCGCACAAGTGATGGTTTATATAAGTTTTCTCATAAATCTTATTGGGAATACATGCTGGCCAAACTTGCATTGTCAGATGTGTATTTTGCGAATGAGATGTTAATAAAGAATTTTGACCGTGCTGTAAGCTTTTTGGAGGAAATGATCCAATATTATGAAACCCATGAAGATGAACAGACACCTGAAACTTGTATTGGTATTGCATTTTATTTGATGAAATACAAAAAAATCGAGGACGCAGAAAAGCAATGTCGTAAGGTAATTGCTATGTGTGATGATAAAAAACATATACAGCTATTGGCTACGGTTGTATTAGCAGAGTGTTTGTACCGTCAATTTAAGTATAAATCTGAGGAAATGGTATTGAAAGATTGCCAAATATTAATGAGGGAAATTTCGTTGTCGGATGAGTCTTTGATACTTTATACTCAGTTTGGAATTACCTTTTCAAATTTCTGCAAAAAGATGCATTTGAAAGCTGGTCAAGAATTTTTGCAACAAGTTATTGAGTTTTGCAAAGCTAATAATATTAAAAATTATTCGTTGCTGAGATGTTACGAATCGTATTGCAACAGTTGTAGTAATTATTATTTGAAACAACAAGCAATGGATAATATGGAGTCTCTAATTCGGGAATATTTTCAGAATGACCAGTATGCAATGTATTTAAGAGATTCAGCTCAATCTTGGAAAATAGGTTATGGAGATCAAAAATTGTATGAGATTTTACAGAAAATAGTGGGTTCTAATATGCGTTTTATGGATTTATTTGAGCAGATAGTATTTATTTGTGATTTAGCAATATCCTGTGCAGGTACAAATTCAAGAGACTTCGATGTGTGGAATGATATAGTTGTAGATCGTTTAAAAGATGCTTTGGCTATTTGCTGTTTGATATATGATGAATTCCGAGCTGATGAACTAAGTAATCCCTATGAAGTCTACATTTATAAGAAAATTGTATTTGCATATGAATATATTGATGTTAGTGTCTCGGAAGATTTAAAGAAAAAAATGAAAGATATCTTAGATATGCTAATATCATACATAGATCAATTTCATCTACAAGAAGAAATGTGGGTTGAACATATTAGACTACTTGATTTTATCAGAAGCAGCGAACTGGGATCGTTCGCCCAAATAGAGCAGGCAACATACAAACAGTTGGAAATTGCTGAGGTCTATGGTAAAGATTATGATTTGGTTGAGGCCTGTCGGCATCTTTTTCTAATGTATGATTCTCAGGATAAGACTAAGGATTTGAGCCAGCAATATTTAAAACGTGCATATGACTTGGCAAAGGGGAGTGATAGCTATTATTTGACGGCAAGATATTGTACGTTGCTCCAATTAGTTCTTGATCATTATACAGGAGAAATGGACAAGGCTGGAATTGTGCAAGAGTTAGTCGAAATTACACCTAGAGTTTATGGTAGTGATAAAAGGTGCTCACGTATTTATCGTGGATTACAAAGATACTTTTCTGCTAACAACGATACAAGGGAAATGGAAGTATGTTATGAATTGTTATGCTGCGAATTTGATTATAATGGGGTCAAATGTTACTACGACAGTTGCATGAAGCATCAAAATTCGGATATATTCTTGGAAAAACTTAATCTCATCTGTTTGGAAAAGGGGGTTTTGTCAAAGGATGAACTTTTGAGTTTGGCTGTATTTATTGAGAATAATAAGGATGAAATGGAGGCGAATTTTGTTCAAAGTTTGGAAGTGATACAAAAGCGTATGAAGTCTGCGCAACGAACAAGTAATGTTAATTCATTTTAATGATAAGGATATACTACAAAATAATAAGCATTTTATAAGCTAATTGGTTTGCAGGAGAAATCAATTAGCTTTTTAATATTTGTATAATTTTCCGACAATACTTTCAGGTGCATTTAGTATTAATATACACCAGTTTACAACTTTTTTAATGGATAGATAATCTTATCCAAATCCTTAAAATACAACTTTTTCTGATTCAAAAGGTGTAAATTTTGCTATAGGATACAATATTTGACACTAAAAAAGTTAAAAATTACCACCAAAATATTATTTGTCACTTTGGGATTAAACCTCCAAACCTAGAAAAATAAGTAGAACCAATTAAGTCTTCTTAATTCTGTGTATCTGGGACATTCAAATCGTTAAAAAGTTGTAAAGTGGTGTATTAATATAAATGGGAGGAGGATAAAACATTAGAAAACAGGATATAGAAATTGTGCAAAAGAGCTGTCACTACCATTATGGACGTGATAGTCCTTTTACTTAAAAAAGGTAAGAAGTATCAAAAAAGGGGCTAATAAGTGAAAAATCAGTCAAATTATGAACAAAAAAATGTTGCGCAAAAAATAGAGATATGTCAAAAAAATTCAGATAATAAACAATATATGTTAAATAAACAAAATCCAGTTACAATGCAGTTAGTGATAGCGGAAAAGCCCAGCGTGGCACAGGCGATTGCCCGTGTG
>OFGG01002064.1_pt1 | contig 11644 bp, 9 predicted proteins | sample 1521701 | NCBI WGS metagenome assembly OFGG01 (sample SAMEA3504081, study PRJEB24116) | mouse gut metagenome | biome: mouse gut; feature: mouse-associated habitat; material: faeces | place: Denmark | collected 2011
CAGATCCATGACCCCTTCAAAAGTGGCGCTGGACGGGATAAGGTAGCAAATGTATGAAAGCGCTTTGTTTTCTGCCAACGCCAGATATTTTAACAAGGGAACTGCCATAAACACAATCATAACAATTTTGATATAGACTACGCCCACCATCATCCCCTCCGAGACACGGCCGACAAAGAGACCGACCAGAGCCGCCACAAATGCCGACAATACGGTTAATGCCAACATTGCCGCCATCCCGACAGGAGAAAGCCTGAAACAGACTGCCGTCGTAGCCGTTGCAGACAGACAGCCAAACGTAAAACCGATAAAGATTTTCTGGACGACATACTGTCTGGACGTCATAGGGAGTATTTCATTTATCAACGCAACGCCATCTTCTTTTTCAGAAATGATGTTCATTGCATTAAAGGTGCAGCCCATGAACATAGCGACGATCAGTGTCATTGCCATAAAAATATATTGAAATCCTGCCAGCACGTCAGGCTGTTCCAAAGTCTGCATACTGACTTCGGCCGACGTTTCCCTCTGTTCATAGAGTGCCGGAAGCGTGGCTGCCGCCTGATGCCACAACGGTAATTCATCACCGGATATAATTGTTTTGATGGTTTTTCCGTCCATCTCCACACCGATTAAGTTTGTAGACGGATCTCTGATCGCCGAAAGCCATTCGTCTTTCGTCTGACAGACCGTAACATCGCCGTATCCCATAAGCCATTCCCTTGTTTCATCAGCGACCTCGCCATCAACTACACAAAAGAAATATTCGCCTAAAGAAGAAAGGTCAATGGAGCCGGCTATATTCAACGCCATAGCTACTATGACAGGCAGGAGAAACGACATGATGCAGAATTTATCTTTCCTGACGCTTTTCAGCTGATAGATCAATCCTTTCATAATCAGCCCTCCTTTCTCATCTCTATGTGAAACGCCGCTTCAACAATACCAAAAAGTAAAATAATGACACACGCTACACAGATATAATAAACTGGGTTTGTAACAGGCGTACCGAAAAAAGCATTTTTCAGCCCCATATAAATATGATAGAACGGATGGTAATTGATCCAGTCCATTTTAATCGCAGTGTTGGCCGACAGGAAAACCGGTGTTGCAGTAAAAAGAGCAATCACCAGATAAGCCAGTGAAAATTGTTTAAAATCTTTTAACAACATCGTACAGCCGAAGCCTGTGAGGGACATAATCAGGGACAAGATCCCTGTCTGTATCAATATAGCAGGCAAAACGCCTCCTGCTTCTATAAATCCGACATTGAACAGAGTCATCAAAGCCGCAAAAACTAAATCTGTAAGCAGAAAAAGAAAGACTTTGGAAAATACAAACAGGCTCTTTCTTAGGGGTATAATTGCATGGACACGTATTACTCCCATTTGTTTTTCTTTAAACAGCGCCGATGCAATTCCTAAAAATCCTACGGCAACAATCTCAATAAACAGAAGTTCACAGGTGATCTCTCTGCGCTGTTTCATTTCCGGGGTATTGTCCCCCACAGTTTCCGGCGTATATTTGCTGCCAGAATGCAGAAGTGAGAACGCATAGTCTGCTCTGTGCCGGTCAACTTTTTCTGTTCCTGCATAAAGTACAATACTGGGCTTACCGCCCTTTATGCGGATTCCGACACCGCCGCTTGTATCCCTGGCAAGCGCCTTATCCAGTTCTTCCCCGGACGCTGCCGAACGGATAAGCGGCGACGCCTGGGTATATGTTCCAGCCGGATCATAGAGATATACATTGTAGATATTGGCATTATCTCCCATGAAATTAAGATAGCCAAAGTTAATAAATAATGTATAGAGTAAAAGTGAGCCAAGCGCTACAAGGAAAAATTTGCCTGAAGCCATCATCCTGAAGTCTTTTTTTAATAGAGAAGAAAGGCTGTTCCGGCTTGACTGCGTCTCGCCGGTCTTTTTTGTCAAACAGTGATTAATGCCGGTATGATCGCTGTTTTCCTCCTTACTATTCCACATTAAGCAGCCTCCTTCCCGCATACCGGATAAAGATATCCTCCAGCGTCGGCTCCTGAGAGTGAATACTGATCAGCTCGTCATATGGAAAAGGAATACCTGATTTTAGCTCCGACGCTTCCGTCGTTCGTTCTTCCCTTCTGCCCTGATACAGGTAATCTACAGCAATACTGTGGCTGCTATTCTGTTCTTTCAGATTTCTCGGCGTATCAATTGCAACAATATTCCCATTAGAGATAAAAGCCACTCTGTCGCAGAGCAAATCTGCATCAAGCATATTGTGGGTAGTCACGAACACCGTTGTTCCTTTCTGCCGCTCGTCCTCTATAATCCTGCGGAAAAGGACGGCCCCGGCAGGGTCAAGGCCGCTGGTAGGTTCATCCAGAAACAGGAGTTTCGGGTTGCTGATCAAAGCCCTCGCCATACTGACACGCTGGCGCATCCCTTTAGAGTAAGAAGAGACCGGTTTTCTTAAGAAATCTCTCTTAAATTCCAGTTCGTCAAGCACTTCCCGGGCATCCCGCAGCTGTTCTTTGGGATAGAATGAGGAGAAGTAACGCAGGTTGTCAAGAGCGCTTAAATTAGCATACAGATAGGGAAACTCAAACAGGACGCCAATTTTCTGGAAAAATTCCTGCGTATGTACTTCCCTTAAATCTTTTCCGAACAGGGACGCCATACCGCCATGGCCTTTCAGGATGCCTGTCAGTATCTTCTGGGTTGTAGACTTCCCGGAGCCGTTTGGCCCCAGGAATCCAAAAATTTCCCCATCCTCCACGGAGAAGTTCAGACCGTGTAACGCCTGTTTTTCTTTTCCATAAGAAAAAGTCAGATTTCTTACTTCAATCATTCATCATCCCCCCATTTCCAAGGCCGTCCATTTTTCTTATCCTGTTCCCGCCTGCTCCACCATTTCATAAACTTTACCTTGAACGGGAGAGAGAGGATAATCGCCGCTGCAATTACAAGCCGCCAGTACCATTCCAAATTTGAAAACATAATCGCCGCCTCCTTATTTTAAGGAAAGTTTCTTTCCTGTTGATGGGGTAAGAATAAAAAAGCGCGTTGAAGTCCGTGTGAAATCGGTGTGAAGTTGGTGTGAAATCTTTTTATATAAGAAAAAGCCTCCGTTTCTTTTCAGAAACAGAAGCCTTTTTATACGGTTTATTTTATAGAAGGAATAGAAAAATAGAACGTCACGCCGTCCTGTTGATTTAAAGCGCCATACGTTAAATGCTGCATGGAAAGGATTTGCGCCACAATCGCCAGCCCTAACCCTGATCCACTGTATTTTGTATTTTTATCGCGATAAAATTTCGTCCAGATTTTTGAAAGATTTTCCTGCGGAATAGGAGGTCCCTGATTATAGACGGAAAAATCCAGCATACCGTCCCGTTCTGTTAGCGAAAGTTTCAAAATACCGCCAGGCCGGACATTTCGCTTTGCATTGACGATCAGATTGTTCAGCGCCTGCTCCATCCTGTTCTTATCGGTATTGACATAGACAGGCAGTTCCGGCAATTCATATTGCAGATTAAAATCAGCATCCGGGGTATCAATCAGTAATCGACCGGCGACGGTTTCCAGAAATTCAACAAATTCAAAGCGTTCTGGGTGAAGCCCGGAGGCTCCGTTTTCCAGTGCAGATAAGTCAAGCAGAGTGGTAATCAGGCTGCTCATGCGTTCCGTTTCTTTTATAATGACTTCATAATAATTCTGCCTTTTTATTTCATCTGTTTCATCCTGCAATCCTTCCGTATAAGCCCGGATCACTCCCAGGGGCGTTTTCATTTCGTGGGAAAGGTTGTTTATCAGTTCTTTGCGCTCAGAGAGCAGACGTTTTTTTTGTTCCACATCCTGCTCCAGCTTATTGTTGACATGTTCCAACGTCTCGAATGCCTTCTGCAGATTTTGAGCCATGATATTCAGACTATAGGAAAGTTCCCCAAACTCATCGTGTCCTGAAACATCGCACAGATGTGAGAAATCCAAATCTGCCATCCGGCCGGCGGCTTTATTCAGTTCAGACACGGGCTTTGAAATAAACTGAGCCATCCATAGATCAATCGCACAGATTAAGACGACAACAAATATCAGCCAGAGCATAAGAGAAACATCGGCGCTTAACGGCAGCCTTGTAGAAAACACATAAGATAGCACAAGAATAACGCCCATCAGTTTAGAGGCCAGCAGTATTTTTTTCCTAATGGTAAAAACATTCATCTGTTCACTTATTTTCATGCTGTCACCTCAAATTTGTAGCCAGACCGGATAAGTGTAACGATATGCCTGCCTTCGTCGCCCAATTTCTGACGGAGAGTTTTAATATGCGTATCTACGGTTCTGGTCGTTCCCTCAAAATCATATCCCCATATCCGGTTAAGTAACTGTTCACGGCTGAAAATCTGGCATGGATTTGACATAAAAAAGTGAAGCAGCTCATATTCCTTGTAGGTCAGCGTGATTTCTTTTCCATCCAGAAAAACTTTATGCGAGGCTGTAAGGATTGAGATTTTTCCGGCGTTTATAGTATCTGCCGGAAGGGCGGAGGAACGGCGCAACAAGGCGTTTGCCTTTGCCAGCAGCACTTTGGGACTAAATGGTTTTGTCATGTAATCATCCGCGCCCAAATCATAACCTTTTAATTTATCGTCCTCATTACTTTTGGCCGTTAATATGATAATAGGTATACTGCTCATTTCTCTTGCCATCTTACAGACGGAAAATCCATCGAGATGGGGCATCATAATATCCAGTATCATCAAATCTACAGGAGTATTTTTCAACGCCAGCAACGCGTCCATGCCGTCGTCTGCCGTAAAACAAGTATGACCACCTCGCCGCATATATTCAGCGATAATTTCCTGCATGTTCTTTTCGTCTTCGACAATTAGAATTTTTGCCATAGTATGATTCCCTTTTCATTATCTTTCATTGTGACGGTTTGTCAATCTTTCTTTTTCATATATATAATCTTAATACTGTATTCAATGTATTTTATTATATTTCTTTTATATGTGGAATACAAGGTGAGAAACGTATATAATATATAATATAATTTAAATTAAAATTGTAAATTAGTTGTAATGTATAAAGTAGTATGGTATAATTCCCCTTAATAAAAAAGAAAAAGTTGTTGATAATATATATATGATGTGGTATGGTGTTATACCATTGTATAGAAAACGCATTGGAATTAAAGAGGTGATATGTATGACTGAAACAAAGGTTGTAATGGATTGTTTTATGGAAAGATTGGGTAACGATGGGTTTGAGAAGGAGAATCAACCAAACAATGGTCCGGAAATCAGTTTGGATTTTATTGACGAGCAATTACAGTCATACTCTAAACTCTTAAAGTCAGGTATTGTAGAAGCGGCGTTGGGCAAGTAAGAGGTGGAAGTTTATGCTGAGTACGAAAAGAGAGCAGGCTGATTTTTGTACAGAGTTTAATATATCGGATGAAAAGTTCAGAAACTCTCGGATGACGTGGGCGGAGTTGGATCAAATTGCAGAAGACTTTGAACGTAAAAGGAATGAACATCAAAACACTGTAAAGCAGTATGCGGAGGCATTACAGAAGTGTTTAGGTGTTCATTCTTTAAGTTATAGAGTGAAAGATACAAAGCATTTGATTGAAAAGATTATTCGTAAAAATCCCGAATATTTGGATGCAGGAAACGCTCTATCCCTTAATAATTATGAGCAGGAAATTACAGATTTGATGGGGATTCGTATTTTGCTCTTGTTTAAAGAGGACTGGCTCAATATTCATAATTATCTTATGGAAAGGTATAAGACGGTATTGTTAGAGGAGCCGTTCGCATATGTACGGGAAGGCGACGATACTCATTTATATGAGAATAAGGTTAAAATAAAGAAAGAAAAACCCTATAGATCAGTTCATTATGTAATTAAGTCGGATAAAGGATTGGCAATTGAAATACAAGTTCGTACTTTATATGAAGAGGCATGGAGTGAGATTGATCATAAATTACGTTATCCGTATAATTTAGCAAACGAAATGTTAAACAATTATATAAATATTATGAATCGTCTCACTGGAATGGGTGATGAGATGGGAAGTTTTATCCATAACTATATTAAAAACTTTCAAGAAAGTTTATACGCCGGCGTTACAGATGACAATGAAGTATATCAATTTATTTTACACGAGATTGAAAAGTGTGATAATGAAGAAGTGAAACAAGCTATAGTGGATAAAATTAAACAGGCTGAAAACTATCATGAAATGAAAAAGATGACGGATTTATTAAAAGACGTTTTGCAATATAAGTAGTAGGAGAGTTACGATGGATAAGGAACGAGTGAAGGAACTAAAAGAAGAGTTAAATGAATCTTTTTCAGATGCATACATACGTAATGCGGGAACTCTTATTCATAAACTGGCGGAGCAATTTTATAAGGAAAACAACCTGCAAGGAAAAATTTACTTTAACGATGACATTTTTAGTTATTGCTTAATTGATATTTTGGTTGATTTGGCACGATTAAAACATTTTCATGATATCAGCCGGGTAAATTATGTTAAGTTTATCGCATATACTGCTTCATGGTGCCTGAAGAGAAAACCGTTTCAAATTATAGAAGGTTGTGAGGAAGAGTATATATATATCAATGAGAGGTTTGCTTTGACGCTGCTGTTACAGGCTGGCGATTGCTATGATGAGAATGTGAATTATTACGAGGAAGACCGGAAAGATCTTGTCAAGGGGATCGGACAGATTTATTATCATCTCAAATATAGAAATACTAACCCTCAGACATTAGAGCTATTCTTGATAGGTTTAGAAAATGGAAGGAAAATGCATACTGTGAAATAAGGGGATTGGAGATAAGCGGTCTTGAATAGACCGGAAGATGGAATATAGCTAATTGAAGGATGAAATATGCTTTACATAGCCAATTGATTTACTAACGGGAATCAATTGGCCGTTTTTATGCCGGGATGTTCAAAAACAGACGGTAAATTCTGGACACTATGGAATTAAAAGCGGACTGGAACAACTTTCTTCTTTTTATTCTCTCGGTGTGTATAATCAAAATTTCTTTTGTGACGATATATTATTATAGTGGGTTTTGGAGGCAAAGGAGGCAGTTAGGCTCTGGTCCAGATCCTGAGAAGGATATCCGGGGAATTTTTTGAAAAAAACGGGGTTATAGAGATGTTTTCTGAATATACTGTTATATATTCGGAAATTACTGTATAAGTTTATCTGATTTAAGCCGACGACTTAAGAGACATAGTCGTTGAACTTCGACAAATAATACGATATACTTATATAGAATAGGATCTTAGAAACAGGAAGGTACTCTGTTTACATAGATTAGGGTAGATATCCAAGATTATAATAAAGAAAGGACTACTATGATGCAGAAAAAGAAATTAAAATTATTGTTGGCAGGTTTTGCCGCATCTACAATATTATTTGCAGCGCCATTGCCTGCGGCGGCATCAAACACGACGCCAGGTACATCAAACACGACGCCTTCCGGAGGTACGTCTGGCGGGAATGAGACGGCTCCCAGTACAGCTATTGCAAAAGACTTGTCTACGTTAAAAGAGGCGTTGACGCTTCCGGACTCGGATGCTCCTTGTCCGGCAAACTGTACACATGTTTTTACTGCTTCAACTGGTACAGCGGCACATACTGTTAAGGTATACAGCGGTTCTCACACGATTTACTTGCGGGGGGATATAAATATTGAAGCATCGACTGCTCCGGCCTTTGAGATTTCTGGTACGGCGAATGTTACATTAGCTTTGGAAAATGGTAGTGACGTTGTATTTGACGGAGGGACAACGTCTTATGCCGGTTTACAGGTTAGCGATAAAGGACAGTTGACAATAAGAGGCAACGGTGAATTGGAAGCTGTCGGGGGATCGCAGGGCGGCGCGGGTATCGGCGGTAATAGTCAGTCCGCGAACGTTGGTAGTATTACTATTCTTGGCGGTAAAGTAACGGCGGAGGGACATTGCGGCGGCGCGGGTATCGGCTCCGGCGTTGGCGGCGCGGCGGCTACCGCCATCAACATAAAGGGCGGTGAAGTCACGGCTATAGGAAGCGATGGCGAAGAGCGTAATTCTGGAGGAGATCCTGTTCCTCCGGGACCTGGAATCGGCAGCCATATGATGGGTGCGAATCTTGATCAGAATTATCTTGGAAAGGCGTCTGGAAATGTAACCATATCAGGCGGCACAGTATATGCATATGGAGGAGAATATAAAGGTCAGTATGCGGGACGGTATGCAAGCGGTATACAGGCACAAAAATTGTCGTCGGATAAAGGAAGTACGGTTATTTATACAAACGACGACGAGTTGCCCGGCGTAGACAATGCTACTGAGTTAAATGCTATTATTTGGGAAAAAGCGAAGGACGATACAAACCCTCCTAAGGAAGGTACCGTATGGGGGGACGCTACTTTAAACACGGGTCTGACAGGTCAAAAGTTAGTGCTTATGACGGGCAGTTCTTTGACGATCGGGACTAAAATCGGTTTTGATATAAACAGTGAAATAAAAGGAGATATGTCGAACAGGATTATAGATGTGGATAATTTGCAGGGGCCGGGTCAAGTAAACGTTCCGAACAAAATCGTCACGTTAAATGAGTCGGATTTTACGGAATACGCTCCTTTTAACGACAATAAAGAAAAGACCTTTAGCGGTATGGATAAAGACTTTACGAAGGATATACTCGTGCATAGACAAAAGAGGGAAAATGCGAGTTATGGACCGCTGCCTGTAGACGACAGTAAATTCAACGAACCTGTTATTGAGTTGAGTAAGGTCGGTATAGGAAAGATCTGCAAAGCCGGATGGTATACGGTGACTTATCAGCATAAAGAAGATTCAGACAGAAAGATTGTTCTGAATGGTATTCATGTGGCGCAGAGACATCTTAACGAGTGTGAAATCGTAATACCAGATCAGATCTATACCGGTAAGGCGGTAGAACCGAAAATTTCTATATTACTTGATAAAGAGCCTCTCGAAGTGGAGGACGGTGATTATTCCCTTAGCGATTGGGAGAATAATATTGACGTAGGGCCTGTTTCTGTTGGAATTACGGCTAATCCACAGGGTAATCTCGATTCCGCAGGTTCCTCAGGGAGAAAAATAGTAAAAGATTATGAGATTATCGGAGTTCCTATTGACGACGCGGTGGTAACCGTGGATCCGGCGTCAGGTATTTACAGCGGCGAGGAACATGTGTTAGGTAAGGATTTTAAGATCACAGTATCCTTGAACGGCGCAGAGTTAAAGGTGAAGGATGATTATGAGATCGTTTCCGGAGAGGGTGCGGATGTGACCAGCGCGGGGGACGTTATATATACGATTCAGGGCGTTAATAACTATAGCGGAACCAAAGAAGCCAAGTATACTATTGATAAGAAAGAGATTACGATAAAGCCTGACAGCATAATTGTGGAGCCGAAGGACTATGACGGCAACGGTGAAGTAGTAGTAAAGGACGTAGAGTTTGACGGACTTGTTTCGGCCGATAAAGGAAAAAAAGTCAAGCTTAAATCGAAAGGTATCGTCGACGCAAATAATGAAGGCCATGCAGGCGAATATGCAAGTATTCATTTTGAAGGCGAGATAGAGTTAGAGTATGAAGACGCGGATGGAAAGAGGACGCCTTGTACAAACTACACCGTTACATATAATGGTGAGGAGATTCCGCTGAAAGAGAAAGCAGTAATTAATAAAGTAACGCCTGGGAAACGAAAACCGACGCATGTAGATCCTTATACAGTTAATGCAAACGGAATTACTTTTGATTGTACTATACAGATTAACAGGCAGCCGGGAATAGAGTATGAATTTAAGATGGATGGCGATCCGACTGAAGAGGATGGTTGGATACAAGAGATTAACGTGGAGGATAAGGAAAAGGCGTCTGCCATATTTGCAGGCATTAAGCCGGCAGAAAATGCTGATGATAAGCATATTTTCTTTGTTCGTTCAAAGAAGACGGCTGATGTAGTAAGGGTATTGATGGATACGGAGGAAGTAGTCTTTGAAAGACTTCCGAATCCAAAAGAACTTCCTGCAAAACCAACGATATCGTATAATGAAGAGATGAACCCTGACAAGAAGACATATACGGTAACAATTGATAAGTTGGAAGATAAGAGTATTGAGTATCGGATTATCGTATCAGGAAGTGAAGAAGATGTTAAATTCTCTGATTCCAATATAGATCCTCTTTGTAATCCGGGTACGACATACATTGGTCAGATCAGATATAAACAGACAGAGGTTTACAGGGCGAGCGATCCGGTCTCTTCGGATGAGCTTACAACCCCGCCGATAACGCCTTCAGGACCGAAATATAAGTCTAAGTGGAAGCGTATTATACCGAATCAATCGGAAGAGCTTGTGCTTCCGCCGGGATTGCAAGAAGCCGACTATGAGAAGATGTCGGATGTTACTGCCGGTTTGACAGGCTATCTTAGCGGAATCAAAGACTTGTGGGCAGTGCAGGGATATGATAAAGACCGTACGGCGTTTTATAATGTGACGATAGAAGTTACCACGACGGATGAGTCTGGTAAAAAGATAGTCAGAGAAGCCGAGCCAGGTGATTTTGAGAACGGAGGCATTGAGGTTACGCTGCCGACAGGAAAGCTTCCGGAGGGAGTGGTTCCAACAGAGAATCAGTTCTCGGCTGTGCATATGTTTGAAACGGATGATTATGCGGAATATTCAGCCGGAGATATTGAAGTCTGTGTGAACGAGGACGGAGCAGAGGTATTTACGGGAACCGGTAAAGGTGTTACGTTTATTGTGAACGGTGCTTCTCCGGTGGGAATCGCATGGTCGACGGCGCCGGAAGAGGGAGATAATACGCCTATTCCAGATCCAACGCCAACGCCAACTCCTTCGGGCGGTGAAGATAAAAAGGAGCCTTTGAGTGAGGCTGACGATAAGGATCCAGGTAAGGACGAAAAAACAGATGATAAGAAGAATGATGATTCGGATAGCCAGAATAAGGACGCTCAGTCCATAGCGGACGCATTGAAATCGGCGATAGCTTCCTTAGCTCCGAAGACGGGGGATACCAGTAAGATTATCATGTGGGCCGTTATAGCCGTTGCAGCGTGTATTGCGGTGATCGCGGCAGTACGCAGTAAGATGAAGACAGGAAGGAAAGGGAAATCAAACGCTCAGACGACAGCGTCAGCGAAGCAACCTGCTTCTGCGGCGTCTAAGAAGACGACAACCGCAGGAAATAAGTCTGCTGCGGCAGGAGCACAGAAAAAGGCGTCTGCAGCAGCGAAGAAACCTGCTTCAGGAACGGCAAAGAAGACGTCAAAAAAGAAATAATGTGTAAACAGTAATTACAGAAGTAATAGAAAGGGCTTTGGAAATAGATTTCCGGAGCCTTTTTTATTCTATTCTGTGATATAATAGAAAAAACGGAGGTGTTTATATGTTGCATGAGGTAAATTTTCAGTCATTTAACGAGAGGGATGAAGTACATGCCTGGATCTATGCTCCGGCTGTAAGACCGCGGGGGATCGTACAGGTAGTGCACGGGTTTGGAGAACATTCCAGAAGGTATCTGCATATGATCGTGAAGTTCATGGACGCGGGCTATATCGTGGCGGCGGACGATCATGTCGGGCAC
>OFGG01002070.1_pt1 | contig 11615 bp, 15 predicted proteins | sample 1521701 | NCBI WGS metagenome assembly OFGG01 (sample SAMEA3504081, study PRJEB24116) | mouse gut metagenome | biome: mouse gut; feature: mouse-associated habitat; material: faeces | place: Denmark | collected 2011
TCCATGATAAGCCGCCTGGCCTGTTCTTCGGTAAAGTCTACTGAGTATGGACTCTGCAGCACTGTTTCCCATAACCTCACCGTTTTAAGGTTTTTTCCGGCCTTATAACGGTATTCCTTCTCTGCGGATGACACCACAACGAACCCGGAGTGTTCCTTTTTGGGCTTTAACTTCCGGGCTGAATTAGCCCGCTCCCGACAAATTCGCAGCAGATTTTCATTAAGTCCCTGCTGATAAGAGGCTTCCTCTTGAGCAGCAACAAGCTGCCTCCCGACCTCTTCCAGTGCAGTTTTTGCGGTATCCTCTGCCCGTTTCAGATTGTCCTTACCCTGAGTTATGGCCTTTCTAACTTCGCTGTCAGCCCAAATTTGTGCCGCCTGCTGCTCTTTCTTAGCCCAATCACGCTCTTGGCATAAACTCTCATACTCTTCAAGTGTCAGTATAACGTGGGAACAACCCGGATCGTGCTGGCCCCCAGGCACCTGCTTATATCCAACTACGCCCTTTTTGACAAACTCGCTCATCGGCACACCTCCTTACAGGCCCCTGATGTAGTTGTTCGCCACCACATCAATCCTGTTATGCCCTAGAGCCTTGCTACATACCAACATAGCGGCCTTGTCAAGTTTCTTCCCGGCCTCATCCTTACGGCAGGCATATACCTGGCTCTGATAGCGCCGATTTGTCTTTTTGCTCACTCTATCGTATGGAATATCCTCTATCTTCCGGGCATGGGCCTTATAGATATTCGTTGCATACACAGCCCGGTAAGCGTGGATGTCCGCGCTCTGGTGAACGTGCTGCCATACCCTTTCTCCCCGGGGCGTGTTCTTCATCCGCTCTATAATCTGACTGGTATTCTTGCCAACGACAGGAGAAAGCCGCTCCCGCCCGCCTTTTCCGTTGCGTACCAGGACGAAATACTCCTCCTGGAACAGCTCCGTGTCCTTCAGAACCGCCAGCCTCCGCGCCTGCTGGGGCGTTCGCTCATCCATAGGGACAGCTGAAAGCCGGGCCAGCTCCTGAGTTATCTGCTTCCTGGACATCAGGTCGCCGCCCCGGAGCTCCGACAGCTCGCCCCGCCGCAGGCCGGTTCCCTTACAGAACTTTATCAGCTCGTCATTATTTGCCTCTGAAAAATGTTTGTCCCGCACCCGGTCACCCCGGCTGCGGGTAATGTCCTCTCGTCTACGTTTCGGCGGCACAAAGTAGCCCTCATCCTCCGGGCCGATGCCGTAGAGCTTGCCCAGGGCCTTGGCCTCAAGCTGGATAGTCCAGGCGGAAAGGCCCTGGGCAACCCGACTTTGCAGCCACTCGTTCATATGCCTTTTAGCGGCCTTAAGCGTAGTACACTCTGGATAATTCTCTTTGATATACTCGATAAAGTACTTTGTGTGTTTCCAATAGTCCTGGTAGGTATTGAAGGAGAAAATCTTATACTTTGCCGTCCCATCAGCCACGGCAGCACGCTTGCTCTCTCCAAAGGCTTGCATAGACACCAGCTTTTCATAGGCTTGCTGATGCAGATCCTTGGCGTATGCCTTGTTCTTTCTTCCCATAGGCTGACCACCTCCTTATAACCGCCCTCTGTCTGTGTCAGGGCGCTTCTCGATACGCCTTGACCGCCTTGTCCAGCAGTTTCCCAAAGATAGCCCTATAGTCCCCGCCCAGGCGCTCCGCCTCCTTTGCGGTATCCGGGGACACATAGACCGTCAAAGGCTGGCCCTTATAGGGCTTTGCCTTGCGGGCGGCAATAAACGCCGCCTCCATCTTCTCATCCAGCTCGGGAGAGTCCTCATCATAGACAACCGGCAGGGCCTTTGCCCGTTCAAGCTGCTGCCTCTCTGCCTCTGTGAGCTCCCTGCTTTCGTTCAGCTCATATCTTACCGTAGCCATAATACAGACTCCTTTCTCTGGCGTTTGCCAGCCTTGCAGAAATCAGCCGGATTGCCTCTTTCCTCTCTGTGTACACCACAAACAGGATTTCTCCGGCCATCCCAATCGTGATGTACCTGTCCTCGTCTATACTGTGCCCCTCATCAAAAATTTCAACCCGATCCTCGTCCTCAAATACCAGCGCAGCGGTCTCAAAAGAGATACCGTGCTTCTGCCGGTTAATCATCGCCTTGTCCTCATCCCACTCAAAACTCAGCGGCATTTGCCATCCCCCTACATTCTCTGTTTAAGCCAGGCCGCCTCAAGCTGACCCCGAAGGGCTCCAGCAATCGGCAAAGAACACTTTTTATAGTCTTATGTGTGACTTTAGGGCAACACTTGTTTACCGCTTATGTGTGCGGGCCCGGTTATGAGAGATGGGCGGCTCTCCGGCGATTGTACAGTTCGCCGGGACATTCAGAGTGCGTTTTTGCCCACAGATACGTTTACTTACCCGCATTTTCACAAGGATTACTCATACGGGGTCCATTATGCGCATTTCCAATTCGCAAAGGCTACTACGGCAAGTCGGCGCATAACAAAGGTGTATCAAGCCTTCTGCATGACTTCTAAGGTTATGAAATCTGCAAAACCCCTGGCCATCAGGCCGGAACGCTCTGGGCCTAATTTCTGTTTATCCTCGCCCAGACGAGCTTTTGGCACAAGTACAGTATAGCATACAAGATAGCGGAAGTCAAGTAAATAATCCACACGTCTACTTAAATAACGGTTTACCCGTTCACAGATAAACGGGTAAACCGTTTATTAAGTGATACGGGGCCAGCAATTTTTATTGCTGGCCCCGTATCACTTCCTTATAGTCCATCGGTTTAGATATTTCTTATTATAATATATTCCTCTCAACATAACAATCAAAACCAAAAATATTACAAGGGTTGAATTTTGAAAAAAAGGAAAGAAATACGCAGATAGTGATATTGCGCCATATAGCAAAATGTTTATTCGTTGATTAAATATATAGTTATTTTTCATTTCGCCTAGTTCCGCAATCACGCTTTTCCCTGCAACTATATTCTCAAATCTAAAAGACAAAAGAAACAATATTATTGCAGTAAGGCCTAAAATCAGTGCATATAAATCTAAAAAAAGCATCTAGAATTAGCCTTCAAGATAAGAGTCAATTGCCGCCTTAATCAATTCGTAATTAGCCAAAAGAAAGCCATCATTGTATTTACTACCAGCATAATCATATTCTGCTACGCCAGTAGCTTCATTATATGCACGCCAATAATCTCTTGTTCTGTATGTGTTATAAATTATCCGTCCCGTGTTAGAATTAAGTCTTACACGATAAAGCCACTTATATGTCCTTTTTTCAAACTTTACACTCCAATCATAAGTAATAACATCGATTACTGCACCTACTAGTGCTGATGCAACACCAAGTGCCAATGACAATCCTGAACTTGTTACAGCTGCTACTATAATTCCTACTGCTGTGCCAATCGTTGTTCCGGCACTAAACGAAAACCTATTTGCATAACTTGTGCCTGAAATGCCAGCATTTCGTCTTTGCAAGTAGCCAAAAGTATTCGGTGCATAATAATAACCACCACGATTCCCCATTGCACTGTAGCTATCATACACTGCTGCTCCTCCCAGCATGGCTTGAGAACCATTAGACAAAATATCAAAATGTTCATTGTCAACATAATCACCCGCCAAGGGAGAAGCAACATGGCCGTACAGTTGTTGTTCTTCAGTGCTATTATCAGATGGGGTATAAGAAGTTATTGTAACGATTTCAGAAAGAGTCTCTACTTCTCTACTTCCATTAGCATATTCATGTATTACCCTATCATTAGACAAATCTATCGTTAATAGTTCATCGAAATTTCCATTTCTAGATAGTCTAAACTGAAAAGGTGTATACTTGTTTAAGCTTATAGCTCTGTTTGAGAAAGTTTCAATCCTTTCAATTGTCATCTCATCTCCATTGGCCTCTTTATATGTTCCTATATCCATGGATTCGCTGCTTGAAACAGCATTCGTTTCCGAGGCATTAACTGTCATTGTTGAAGAAAACAGCATCATAAATGCAAGCACTATACTTATTAATTTTTTCATGTTTTCCCTCCATGTTTTAGAAAATTGTTACTATTTTCTTTTTTACTCTCTATGCTTACTTATTAATAATTCACATATCCAGACACATTAATCGGATATGCTGAGTTATTTCTTATGGCAAATGTATAATCCCCCCTCTCCGTTACCGTTACTGCCTCATCCACGCTTCCATCCGTCACCGTCACATAATAGAAACGTCCATTTGGAGCAATCAAACCAAAGTCTACATTTGCTGAAAATGGAGAATATGAGGCTTTAATTGTAACTACCTCACCGGCTTCTAAAGAAAAACGGGTACTAGCTTTCTTTGAAGAATTTGCGCTGATATCCATGCTAAACCTGCCAGTTGCCCTCGCAATAGCTACTTCTTCCCCATTTAAGGCATTCCCCATTGCCGATGCGGGGATACAGATGCAGCTCATCGCAAGGATAACCACAAGCATGATGCTAATGTACTTTTTCAATTATACCAAATCCTTTCTTTGTCATCTGAAATCGAACTCACCTTCGGTTTCAGACCCAAACTCCTCATTGCTCCATTCATTTAATAAAACTGCCTTATCACCACCTGTCTTATCGTCAAATCTATGTACTACTGCAGCAAATGATAGGGCTATGAGAACCACTCCTAAAATAATTGCCGCAGTGATCCATAACCAGTTGTGTTTCTCCTGCAGCTTTTCAGAATCTGGCTTCATAATGCTATCTTTTACTTCTGTTTCGGAAGATGTCGCTTCTTTTGATTGACTCTCCACCTGATTTTCAAGGCTACTTTCATCTAAAAGATAGTCCAGCGGCACCTCGTACAGGTGGCTCAGATCTTTCAATCTTTTTGTTGAAGGTACTACAGTGCCTACTTCCCAATTTGAAACTGATTGCCGGGAGACTTCCAGCTGCTCCGCAAGTTCTGCTTGGGTAAGCCCTTTTTTCTTCCGAAGGTGGTACAGTTTTTCGTGCAGTTTCATGTTTACACCTCATATTTTGCAACAAAATCCATTAAATGTAAACCTAATTAGGTTTACATTTAGGCAAGTCTGACTTGCCTTTCGTGATTTTCGAGCATTTTAAGGAAATAATGATGTGTTCAATAGACATTATAAATATTTTTTTAGTCCCGCCCTTAAAATCTCATTTACTGACTCTGTTAGCTTTTTCTCTTCTTCCAGGCTCATCCTCCGTAGCGCTTTATCTAAGTCGCGGTCTATAAAATAAGACCTCTGCACCCGGTCTTTATTTTTTACCCTCGCTTTTGCGGGCTGCTCAGCAGATTCCTCTCCTGGCACTTGCTGACGATCCACTCCAACAATAGCCTTGAATGCCGCCTCCTGGTCAAACTTTGCTTTCCCTGCCATCACTCATCTACCCCTTTCAAAAATTCTTCAATGAACGCCCTATAATCCTGGGCCACAGTAGACTTCCCCGCATAGTCAAATATATCGGCTTTATTAGCCTGGGCCTCCTCTACCACTACGCCCGAACGAATATAGGTCTGGTAAATCGGCGCCGATATGTACTCGCTCAGCTGCTCAGCCAGTTCCCTTATCTGCCGGCTGATATTTGCCCTGGGATTGAACCTGGTGAACAGTATGCCTCTTATCTTTACTCCAGGGTTGCAATACTTCTGTACGCTGGTCACTGTTTCATTAAGCTGGGATATTCCCGCCGTAGCGAAAATCCCTGCCGTGGTAGGTATCAGGATATCTGTTGCACAGGTAAATGCGTTCACCGTCAACACCCCCAACGAGGGCGGCGTGTCTATCACGATGAAGTCATAGTCCCCGACCACCGCAGAAACGGCCTCCTTCAACCTATGTTCCTTCCCGGTCTGGGAAAGCTCCTGCTCTGCCCCAGCCAACATGATGTTTGCCGGAACTACATCATAGCCGCCATTCATGTGCTGAATGGCCTCCTTGATATCCACTGTCTGCTTCATCAGCTCATAGACCGTGGGTACGTTATAATTGACCGCACCGCAGGCCGCTGAAAAATTTCCCTGGGGGTCAAGGTCAATGCCCAGCACCCGGTATTTCTGAGCGGCTAGTCCTGCGGTCATAGCCTGGGCTGTGGTGGTCTTCCCTACACCGCCCTTTTGATTGGCTACTGCTATAATCATTTCTGCGCTCCTTCCAATAAATGTATTTTTACTTTCTTCTATTTTACTAGAAATCTATATAAATTTCAATATAGACTTGTACGAATGTAGAAAAAGTTTTTAATGAGATATAGAATGGATAAGTAATCATTTGAGCTACTTATCCATTCTATCTATCTTTCACATACGTTTATCCTTGATTGATTGCTTGATTTACTTCTTGATTTACTTCTTGATTTAGACGCGAAAAAATCCCGGAGTTATACGGTTTTCCAATACGAAGCACCATAGACTTTTCCGCGAAGCACCATAGACTTTTCCGCGAAGCACCATATTTATTTATTGACAAAAACATGGTATTGTGCTATTGTGATTGGGTGAGGAGGTGTAGTCATGCCACGAAGAAAAAAACTTCCCTCTATCCCTGACTATACAGGGACGGGGATAGGCCCGGAAAATCTACTGGTTCAAAAGACAAACCCTCTGATGTCCCTTTCTGAAACCGGACTTACCCTTGCAGAATTTAAAATACTTGATGCATACCTTGCCCGGATAAACAGCCATGATCCCGACAAACGCTTTATAAGGCTTGAAAAGGGTGAAATTGAAAGACTTTTGGGGGTTTCCCAGATAAAACCCGGAGACCTTGAAAAGAGGATTGATAATCTCTTTCAGACAGTCACAATCCGTGACAAAAATCTGAGCAAAGGCTTCTGTAAGATTGCCCTTTTTGAAAAGGCTACTTGCTATCAGGATGATAATGGCCTTTGGCAAGTAGACTTAGGGGCAAGCCCGTCAGCCATGCAGTATATCTTCAACCCGGAGCGGCTTGGATATTTACGGTACAGTTTACGGAATGTTATCAAACTTACTTCCAGATACAGTTACGTCTTATTTCTATACCTTGAGCAGAACAGACATATGCATCTTTGTTGGGAAGTTGATCTAAACGACTTGAAAGCTCTCTTACGGTGTACCGCTGATACATACAAAGCTTATTACCGTTTCAACGAATTGGTACTATCAAAGAGTTGCAAGGAACTAAACGAAAAAACTGATTGTAAATTTACTTATGAGCCAGTCAAGCGGGGCAGGACGGTCAAAGCAATTCGTTTCACACTGGAAACCATCGCAAACCAGCTGGATGGACAGCTTAGTCTGGCTGACATAATGGAACCTCAGACTATTGACGATGACGAGAAGGCCAGTACATACAGTACGGAATTACTTGGATTCCTTGCTAATGCTTGTGATTTTGAATTTAATGATCACGAAATGCGCGTCCTATTGGATCTCATCCTTCAGATTTATCCCTACAGTCATGACGGTAGTATAGATAGGTTTAATTATCTCCGACAGAAATACAATATTTTAACCCTATATGCCAGTAAACAGAAGATAACCAGCCGATTCGGATACCTAAAAGCCCTCATTGAGATAGATATTAAAGAGCAAGTAAAATAGATTTAACAAGAACGGTCCTCAGCGGTCCCAGCATGCCATTGTAGCGCGCTTTCCCGCGAGGGTGGTACTTCCCCCGCCTTGTGTCTGCAAAAAAGCATTATACGGCCTCTCAGAGCCATTTATAGACATGTCAGATAGATAGTGAAGAGCGCAACAGCTATAAGCTGATATTCCAGACGCCGTTGTTCATGGGCTTGCTACTGCTACAATCGTTTTCTTATCGCCCTTTTATGGATGTAAAAATATATTTTTACAAAATATACAAAAACATATTTATAGATAACTACTAAACTTTAAAAATATTTATATATAAAAATACAGGTTATATGCGCCGAAAAGGTGAGTGCCAGTTGGCACTCACCTTTGGTTTCTTCTTTGTCTGACAAATACTTCCTCATTTTGGGGAAGGGTCCAAGTAGAGCGCCCGTCCTACAATGTAAGACAGACGCTCCATTGGGCAGTAGCCCGAACCCATTAAAAAATGTCGCTGTGCGTCCCTGTTCTCAGCAGTTGAAGGACAAGCCTATCCTTCTCTGCCTTGTAGACCAGCAGCTAATCAGGCTTGATATGGTGTAAATACCGGCCCGAGAGCGCCACGTACACGCGGTTTGAGCGCTACATCATCGGAGACGAGCGCCACTCAAGAAAAAGCGGTATAATAGTGGAGCGCGGGAAACCGCGACAACTATTATAGGAGGATTACCGAGAGATTTTGAGGCAGGCAAGCCAAAAGAACAGCCAGTGGAGCATTGCTGCCAGTGTACATTGCTCCAGGCACACAGTAAGCAACGTTTTGTCTGCCGCCACAGAAAAGCATTCAGCACCTCTATCAGGCTCTCTACTCGGTAACCTCATTCAGCCCATCCAGCTTGATTTCAAATGGCAGTAGGCCATGATAGCGCGGCGCCTGCCGGTAAAAGATTCCGGTGGCTGTACTCAATCCATTCCAAGCGCCTGGAATAGTGCCGCAGCCCGTGATTTCAATTCCAGCTCAATGCGAAGCGTCGCGTCATATTTTCCTCATTTGCCATAATATAGTCCTCCTTATTAGCGGCCATTTTGTTTTACACTGCTAAATTCTGTCCTCGTATCATGTGTTTTCTGCAACCCAAAAAAGAGGTGTTAAACCGTTGTACAACTCTCTAAGTTTTAAAAAATTTAAAAATTTTCGAATTTTTCTTGTTTTTCGAGTATTGACACCGTGAGAGAAATCTGCTATTCTATATATAGTAAGGAGTTGTGTTAGTATGGGGCGTCCTCTATCGTCACAAGGGAAAAAAACTGCAAATCATATTTCCCATGAACTCAAAGATATAATAGATGCATATAATAATTTAACAATGTCACATGATAAAGCATTGGAAAAAATTAAAAAAATTTTATCTAACCCAGATAATTATGGAAGAATTAAACGTCACGGTAAGTATAGAGGAGAGCCTGTTTCAATTTTGGGAAAGGCAAGGATAGAGACTCTCGAAAGCTTGGCACATGAAATTGTCTGCGAGGATCCATCTTTTAAATTTGAATTTCTTTAATCCTTATTTCCGCATTTTCTTAATATCGTCAAAGTAGAAGTATAAAGGGGAAGTTTAGGTGGTTGAATTTGATGAGGATTTGGGGAAATACTAAAAAAGTACTTGTTTCATGGCTTGAAAGAATCGAGCTATATATTGACAATAAAGACGATATTAAAACATTTAGTCCGATTTTAAATAGCCTTAATATTATTTTTTCAATATTGTATTGCAGTATATCACTTTGGGCTTTATATTCTTCTAAATTATCTGTAGAGTTATACCTGCTCAATCTGGTAACCTCCGCTAAAGTCTATGTCGAAGTTTTGATTAGAGATAAACATTTTATGATTTCTCTATCAAAGAGTTTATCAAAAACTTCTATTGTTCTGAGTCCATATCAAATGAAAATAATGGAAAATATTCAGAAACATGGAGGTTATGCATTTCAACGAATAACTCTGTGTTCTGTGTTTTTGGGTAATATTCTAGTCGGTATTGTTATTCTCTGTGGGGGATTTACCACGGAATTTCAACCTATTGTTGAATATATAGTGATTACTTTAACATTTCTATTTTCTTGTATTGACGATGTGCTCGTAAGTTTAGCTGATATCTTTGGTGCCCGGCCTAGTAATGTAGTAGAACATCTTCTTCCGTTCTGTTAAGTAAAGGGGTAAAATATGAAACTTAGTGTTTTTGTATCCGGCTCTAATCCTAGTACTATTATGATTACCGTAATCTTAGGGCTGTTGGTGCTATTGTTAGGTTTAGAACCTTTACTTATGAAAAAATTACGGCTTAAAATACGTCGTCAATGGATAGGGTTTACACAGCCTCCTATTACTTCTTGCAAAGCAGAAAATAATCTACCTCTTGTTCTAAATGAACAATCTATCTCTCAAAGTAACAGAGGAATAAACCCAAATCGCAAAAGATTTTTAAATATATATCCTTTGGATTTTTCATTAAAACTTCATACAGAAGATTTGTTTATTTGTACTGATACAGTAAGTAGGAGCGTGGACCATAATGAGATTTCAAACTACTCTTGACGCTTTATGGAATCAACTAAAGGACACATGTGGCAAACTTAATGAACTCCATGCTAATAAACTCAAACTCTATTTTAATGAAGATCGTAAAAAGCAGTTTGAATATGAATTTAATAAAGCATATGAGATTATTAAATCTCAATATATGAGCCAGGATACCACTGACTTAGATAGACATAAACAAGCCGCTATTTTTATTCTTTCTATATTAAAATCTGGTGTCCTATCTCAAGAATCTGAAGATGGATTTATTAGTTTAGGCCTATATGCAGCATTGCTTGATGTTGTATTATCTTATCTATATGAGGAACTGTGCAAAGAATTAAGACGTGTTGGGATAAAAAGACCACCAAGCTTTGAACTGCCTATTGCTCTCGCTTGTCCTACATCGTATTTTGTAGTGTTATGCCGCTTGTTGTATTATGAGGATCCGTCTAGAACCTTTCCTATTGAATATCCAATGAGCTACAATATTTTGGATTGGTCTGATCGTTTTTTCCTTTTAGAATATATATGTATTCTAAAAAATGGTCATGATCCTATTGCTCTAAAGGAGGAAAAACATTTAACTTAAATTTTCTTTGTGTCCACATTCAATTAGATATCAAGTAAAGTTATAGCTTTGCAAAGTTTGTATTAAATAAAATTGTAAAGGAGATTTCAAATCCAATGGCATGCAAATACCTTTTAGGTGACTCGTGGCAAATGAAAGTGCCTAAAGCAAAAAAACTGCACTGTAATCCTATTGTGGTTATTCAAGGTGTTGGTCGCTTTCCAAAAGATAGAAAACATCAGTATGTAGATATATTAACAGACATTGGAATACTTCCTAAAATTTCTGTAAAGTATCTCTTGAGGAAAGTATAATTGTGACTTATCTGTAGATTGTTCTCAATTTGAGCGGTCTGTTTATCTAATTGTACCAGAGCACACTCTCACAAAATATTACCAACCATACATTAAAGTTTTTATTGGAACAGATTAAAAATTGCACCTGCTCAATCTGACAAAAGCAACTATCATTGGTCATAGAACGTCCTTGTAATACGTTTTTATGCAAGTAAAATGAAGATGGCCCGCCTAAGCCTGTAAAAAGATAACGTATGGTATCTTAGGGGTCATTTATGAGCGCTGCACAGATAAGCAGGGTGCCTGTTCAGGACAGGCACCCTGCTTATCTGTGCATATCTTTCGGAACCTGACCAAGAGCCTTGGTATGGAAGAAGGTTACTTCCCAATATCTAGCCCTATAATTTGCCCGTAGCTTTTGCTCCATCATGATATTTTGTCTTGCTAGCCGCTTAGCATCGTCCGGATGCTCGAGCAAATCTTCATACTTGCCTTGATATACCTCATCAATACCCAGTTTTTCTATTCGGCACAAATTGTCTTCATCTTCCTGTAATAGCCCTTCCATGATAAGCCGCCTGGCCTGTTCTTCGGTAAAGTCTACTGAGTATGGACTCT
>OFGG01002075.1_pt1 | contig 11568 bp, 5 predicted proteins | sample 1521701 | NCBI WGS metagenome assembly OFGG01 (sample SAMEA3504081, study PRJEB24116) | mouse gut metagenome | biome: mouse gut; feature: mouse-associated habitat; material: faeces | place: Denmark | collected 2011
ACATAGCGTCCAACATAAGAAGGAAAGATAACCAGCCGATACCCAGAGTCATTGTGAGCAGTCCACAAATGATAACACCGAAAAACAGAATCAACATTAACTGGAATCTGCTAAATATGGCTGATAATGGAAAACTGTGATGCTCTTTCAGTATAATACCATGAATGCTCATGGAGAACAGCAGGACAGGGATATACACTCCAAAGTTTGAAAGATTTCCTTTTATTCCTGTTGTGGTAAGGCAGTATGCAATGAATAAAATGATTATTACCACAAGAGAGAACAGAATGGATTTCCATTCTGATTTAAGGACAAAAGCAGTTCTTTTTCTATGGTAAGCAATAACAAAAATGAAACAAAGCCAGCTTACCAAAAACTGGATGCCATATAACAATGCAAACACATTGTCTGATATGAAAATGCCGATAAGTGAGCAGATACAAGTTCCAGTCAGGCAGAAGCTTGTTACTTTTTTGAGTTTATAACCGCTTCCCTGAAATAAAAACATGAGTATGAAATTGATAAAAATGCACCATATAATTGGACTTAAGGCATAAAAAACAATATCTGCTATAGCGTTGTCCGAAACGGAAAGGAGCATATACCAACCGTCTAATGCCAGCAGACCGCAAAACAAAGAGATAGCTTTATTATCTCTGATGTTGCAGGAACTCACATAAGCAGCGTCTATCAACATCAATGATGACAGGAATAATGATACGATCTTGCTGATGCTGCACGGCATCTGAATGTTTATTTCCAGCCCCATATATATTATAAGCAGGGTAGAGTTTATAAAAAGCAAAAGCTTAAAGATAATACGTCTCATATTTTTGCCCCCTTATCCATGTCTCAATTATATCATTTAGGCATTATCGCATAATCTTTTTTTTCTAAAACCATTTTACAGCAGGTATGGACAGTTATACAGTAATAAATCAGATAAATGATCAGTGTTAGCGTAATAGCCAATATTGTAGGAGCGTATAAAACAAGGCTGTTCGCCAGAAGGTTCTGCATAAGCGCTGTTTTGTATACTAATGTAGCAAAGATACAGTCTGCCAGTCCGAACAGGAACGGAATGCTAAAAAATGTGATTGCCTGTTTCCTGATAATTTTTCTTATCTTCCTGTTCGTATATCCCATTTTTGTAAGGATATCGTAATCGGATTTTGAATCGGCTATCGCCGAAATGTTATTAAAATACAGGATGCTTCCTGTTGCTATAAAGAATAATACCACAAGAAAGCCTATCAACAGGAAAGTAGAGCTGCTCAGGGAAACCACTTCATGTATTCTGTGGGAATTGCCCTGCAGGTAAGGGCTTTTATCCAAATATGCAGACAATGTCTGAAATAGTTCCTCGTTACCTGTTATGGAATTTCCATTTATACTTAAGATTTTTGTTTCGGGGGCAGCATGTTCAGATATCATTTTGTATAAACTATCACTTACAATTAAAGTGCCAACACTGTTCGCAAATGAAATGGGATTATCTAATGTGGTCATAGTCACAGTGACAGGTATTTCAGTATTATTTATGAGCAGTGGATAAGTGCTGCCTGTTTCGTCCTTGCCGGAAGCCGGCTGGTATCTTATAAAAATACACTCATTGTTGTTTAGTGCTGTAAATTGCTCCAAAGCCTTTTGCCGCCCCTGCGCTTTCAGAATGGCGGTATAGTCAGAATATGAGATACATTCAAAACCTGCATTCCGAAGGATTTTTTCGTTGTCAGCATCTCCCTTGGAAGTTCCGACACTGTATTCCATGGGAAGCTGCCCGGCAGTAGAAGTAACTTTATAAATATCGGTCTGCAGGAATGTAATATCATCTCCGGATGAATAGTTGTTCACGATCTCCATGATTGCGGACAGATCGCTCTCTTTTTCAATGCGGCACTCGATTTCTGACGGCGCAATGCGGGATATTGCAGCGATAGGATAATACAGGGTCAGAGCCATAGCGCTTGAAACAGTTAAAGTTGCGGCTGACAGTAATGTGAGCATGATCAGCGTTTTTGAATTGGAACGCATTCGGTATATAAAACCCGTCGAAGTAATGATTCTTGTTTCCGTATAAAATTTCTTCTTATTTTTCTTGCCAGTCTGTACCGCATAAGGGAGAAAAGATGCAATAAAAAGCACTGTTCCCAAAAGAATGAGTGTAAATGTAAGCATTCCAACAGCATAAAACCCGACTGAAAACCACACAGATTTTTCGCCCCGTAAGATGTCAAGGGCAATACAGTATCCCAAAATGACAGATACAAACCCGATTATGGAAGGAACGGCATGGAACTTTGTCTGCTTTTCCGCACTTTTTTCAAACCGCACTAAATCCATAAGGGAAGATTTAAAAAGAAATCTTCTGTTGGACAGCGATAATATGATAATAATGGCAAAAACAAAACATGCCGTCTTTACCAAGGCATTCAGGTTAAAAAACGGTATTTCTGAATTGTTGACTGTCAAGTTCAATAATTTTGTAATGCCAAACACAATGCCTTTATGAAACAGACCGCCCAAAAGGATTCCGATTACGAAAGCCCCGAAACAGGAGAGCAGATTTTCTGCTGTAAGCAGGGACAGCATCGTGGATTTCCGATATCCTAATAAAGCATAAATACCTAATTCCTTTGTACGCCGGCGCAGGAAGAAACGGTTTGAATATGACATATAAAAAATAACGAATGCCATAAGGAATATAGAAATCGTGTTGCACATGGTTTCTACCCGCCCGTCGCCTGATATTTTTTCAAGCATGATTTTATTCATGGAAAACGAAGTGAATGCAAAAAAAATAGTAATCACAAAGGAAATGGACAATAAATAAAGGGCATAAAAGGAAAAATTATTTTTTAGATTCTTAAGTGCCATAGATAAATGGTTCATGGGTACTTCCCTACCTTTCTGTGTCTAATTTTGCGGTTGTCTGTGCAATAGATTCATAGAATGTACGCCTGTCAGCATTTTGTTTCAATAATTCCTGAATGATGCAGCCGTCTTTAAAAATCAGGATGCGGTCAGCAAAACTTGCGGCATAAGCATCATGTGTGACCATTAGTATCGTAGTATGGAGACTTTCGTTTGATTCCTTTAAAGTGTTCAGCAAATCTGTTGCGGAACTTGAATCCAATGCCCCAGTCGGTTCGTCGGCAAATAAAATGCTTGGATGTTTCACAATAGCTCTTAGAGCCGAAGCACGCTGCCTTTGTCCGCCTGAAAGCTCACTTGGATATTTATCTAACTTTGCGTCAATGCCAAAGCTTTTCGCAAGACTCCGTATCATGTTTTCTATTTTTTTCGGTGGGAGTTTCTGTAAAGTCAATGGAACAGCGATATTCTCAAAAATAGTAAGGCTGTCTAACAGCAGATATTCCTGGAAAATAAAACCCAGATTATCCCTGCGGAAATCCGCCGCTTTGGAATCAGTCAGATTTTTAAGATTGATACCGTTTATTGTAATGCTGCCGCTCGTGGGTGTATCAATCGTAGAAAGAACATTAAGCAATGTAGTCTTTCCTGATCCGGAAGCCCCCATAATGGCAATAAATTCGCCGTCCGTTACGCTGAACGATACTTTATTAAGGCTTGGGTGCTGTGATTTTGCATAAATTTTTGTTACGTTTTTCGCTTCCAATAATGTAGCCATTTCTTTTATTCTCCTTTGCTTTTTTGATAACAGTATTATAATTTTGGGGGGTGTAAAAAAGAATGAGTAAATTACGCAGATTTTTTGCGTGATTTGCTCATTCTTAAAAAAAAGCAGGGTGGTAATCTATTTTCTGTATTTGTGATAACCGTTTCTCTGCCATTTTTATCCAAATCTTACTCGCCCATAAGCCTCCTTCTTTTCACCGAACTTTCCTTATAATTCCCCTACAATTTTTTCCAATTCATCATATATTTGCTGATCTTTATCTTCTCTCTGCAAAAAAGATGATTTTATGCCGCATTCACGGGTTTTGTCAATCCACTCCAGCGCCGTCTCCCTGCTAATGCCGCTATACAGCATCCCGTAATAGATATATGCCAATTCATTTGATACATTTGTGTGAAATACCATAGGGTCGTCAGAATTAATACAGACCATTACATTGTCTTCCCCGCCAGGCCTGTTCAGTCTGTAAATCTGATTCTCCGTTATTTTATCCACCTCTCCGATTGCCACATTGGATGAGGGATTCACCTCTACGACAATTCCTTTCCGGCTCAATTTCTGACACAATATTTTCTGCAGCATTTCTGTAATCTGTATATCCTGTTTTGTCACCTCATAATGGATGGGACATTCCATTTCTGTAAGGAATTTTTTACAATGGCGCGCCAGAGCAATCTTTTCTCCATTCCAAAAAATTTCGCTGCATATATCTTCTCGGACTTCTTTACAAAAACCAACGTCTTCAGCCTCCGCACATCTGTCATAGCCGCCCTCTTCTGTGTCAAACATTTTTAAATATCCTTCTATCAATACCTGTAAAGAAATATTCTGCTCCTTGCCGTATATCCCTTTCGCCAACTCGTATACTTTCCCTTCCAGATATGCAATCAACGTAGAATTACATTCCACCGTATCCTGACTAAGCGCATAGTACGCCCATACATAATTATCTAACGCTTCACTTCTTGGCAGTACAACAAAAGGATTTTGACGCCGCCATTGCTCCGGTAAAATGCCAAGCGCAGTACCATGTCCGATTCTGTCTCCCGCATGAAACTTCAAATAAGTAATCGTTTCGTCTATTCTGCGTAATCCCGATAGAATATGCCTGAAATCTTCTCCTGCATGGAATGTGAACCGCAAACTCTGGATACTGTTTGTCCCATACCCTACCTTTTCTATAGAGCTATCCCTGGCTTCTTTATAGGCTTTTGCAAAAACCCATATAGGAGTCGCGTTTTCCAGACTCGCCGCATCAATCCCTACAATATAACGGTCAAGCCCGGAAACACGATTTCGCAGGCTGCGCATAATTCTAATCTGATTCACATACTTTTCTTCCAACACACCAAACTGCAGCTTTTCTTTTTCTTCCATACCATCCAGAAAACATTTGTATGGAACCGTGCTGTCTTTTTTCTTCAAGAGATGATACACTAAGCCTACTCGGGGAAACGTCCGGTAAACTTGATAGCCTCCAATATCTTTCCTACAATAGTCCTCCCTGACGACATTCAGGTATGCCTCTAAAAAATCTTTCACATCTTTCTGGAACCCGTCTTCTTTGTCATTAATTGATGCGCGAAATTCTATTTTTTTCAAATTCTGGTTGTAAAACTGTTTCCTCATAGCCTGCTCCCAATAAGCAACCTTATCCTTCTTATGGTTCAGACTGCCTGAAACAGCCCCATAAAACTTACTCAATTTTGAATCCTTTTCATAATATTCCTTTTGAAAATAATCAAGTCCTCTCACATTCTTTTTTTGTACCGTACAGCCAAAAACATAATTTTTGATGCGTATATATTGCAAAAAGCACTGAATAATGCGTTTTTCATTTTCACTCGTCTTGCTTTCCTGCCTTTTCCTGTATTCTCCCAGATATTTCATTCCGTAAAACAGAAAAATTAATTCATCTGAAGTATGTAATACATCCGGAACATGAAAGATTTCCTGCATGATTGTTCTCTCATCCGACTGTTTGGGAAGTGAAGGTAATACAATATCGTCCCACAGTTCCTTGCAATAGGAAAGAGCCTTATCTTCTGCTGCTTTTTCTTTTATGCCGCCCCAGTGTTTCTTATAAAACTCCTCCAACCCTTTTCCGTCTGCAAAACGTCCTACAAGCTCATTCAACTCGTCGTTCTTCCATGTCACTTTTTTCAGCGCCAATGCAAGCCAAATACGGACAATTCCAGCTATTAAAACGAAAAAGAGACTCTCTCCAGACGTCTGATTTCGGTTTCCAAATTCAATAGTATTACTCTTGATTGCATTTATTGATTTGCTGTCCAGAGGACGCATGAAAACCTCCCATACCTCATAAAACGAGATTGATACCCCTTTGTGGAGATGGTTTTCCGCAACTCCGGATTTGAGTACCGCATCCAACTGCTGGTCTGCTACCTCTATCTGGTTATAATAGTATTGCAGGCTATTGATATCATTTCCCGGATTCTGGGTTATATATAGCATCACAATAAAATCTAAAGGGATATGCATATTCATACTGTGGAATAAGAAAATTTTATTAGAATCACCGAATCCCCCGAGAAAACTCTCATCCTGCCTGTTTTCCCAATATTTGAATATAATTTTTCCATCCCGCTGTGATATCATGGAGCGTGTAATTTTATACAGGCAGTCCAGGTACATCAAAAAAACATTTTTGTACCGTTTTGTCCTTAAATCATATAAATAGCATTTTTCCAGATACATATATATTTCGTCATAAGAATATACATTACAGTTTTCCTGAATGTGACGTATCATTGCCTCCTGAAGCTTCCGCATTTTTATTCTGGATGATTTCCTCAAAATAATCCTCCAGGAAGAAATCCAATGACGCAAAAGGATAACACAAAATCGCTAAATACCTGTTAATCGTATCATTCATAGCAATGCCTCCACATGTTACCGTGACCTTCCATTCCTTAACTTAGAATAACACTTCAAATTCATTCTCTGTTATGTCAATTTTCTTACTGATAATCTGGTATACCTCATTCTGAATCCTTTCGTCGGCTTTGATTTCACTGTCTAACATATATTTCGCAAGTTTGACAATGTCTTCTGCACGGGCGCCGGCTTTCTTCGCCTCACTCTCATTCGCCTGAAGATATCTTAAATAGCTTTGAAAAATGAATATTCCCTCTTTTTCTTGAAGTTTCGGTTCAAAATAATCCCAACCTCTTACTTTTTTTCCTTCTTGTTTTTTTCTTTCTTCTTTTTTTTCTTCTTCCAGCCTTCTCTCTATTTCTTCTTTCTTCTCTTTTATCTGAGCTTTTTGTACCAGATATTTTATATACATTTCGTTATCTTCTCCGGTTTTACCCAGATATTCTTTTATAAATTTCTCCATGACATCGTTTTCCTTATTTTGCTCATAATACCTTTCCCGCACTTGCTCTATTTCACTATTTTCACTCCCATTCTTCTCATCGAATCTTTCAGCATCCTGATTCCTCAGGTAATCTAAATTCTTTTCAAAAAAGGCATTTTCCCTCTCTTTCAATTCTGAATGAATCTTATCCAATCCAGATGTGTGAAGCGCTAAAGGCAATTCTTTCATTTCCATTAAAAGCTTTCTTACTTCTTTTTTTCCATATACAACCCTATTATGAAAATGCAAAAATTCTTCTAATATACACTGTATAACAAGCACCTGTTCAAGACTCAAATAAAACTGACCATTCGAGAATTCCATTTGCTCTGATTTGTCATCCTCTTTTGACAAAGACATCACCCGTCTCACCTTAGACTCTATACCATATACAAGCGCTGTACCAGATGTACCTTTATAGCAATTTTTCAATTCAGAATATGCCCCTTCTTCTGATTTAAAAAAATGAGTTGCATTAAAAATCATTCTTCCAGAACACATTTTATGTATAATATCATGTTTGCTTCTTTCCTGACATAGTTTAATTTTTTCTTTTGCATAAGTTGTATCCCACAGTCCTTGTTCATCAATTTCCTCCAAAACCGGTTTTCGCTTCTCCCATTTCCGATCTTTTCCTGGAAAGGGACTATCATAATCAACTGATTTTAATGGCTTTACTTCATAATTGTCTACAACATTAAGTTCTTTCATCTGATTCATAATTGTTTTTATTACTCCTGTCAGAACATTTTCTTTGGAATCAAAACTGAATTGCATTTTTATATCTTGTTTTTCCCTTAATTTTCTCTCATAGTAAATCCAGTAACGTTCTTTTTCATTTTCATATTTCGCCCATAATAAATATTTCAAATGTGCTTCTAATTCACCGCCTTCATTCATATAATTCTCTACATTCATAAAACTCTCTTCTGCCAGATTCCCTCCTCTTCCCATGAACCGCATGCCGTCTTCTATATAGGCATTATCTACAAGCCTTCTCCCATAAACAACCCATGGATCTAAGGACAGCGTATTAAGCAGATTCAACATCACTTCCTGCATCTGAATATATAAATCTGTCAAATAATCTTGGATTCCATCCTCAGATTCATTAAGAGCCTGAACCGCCCTTGAGAATGCATATGCTGTCTTATAGGCATTTTCTTTATCTGAATAACTATATTTTTTTTCTAATATAGCATATATCTCCGCCCTCCCAAGGCATCGGATCATATGCAAAACAAAAATAAAATCGCACTTTGTCAGAATATTGAGCAAAATCGATTTAACAGAATCTTTCTCCTTTATCGTCTTCTCTATTTCCAGAAAATCAAGCAGCTTCCATTCTACGGGAATCTTACCATCTATCTCTTCGCTCTGAAGATATTCCTGTATAATCTTGTTTTTTAACTCACTATATTTACTCTTGTCTTCATTATCATAAGTTTTCTCAGAAAACAATTTCGCTGCAAAATCTATCAGATAGTAGATAGCAAATCGCTCCACGCTCTTCATAGATTCTTTATTATCTGTCGCTATCCCCTCCGTTTCTCCATATAACAACTGATAGGCATTTGCAAAATCAACCTTTATCCGTCCCTGCCCAAGTACAATGACGTATTTAAGTAAATCTGATTTGTATTTTGCGTATAACGGTTTGGAATCTATCATCGTCTCTATCAAACGCCAGTGGAGAAGCTCTTTTTGCGCTTCTGTCATGTTCTTTTCTTTCTTCTGTAAATCAGCTATTTGTAAATCGTATATTTCCTGTAATACGTTATAAACATTATTCAGCCCCCGGGAGGTGTCGTCAAATATATGGAAAGCAAGTCTCATATTTTCCGTTTTATCATCTTCTTTGTATACAAAATACATTTCTCCCAATTTCTCTTTTGTTACTTCCACCAATAATTCTACAAGGCTTTTCGGTTCATCTCCCTCATTTCCACTAATTTTATAATTCCCTCTCTCATCTAAATCCCAATACCGAATCGCTCTGCGGTATGCAGGAGGTATAATCTTCTTCAGATACTCATAAGCAAGCTGCTTTTTTCTCTCCAACAAACTGCTTTCTGAATTATGATTGACAGAATAATAAGTCTCTCGATATGCATCTTCTCTCAGTGCATCCTCCTGCCGCAAAAATTCCAACGTCAATTCCTCTTCAAAGGTTTGAATATCTCCTGAAATAAACGTAACAATTCTCGGATTTGACAGATAAACAAGAAGCGTCCTTACAATATCCATACATTTGTTTGTACTCAAGTCAACATCATCAATAAATAAAAACATCATGGAATTTCCATTGTCCTTATCCTGATCCCGCAGCAGTTCCGTCAAAAACTGATTAAACATGGTAATGAACTCAGAATCCGAACTGAAAACTTTCTTAGTCTTGTCCACATAGTTCTGCTCTGTCGTAAACTGCTGAATCAGAATGTCCCGATAGTCCTTCTTGATATAGCAGTACTGCTTTACCAGCTCGTTATACAACCCTTCCAACGAATCTTTTCCAACATAAATGCAGTCTCCTTTATATTTTTTCTTTTTTTCATCTTTCATTTTCTCTTCTACTATGGATTTCAGGCGCCCCAAAATCGTATCCATTAGCGTAGTTCCGGAAGACATATTCTCCGGAACAATAATTGGCAATATAATATCCCCGCCCTTTTTATCATCTTCGGCATTTTCGTTTTTCAGTTTATGATAGAATGTTTTCAAAATCGAAGTTTTACCAGCGCCTCTGCGGCCTATAATCCCGATATTATTTGTTTTCTGTTCTGTTTCAAACTGTTTATCACCCTGCTTATCACCCTGTTTTTGACTTCCGTATGGCAGGCTCTCTCGGAACACCTCAATCTGTTCATCAATGGATTCCGCATTTGGAAGAATCGCATTCATTTCTTCTTTGGATAAAATTCTTGCTCCTAATTTTGTCTTCTGTTTTCCCATAATATACTTTTCCTTTACAACTGTATATAACGACCTTACATAATAATATTTTACCACATTTTATAGAATCCAGTTAAAATAAATTGCCGTTTAAAGACAATTGGAAAATAGTTTCAAAATAACTCTTGCAATGTCCGATTTTCAAGGTATAATGGGAAATACGAGTCTTTTGCGGAATTAGCAGAAATTTGCAGTCAATACTGCAATCAATACAAATGAAAGGAGTCAAAACATGAGAAACGAAAAAATCAGCTGGGGAAATTTCTTTCGGACAGTACTTACAATCGCATTGCCAATCGCATTGCAGAATTTTTTATCCACCACGGCTAGTATGGTGGATACCATCATGATTGGCAGCCAGGGGGAATTGTCTGTCGCGGCGGTAGGAATCTGTTCCCAGATATCATCTTTATTCTTTTCCTGTTACTTTGGGTTCGCAAGCGGTGGACTGCTGTTTTTCTCGCAGTATTGGGGCGCCCGCAACGAGAAGGGAATCAATCAGGCATTCGGGCTTGCGCTTACCTGTATGCTGGCAGTATCTCTGCTTTTTGGAGGGGCTGCCGTTGCAAACCCGGATTTTATACTGGGAATCTATACTGACAAAGAAAATATCATCGCAATCGGCGCTCCTTATATCCGAATTGTAGGCTTCGCATACCCTCTGCAAGTGATTGCCATGATCATAAGTTTCCTGATGCGTTCTACGGAACGGGTGAAACCGCCTCTGATCAGCTCCATTCTTGCGTTGGTTACGAACTTCATCCTGAACTGGATTCTGATCTATGGACGTTTCGGCATGCCAAAAATGGGGGCGGCAGGCGCAGCAGTCGGCACTTTAGTATCTGGTATCGTAAATGTGTCCGTGCTGTCTGCCTTTCTTTTAAAAGACAAGAAGACAGTCGTGCTGAGACTAAAAGATATGTTTTCCTGGCAGGACGGTTTCCTGAAAGGGTATATGGGGAAATGCTTTCCCATTATCTTCAATGAGTTGTTCTATGGGATTGGGCAGATGTTGATTAATATCGTAATCGGGCATCAATCAGAATCCGCCATCGCAGCCATGGCTGCGTTCCGTGTCCTGGAAGGATTTGTATTTGCATTCTTTGCCGGGCTTGCGGATGCCTCTTCCGTGGTTGTAGGAAAAGAGGTGGGCTCCGGACACCTTATGAGTGGATATCAGTACATGAAAAAATTCTCCGTGCTATGCCCGGCGATTACCTTCTGTATCTGCCTAATCGGGCTTCTTCTGAACAGGCCTTTGCTTGCGCTGTTCGGTCTTGGTACGGAAGCTATGTTTTTCGGCAAATATATGATTCTCATCTATCTTGCCGCCGGAACCATCCGCACCTGCAACTACATTATGAATAGCTGCTACCGGGCCGGCGGAGAAGCTGTATTCGGGACGCTGCTTGAAATTATCTGCCTGTTTACCATTAGCGTACCCGCAACATGGGCTGCCGGTATGATATGGCATCTGCCATTCCTTGCCGTGTTCTCGTTCCTGTATACAGACGAACTCATCCGGCTTGTCTTTGAATTGTGGTATACCATAAGCGGCAGGTGGATTAAGCCC
>OFGG01002077.1_pt1 | contig 11567 bp, 9 predicted proteins | sample 1521701 | NCBI WGS metagenome assembly OFGG01 (sample SAMEA3504081, study PRJEB24116) | mouse gut metagenome | biome: mouse gut; feature: mouse-associated habitat; material: faeces | place: Denmark | collected 2011
ATGAATCATGGCGTGAATGGTTTCGCCCACCTCTTCTTTAAAACGCTTCTCAAGATTGGAGCGTGATATGCCCACCGCATCCAGTACCTGATCCACTTTAATCCCTTTGAGATCCGCCTCCAGCAGGTTCATACTGTTCCTGATCTCCTCAAGGCTCTGCCCGACATCCTCCGCGGCGCTGTTCCCCTTTACAAACTCCGTGACCTCGCTCACATCCATATCCGGTGCGTCACTGCGCTCCGCCTCTTCTTTTGCCTCCTCGACAGCCTCTTTCGTTCCCTCCGTCACTGCTCTCTGGATTGCGCGTCTGATCTTCAGCTCTTCCAGCTTCTCTTCGTTCTCTTCCTTTTCCTCGACAGACTCTTCGGCCTTTTCTTCCGCCTCCTCCGTCTTTTCGTCGATATGATCCACACCTTCCTGAATCAGCATTCCGTATATATCGCCATTGGCTGCTTTCATAACCGAATCCGCCGCCTGCTGCGCCTCAAGCATCGGATTGTGTTTCAGCCTTTCAATGCCTATACTGTGGATCGCCGCCATGTCGCCCCGCATCTGTGAGCCCGCGTCCCGGGCCTCTTTTTCAAAATGAACGACGCGCTTGTGCAGTTCCAGTGCGCGCTGCTGGTATTCAGTCAGTGTCCCCGAGTGAAGCTCCGACAGACGCTGGCTCTCTTCCTCTGAAAAATCTCCGTCTCCCAGACCGTTGTTTGCGTTCATTTCCCTCTCCAGCAGCTCGAGATCTTTCTGCTCCTGTGAATCCGGCGCCACACCGTAGAGCTGCTGCAGCACTTTTTTGTCATCATTCCCGTCGTCTGCCGCCGCCTTCGCCTCCTCCTGAAGCTGCTGCATCTTTGTGTAATGGTCCATGCGATCCTGAACACTCTTATCTGTATCTTTGTCGCTGTTCCACGCATTCCGCACAAGATTCCACGCCTGTTCCCGCGCCTGCTGTCTGCGCTGGGCAACCGGATCCAATGGCATTTTTAAACTGCCCGCAAAAATCTGTTTTGAACCTGCCGCTCTGTCTGCTCCACCCTGTTCTGCACTCTGGTTCTGCACTGACTGCATACTGTTCAGCCAGCCCGCCTGTATCGAAACTGCCATAATTCCCTCCATATGCACACGGATTTGTGCACCTTTGCTCTGTGCGTGTGCGCGCAAAGCCACAACTCTTCGAACGTGTCTTCTATTGTCTTTATCGGCAGATCGCCGCTGATTCTTAATCCCTGCCAGGAAAAACATGGAAAAAGGCAGTACAAAAGTACTATTCTGTTTTTTGAGGCTGTTACTGCTGCGTCAGTGCCAGCAGCTCTCCTGACCTGACGGTAATCAGCTGAAGATTCTTCATATTGACCTCCTCCGCTTCCAGCGTCTCGCTGGCATGTGCGGAGACTTCCTCGGACACCGCCGAAATGGTCTGAATGGACTTTGCAATCTCGATGTTTGCCGCCTTAAGCGTCTCCACATCCTCCGTCAGACCTGTGATATGATCCCTGATAACATACGTATTCTGCTCAATTGCGGCAAAACTGTCCGCCGCGTGCTGCGTGGATATCTCCTCCTGGTGGATCTCATCAATCATTTCCCGGATTTCCGTGACCAGGCGGCTGATCGCGCCCGAGATATTTCCGATCATCTCCGTGATGTGCGCGGTCTCCTCTCTGGTCCGCGCGGCCATGGCAGAAATCTCCGTCGCAACCACCGCAAAACCACGGCCCGCCTCCCCGGCCCGCGCCGCTTCAATGCTCGCATTCAGCGCAAGCAGACTGGTCTGGGATGTAATACCGCTGATAATCTCCACAATGGAATTCATCTCCGCGATGTATTCATCCAGCTTCCCCAGTTTTTCTGCCACATTTTCGCTTTCCAGGACAGATGTTTTCACCTCTCCCACAAGCTCTCCGATATCCTGCCTGCCTTCTGCAAGCACTGCGAGTGTATGCTGCATCCGTTCCGTGATCTCCGCCGCAGCGGCTCCCACCAGTTCTACTTTTTCGCCGATCGCCGCCGTCTGCAGCTGCACCGCCTCCGCCGTATCGCTGGCGCCGGAAGCGACTTCCTCCATCGCCTCCCGCGTCGTCTGTGAGGAAGCCCGCAGATGATCTACTTTTTCGTGAATCTCATCAATGCCCTCCTGCATTTTTGCGGAACGCTCCGAGACATCGTTTAAAAGGAGCTCCGTCTCATTCTGCGCCTTTCTGATTGTAACCAGCTTCTGGCGGCTGTTCGCCCCCATGGTCCCCGATGCCAGAAAAGAATAAATTCCCACAAGCACCATTGTCATAATCTGCAGAAGGCCGGAACCCATATCACGAAACCCGAATTTTCCGGTCATCGAACCGACAACCACCACAATAATGCTCTCGATCGATGTCCCCACATTAATTTTGATGGAATACGCCGGATCGTTGAAGATTGTAACCATCACAAGCATCGGCACCACGTACAGAAATGTCATGCTGTTCGTCGTCGTGAACAGGATAAATGTATACATCAGTGCAAACCCGATTGCCACCAGATGTTTGATGGCCGCCGTCTCATGACTGCGGCTCCAGAAAAACAGCTCTGCCGCCACGGGAACCAGCGCCAGCAGCGCCACAATCGCTGCGTATGCCGGTGTGCGGCGGCCCGCGACCGCCTCCGTCACAAATGTTCCTGCAATAATGACCGCCTCCAGCGCATGGCACAGCATTGCCACCCGGTTATTCCGTTCCAGATCCGAAACCTCTCTTTTGTTCATAAACTCCTCCCATATACTTTTTCACATTTTTCGTGGAATTTTCACAGTTTTCTGCAATTATCTCTGGTAAAAATGTATCACGATTCAGCTTTCGTTTCAAGTGTTCAGCACATCTTTTCCCGCAGCCTCATCAAAATCTTTTTTTCCGTCCGGCTGACCTGCACCTGCGACATTCCAAGCAGCGCAGCCACTTCATTCTGGGTCCGGTTCCCGAAATAGCGCAGTTCAATCAGCTGTTTTTCCCGCTCCGGAAGCGTCTGCAGCAGCTGATCGACAACCATCTGGTTGAGAACCGCTTCCTTTTCCGGCTCCTCCCTGTCATAGCCGCCGCCCGCCCCGCTGATCTGATCAATCAGGAGCAGTTCGTCCCCGTCTTTCTCGTAGACAGGCTGGTAAATGGATTCCACTTCCCGTCCGGCCTCCATCGCCAGAATAATCTCCTCCACGGCAAGCCCGGTTTCCTCCGCCACCTCGTCCAGCCCCGGCTCACGCCCCAGTTTTGCGAGAAGCAGCTGCCGCGCTTTCCCGATCTTATATCCGTTTTCCTTTAAGGTACGGCTCACCCTGACCATGCCGTCATCCCGCAGAAAGCGCCGGATTTCCCCCGCTATCATCGGAACGGCATAAGTCGAAAATGCCAGATTCAGCGACACATCAAATTTGTCTACAGCTTTCATCAGCCCGATACAGCCAATCTGAAAGAGCTCCTCCCGGTCATGTCCCCGGTTCGCAAAACGCTTTGTGACGGCATGTACCAGACCCAGATTCTCAGAAACCAGCCTGTCCCTGGCCTCCTTATCCCCCGCGTGTGCCTGTTCCATCAGTCTGGCCAAACGATTCATAATATGTATCAACCTTCCTGCACGCCGATTTTTTTCCGCATCCGCACCCTCGTCCCTTGTCCCGGGGACGAAGAAACCTGAACTTCGTCCATAAACGCTTCCATAAATGCAAACCCCATCCCGGAACGCTCCAGCTCCGGCTTTGTGGTGTAGAACGGCTCCATTGCCTTTTCAATATCCGGAATTCCCTTTCCGGTATCCTCCACGGCAATCTCCACCTCACTCCCGCAGATACGGCACATAAGCACTACTTTCTCCTCCGGTCTGTCGTACCCGTGAATAATCGCATTGGTCACCGCCTCGGATACGGCAGTCTTAATATCCGCCATCTCATCAAGCGTCGGATTCAGCCCTGCGATAAATGCCGCCACTGCAACCCGCGCAAAGCCCTCGTTGACGGAACGGGCGTCAAAACTTATGTTCATCTCATTCTGATTCTGCATGTTTTTTCTCCATTTCCTCCGTCCCCTCCATCGCCACGATTTTGTGAAGACCGGATACCATAAATATTTTTTTCACGCGCTCGTTCATATTCCGCGCCGCCACCGCGCCACCGCAGTATCCCATGTTCCTGCTCCGGCCGATAATCACGCCAATGCCTGAGCTGTCCATAAATTCTGTTTCCGCAAAATCAAACACGATTTTCCTGACGTGACAGATCTCCGTCATCATATCCGCTTCCATCCTAATGCTCCCGGCCTGATGGTGGTCAAGCTCTCTCGGCACACGGACGAGCAGATACCCGTCCTGCAGTTCACAGTATTTTTTCATCTCTACCCTCCATATGTTCTCCGGTTCCGCGCAGCTCATCGTGATGGCTCACACCCTCCTGTAAAAACTGACAAAGCGCTCACGTACCCCGCACACAGTCTTTATGCCTTTCGTGATGGCTTTGATCGTTCTGACACAGTGCGATTCCCGCAAAGCTCTTTTTGTATCGCGGAACCGGTTTCCGCGATACAAAAAAGACGCCCTTCTGACGTCTTTTGTATGCTTTCCTTATATCATTTTCACCGACTCCGGTTCTACTCTGTATCCACATAATTCTGTGCGGTTCTCGCACGCTCTGTCCCCGGGTACAGCTCGATAATCTTCTGGTAATAGATTTTAGCCGACTCCGGATTATCGCTCTTGCGGTAAGCCTGCGCCAGATAATAGATGGCATAACCCTGCTCGTAATTCTCATCCAGATCCACAACTTTCTGCAGATTGGCCGCCGCCTCCGCAAAGTTCTGTGCATTGTAGGCATTGTAGCCCGTCTCGTACAGTGTCCTGACGTAATCAGCATTTACCTGGGCATTGATCGTGTTGTAGACATTTTTCGACTCATCATTCAGATATTCCGTATTGACGTTGGCGAGAGCATCCCCCGCCGCTGCAATATCCGAGGCCACATAAGCCGAGAATGCTGCCACCAGCTGCTCATAGGTGCTGATGCGGCTTACTGTGTTCTCTTCCTCCCCTTTTGCCTTATCCATCTGAGAGGTGAGCTCATCAATCTGCGCCTCCAGGGTGCTGATCATCTGGTTTTTGGAGGAAATCGTGTTGTTCGCCTCCAGCACTTCATCCTTTGCCTTATTCTGCATCTGGCGCCGGACACCGGGCACAATCAGAAATCCTGTAATCGCGGCGCCGATTGCAATCCCGACCACAATATTGATAATCATCCCGGCCGCAGAGCTCTCTTTTAAGTATCGTGGCTGGATGATAGTCTCATTCCCGCTCTGGTATGCAACCTGCTCATCCGCTTTTTTCTTTTTGCCGGATGCAGTCTCTTTTCCCTGCCCATCCACTTCCTGCAGATAGCGGAGAGTTATCGTATTGTTCGCGTCAATGCGGATCGCATTCTGCAGCGACTTTTTCGCCAGATCGAACTTCCGGTCCTGAAGATAGAGAAGCGCGAGAAGCTGATGGCCGCGCACAAGCTTTGGGTTCATCGACAATACCTTTTTGAGCTGGATCACAGCGAGATCCGTGCTGTCCTGCTGGCAGTAGAGCAGAGCCTGATTGTATTTTTTGATCGTCTGGTTAAATGACTCAAGACGGGACCGGTTACTCTGAATCTCATCCAGATACCGGCTTGCGGCGTTATCTTTCGGCCTGTAATTTTTGCTGATCACCCACTCGGTCAGCGCCTCCACCACCTCTCCGCGCTCAAAATAGAGCAGGCCCAGCAGATTCCGCGCATTGATATTGAGCTTGTACAGCCGCAGACCGGCATTCAGGCTCTCGATGGCTCCCGAGAGATTCCGCACCTCTGCTTTCTGTAATGCCTGGTTGTAATATGCGTTGGAAGCCATTATGATTTTCTTATATGCTTTAACATTCACCCCGCAGTTCGGGCAGTGATCCTCTCTGCCCAGACCTGCACCGCAGTTCAAACACTCCATTCCTTTCCCTCACTTATATGAACTCTGATCTCCGTCCCTGATGTCTACATTTCCTGCTTTAATTCCTGTATCATCTCCATCAGCACATCCGTCATGTCGCTCAGCTCATGGCTGTAAATCGCCTGCTCCGCTTCCTCCACTTCAAGGCTTGGCTTAAAATTCTTTAACTCTTCTTCGAAATTTATCATATAACGCTCCGCTCTCCTTTTTCCGTTCTTCCAGTCATCCCCGTTTCCTGCCGCATCGCAGTCAGACCGGCCAGACGCCTCGGGACACCTGCTGTTTTTCCCGCCGGGACGGGAAAAAGCACCGCCATATTATTACTCTGTTACATTATAATATAGCGGTGCCAATAATCAAGTATATTTCTATTAAGATTTTTCTTTTCCGTAAAAAATCATGCACTGTCGCAGAATACCAGCCTAATCGACACCCCGCGAGCAGGGCCGCGTGCTGATTTTATCCGGCATTTTGTAAAATTCAACGGCTCTCCCCATGTTTTTGAGCGTAAACTTCATATCGTCAATGTTAATTATCACACCCGGATAGACCGCGCCGTACACGGAAACGCATGCCCCCTGTGCGGCGTCCGCCAGAAACTTCAGCTTCTTCGCCTCCGCCTCGTCGCTGGCCAGCGTCGCGGTGTCCTTGATCTTGATCCGGAGCAGAGACAGTCTCCTCGCATCCTTTGCATAGCTGACGCCGCGTTCCTTCTCCAGCATCTCAAACTGGCGCAGACCGCCCTCTATCTTCTCGAGATTCTCCCTGGTCGCCTGGATCTTCTTTTCCAGCACCCGGAGCCGGCTGTACACTTCAAGCCCCGCTCCCACAAAGACCTCGGTCTTCTTTTCCGCGTCGTTCCCCAGTGCGGAAACCTCAATCCCACGCACTGCTGACACCTCGCCGCCGATCACGCTTCCGCGCGGGCCGTCCACGACCACTTTTCCCTGACATCTGACAGTACACTCCATCAGCACATCCGCCTGGATCGTCCCCTCGCAGTCAATGCTGGTAAATTCAAAAAACTTCGCGGTAATATTGCCCTTTGTCTTTACCGTGCCCTTATTTCCGCCCAGCATACCGCTTCTGAGGATAATGTCCTTCCCTGCTTCCAGTTCACAGGCTTCCGCCACACCGTCGATCGTAATGTTCCCGGTCGCTTTGATCGCGACGCTGCTCTCGACATTGCCGTGAATAATAACGTCCCCCCGGAAATTGATATTGCCGTTGGCCACTTCCGCATTTCCAAAGATCTCATGCACGGGCAGAATCACAATCCGGTCATTCTGCTTCTCGATCTTACCGTCGATGGACGCGGTGTAGGTCAGGTTATCGTTCATGCGCTCAAAGCCTTTGCCCTTGATCGGCAGCTGCTCCCTGCCCTTTTTCGCGATAACCGCCTTCCCCTTCACCGTCACGCCATCCTGCCCCTCAATCGCAGGATGATAAATTGCAATCACCTGCCCGGCGACAACCGGTTCGATTGAATTGACAGACCAGTAATCAACCGAGCCGTCGGGAAGAAGCTTGGGCTTTCTGTCCAGATTTGTATTGAAATTATAGTCGTAGTATCCATCCACACCGTCTACCGGCTTTCTTCCCCGCGCGATCAGGATCTCCTCATTGTACATCCTTCCCGCAACAATCCGCGACAGCCTGGCCTGGTCGATACCGGTATTAATACCCTTATCTCCCAAAGCCTCCATCAGGATGGAAACGGTATATTCTCCTTCTTCTGCTCCCGGCTCCGGAAGCGTGAGATATGCCTCCATATCATCATAACTCACGCGCACCAGAACTCTTTCTTTTATTAGTGCTGGCATCTTACACTACTCCCTGCTTTACTTGTTCATCTCAGTCTGATAACTTCTCTCCTTTATATCATACTAGTCCACCGGAATATTTTCAAGTAAATCTTGCAATGTGACGCTCTTTTTTAGTGATTTATGCGCGAAAGACGCTCTTTTACCTGCTCCATCATCTGTTCATAACCGGCAAGTTTTTCTTTTTCCGCCTGTACCTTCTCCGCCGGAGCTCTGCTCAGAAACTTCTCGTTCGAAAGCATCCCGCGGGAACGGGCCAGCTCTTTTTCAAGGCGCTCCTGCTCTTTCTCAAGGCGCTCCTTTTCTTTCTCAAAATCCACCAGATCCTCCAGCGGCAGATAAAGAGTCGCACCTGCAATCACAACCGACACCGCGTCCTCCCCGATCCCTTTCATATCAGGCTGCACAGACACCCCGCTGGCCGACGCCAGACTCTGATAGGCCTCCCGGTTCACCGCAAAAATATCCCGCAGCGCCTCGTCGGCGGAAACGATAAATACCTTTGCCTTCCTGGACGGCGGAACGTCCATGCCGGCGCGCGCGTTCCTGATTCCCCTCACAAGCTCCATGCAGTGGGAAAGCGCTTCTTCCTCAGCCGGAAAATGCCACGCCTCTTTGTACCGGGGCCAGTCTCCCAGCATGATCGTCTCTTTTTCCGGATGCAGCGTACAGAAAATCTCCTCGGTAATAAAGGGCATAAACGGGTGAAGAAGCCTGAGAGCCTCCGTCAGAACCGTCCGCAGCGTCCAGAACGCGGCGTCGGCCGATTCCCTGTGCTCCTCCTTCTGATACATGCGGACTTTGCTCATCTCGATATACCAGTCGCAGAACTCATCCCAGATAAAATCATATACTTTCTGTACCGCAATACCCAGCTCAAATTTTTCCATATTCTCCGTGACTTCTTTTGCCAGGGTGTTAACTCTGGACAAAATCCACTTATCCGCAGCCGTAAGGCCTGCCGGCAGAACCGCGGTATCCTCCGCGCCGCCCTCATTACCCGCCTGGTCACTGCCGCCCGCAAGGTTCATCAGGATAAAACGCGATGCGTTCCACACCTTATTGGCGAAGTTCCGCGACGCCTCAACCCGTTCCCAGTAGAAACGCATATCATTTCCGGGGGCATTTCCGGTGATCAGGGTCAGCCGCAGGGCGTCTGCGCCGTACCGGTCGATCACTTCCAGCGGGTCAATTCCGTTGCCCAGGGACTTGCTCATCTTGCGCCCCTGCGCGTCGCGGATCAGACCGTGAAACAGCACCGTGTGAAAAGGCTTTTTCCCCATATGCTCATATCCGGAGAAAATCATGCGGATAACCCAGAAAAAGATAATATCATAGCCGGTCACAAGTACATCTGTCGGATAAAAATAATCCAGTTCCTCGGTATGTTCCGGCCAGCCCAGCGTCGAAAACGGCCAGAGCGCGGAGGAGAACCAGGTATCCAGCGTATCCTCATCCTGCTCCATCCGCGCGCAGCCGCAGTGCGGACATTTCTCCGGCGCCGTCTTTGCAACCACCATCTCCCCGCAGTCCGCGCAGTAATAGGCCGGAATCCTGTGCCCCCACCAGAGCTGCCTGGAGATGCACCAGTCGCGGATATTATCTGTCCAGTTGAAGTAGATCTTCTCCATTCGCTTCGGAAGCAGCCGGATCTCTCCGTTCTTTACAGCCTCCACAGCGGGCTTTATCAATCCGTCCATCTTTACGAACCACTGCTGCTTCACCAGCGGCTCCACCGTCGTCCCGCAGCGGTCATGGGTTCCCACATTGTGCGCGTGAGGCCTCGTCTTTACAAGCAGCCCGAGCCCCTCAAGCTCTTCCAGCAGAGCCTTTCTGCACGCATAGCGGTCCATCCCCTCATATTTCCCGGCGTGCGCGTTCATCGTCGCGTCATCATTTATGACAGTGATCTCCGCCAGACCATGGCGTTTCCCCACCTCAAAATCATTCGGGTCATGGGCCGGTGTGATTTTCACACATCCTGTCCCGAATTCCATGTCGACATAAGAATCTGCAATTACCGGAATCTCACGGCTGGTCAGCGGCAGCTTTAACGTCTTCCCGACCAGATCTTTGTACCGCTCGTCGTCCGGATTGACCGCGACCGCGGTATCCCCGAACATTGTCTCCGGTCTCGTCGTCGCAATCTCCACATATCTGCCTTCCTCCCCGGCAACCGGGTAATTGATATGCCAGAAAAAGCCATCCTGCTCCTCGTGCTCCACCTCCGCGTCTGAAATCGATGTCTGACAGACCGGACACCAGTTGATAATTCTGGATCCCTTATATATCAGCCCTTTTTCATACAGTTTTATAAATACGTCGAGCACCGCGTCCGAGCACCCCTCATCCATTGTAAAACGCTCCCTGTCCCAGTCCGCAGAAGAGCCCATCTTCTTAAGCTGATTCACAATGCGGTTCCCGTACTCATCCTTCCAGTCCCGGCACTTTTCGAGAAACCCTTCCCGTCCGAGTTCATTTTTGTCGATCCCCTGTTCCTTCAGGCTCTCGATCACTTTTACCTCTGTGGCGATGGACGCGTGATCGGTACCCGGCTGCCAGAGTGCATTGTACCCCTGCATCCGTTTATACCGTATTAAAATATCCTGCATTGTATTGTCCAGCGCATGCCCCATGTGCAGCTGCCCTGTGATATTGGGCGGTGGCATCACAATGGTAAACGGCTCCCTGCTGCGGTCCGTCCCCGCGTGAAAATATCCGCTGTTCTCCCATTTCTGATAGAGACGGGCCTCTATGCCCTTCGGGTCATATGTCTTTGCAAGCTCTTTTGTGTTTGTCTGTTCTGCGCTCATGGCATTTTCCTCCCTCTTCACCTGTCATCTGCCGCATGTTACCCTTTTTTATCCGTTTGTCCTACAAAGGATGGGTGTTCCCGCGAAAAAAAACCCCCTCCGCAGCCGGCTCATGCCGGGTGCAAAGGGCGATCAGATCGCGGTACCACCTCTGTTCGCTGGTATAAAACCAGCCTCCTTCCAGCCGTCGGGGACGCTTCCCTTACAGCCGGCGGTCCGGTAACGGGGACCACCCGGAAATACTTCTGCGTCCGACAGGGGACCGCTTTCTCGGTATTCCGGTTTAAAAGCCACGTTCCGCATACATCTCCTGAAAGAATCTTACAGCCGGTGAATTCTTCTCTCTGGCAGGCACATATGCGTACTCATCTTTCTCATAACCTTTGGCAGTATTTGTTTTATCATACGGTCTGCGCGGCGATTTGTCAAGAAATTTCCCGCGCGGATACTCAGTTTTACGCTTTAGAATTTGTTTCCATTTTTTAGAAAAATGTTATTCCTTCTTAAGAGATTCTTCATTTTGCAGTCAAGATTCCGTCACATTTCTCCTGTAAGATGAGTTCTATCAAAAGGAGCTGTTGAGTTTCGGCGAGAGCACCGGGGTTCTGTCAGTTCCGGCAAAAAGCTCTCCTGTCCGCCACTGGCCGGCAGGTTTCCATATACACAATGCCGTTATCCGGCATGCCACCCGGTGGCAGAAAAAAGGGCCCTGGAAAGTTGCCTCCTCCTCTTTCCCAGGGCCTTTTCTTATTGCGCAAAAGCCGGCTCTAATTTTTCCATTTCCGCGCGGGAATCTTCCTCTCCGCAAGTCTGTGTTTCACAAATCCCCTGAAAAGTGCATAGAACACGGAGCAGAGCGGAATAAACAGGATAATCCCCATAATTCCGAACAGATTACCTCCCAGCGTCACGGCAGCCAGCACCCAGATCGACGGCAGCCCCACAGAATTTCCCACTAC
>OFGG01002082.1_pt1 | contig 11556 bp, 8 predicted proteins | sample 1521701 | NCBI WGS metagenome assembly OFGG01 (sample SAMEA3504081, study PRJEB24116) | mouse gut metagenome | biome: mouse gut; feature: mouse-associated habitat; material: faeces | place: Denmark | collected 2011
GGGAGTTCAGCAAGCGTTGGACATGCTTCCTCAGACAAATGATTCTTTTGGATTGGTTCATTACGATTTTGAGCCGGATAATGTATTTTGGGATGAAACCAGACAATGTTGCACAGTAATTGACTTTGAAGATAGTATGTATCACTTCTTTTTGCTTGATTTGGAACAGGCTCTGGATGCGTTGCTGGAGAATATTCCAGCAGACAGGAAAATGATCGCAAAAACTACTTTTCTGCGAGGGTATCAATGTGTAAAAGTGTTAGAGCCAGATTATGCTGAAACGTTAAAACTGATGCGAAGATTCTGCAATTTATATTCTTATGCCAGATTAATTCGCTGCATTGGCGAAGAATACCCAAATGAATCAGATTGTATGGTTAAGCTGAGAGAGAAACTGCATAGGAAAATTGTATTTTTGGAAAATAGTGTGATGGGATAACTAAGGGATAGGTATCACAAGATTTTCTTGTGTTTATATAGATATTTTCATGTAAAGGAGATGATGTGATATGAAAAATAATGGTAGTTATATTCAGACACGGAGGGTGACTATAATTTAGCTCTCCGTAGACAATAAGGAGAGATTGATGAATATATTAAATTTTGAAAAAAAGCACGTTAAAGAAGCAATGAAAATTGCCCTTGCAAATTATAATGATGAGCGGCAATATGTAAAAGAATTGCCACAAGTGTGTGATATTCCTGACTTATACGGTTTAGCCGAAAATGGATTGGGTGTTGCTGCATTTGAAAATGAAAAGATGATAGGGTTCTTGTGCTGTTGTGAACCTTTTGACAATGCGTTTCGTGCCACCGATGTGAGAGGGATTTTTTCGCCTATGGGTGCAAATGCAGCCGTTTCTAAAAACCGCCCCCAAATTTATGCAGCCATGTATCAGGCGGCAGGAGAAAAATGGATAAAGACCGGGGCAGTTTCCCATGCAATCTGCTTATACGCCCATGATGAAGAACTTCAACAACAGTTTTTCCGTTATAGTTTTGGGTTGCGCTGTTTAGATGCTATTCGTCCGATGGAATTGATTCATTGTGAATTTTGTGCCGGCTATGATTTAGTCGAATTGCCAAAAGCAGAATATCATTTTATCTATCCGCTTCATTTCGCGTTATATCAACATTACCGAGAAAGCCCTTTCTTTATGAATCGCAAGCCCGAAACACAAGAGGAGTTTGCAGTATCTTCAATGCAGGAAGGGGCGCGTTACTTTGTGGCAAAGCAGAACGGAAAAATATGTGCGTTTGTAAAAATTTCGGTTCCCGGCGAAACGTTTGTTGCAAGGGGCGACACTTATCGTCATATCAGAGGTGCATACTGTCTGCCGGAACACAGGGGGAAGGGATTATATCAAAATTTACTGAACTTTACCATATCTGTGTTGAAAAGAGAAGGCTATACCAGACTTGGCGTGGACTTTGAAAGTTTTAATCCAACAGCGCGCGGATTTTGGCTAAAATATTTTACTGCATACACGAATAGTGTAGTTCGGAGGATTGATGAGCGAATCATACAGTTGAGATGATAAAAAGTAATATGTTTGAAGATCATCAAAAATTTCTTGCATGGGCAGCAGCCTATGATTGCGGAGATATTAATATGCGTAGCAAAGCAAAACATGATGAATGGCAAAAAATTGAAATGTAAACAAATTATATTGGATGGTAGTGCAGATGTAGAGGATAATTTTGAAGTAATAAAGCCATACCTATAACATTGGCTTGTGGTAGTATATATAATAGATTTTCTATAACGGAATGAACGGTATGACACTAATACGATGCAATAAGGACGATTAAGGAAAAATTAGTCTTTTGGTATGGCGTATATAAAATAGGAGTTGTTAATTTGAGTGTATTCACACAATATAAAAGAATGACATTTCAACAACAAATAGTATAAGTGAGTGAGATGAGTTATGGATTTGGAAAGCTATAAAGTCCTAATGATAGATGATGATGAAATGATAGCCACGGCTACTTCCGAATATTTCAATATGTTCGGCGTAAAGACTTCCTATGTAACAAGCTATGCCGATGCGGTAGCTTTTCTTGAAAAACACGATGTTTCGTTGCTCCTGCTTGATATTAACCTCGGCGAAAGATCGGGATTCGAGCTTTGCAGGAAGATACGGGAAAACTATGACCTGCCGATCTTCTTTATAAGTGCCCGGACAAGCGATGATGATGTGCTGATTGCGCTGAACATAGGCGGCGATGATTATATCAAAAAGCCCTATACGCTCAGCATTCTGCTTGCCAAGGTAAAAGCCGCCGTAGCAAGATACGACAGGTTACGGGATAATCCGCACACTGTCCGAAATTTTCAGCAGACTGAGGACGGTCTTGTTAAGCTGATAGGTGAGGTGTATCTTAACACAAATATTCACAAGATCATTGCAGACGGTAGGGAAATCACGCTCAAAGCACTGGAATACAAGCTATTGTATTATCTTTTCGCAAACAGGGGCAAGGTTGTTTCAAAGGACGATCTGCTCAGAGATGTGTGGGAGGATGAACATATCAACGAGGGTACCATCGCCGTACATATCCGGCATCTGCGTGAAAAGATCGAAGCCGACCCCAAAGAACCGCAGCTCATAAAAACCATATGGGGTGTGGGCTACATGATGGAAGAGACAGCGCTATGAAAGGATATTACAGATTTATGGCGCTTTTTGTACTGCTGCTTGCTGCGGGGCTGTTTGCCGTTGTGAAGATCACAGGTATAGATGATTTTTCACAAAATAATCATGACGTGCTTTTGCTTAATGAGATCGCGCATAAGATGGTTCTGGACGATATGCCGCCTGAAAACACAGCATCGGAACGGGAATATGTAATACTTGACGTAAACGGGAATGTGATTTATGATAACCGTTCTGACCGTTCGGAAGTGATAACCGTTGAGACGGCAATGAAAAGGTGTTATCCCTATACCTATATCACAGAGAATAATCAGATAACAGGCAGTGTCGTGCTTACAGACAGCGATAAGCATTTCGACCGTCTGCGTACAAATATCATCGTTGTTTACTGTGTATGCAGTTTTCTCCTGATCGGTACGGCGGCAGCTTTCGGGGCGTATATCCGCAAAGCGATCCTGCGCCCATTTGCGAAGATGAAAGATTTTGCATCTTATGTGGCGGCGGGGGATCTTGACCGACCTCTTGAAATGGATAGGGGCAATATGTTTGGCGCTTTTTCTGAAAGCTTTGATATCATGCGGGAGGAACTGAAAGCGTCCAGAGCAAGAGAGCTTTCCTTGCAGAAAAAAGAGCGTGAACTTATTGCATCGCTTTCTCATGACCTGAAAACGCCTGTGACGGGTATTAAACTCACATCTGAACTGATGGCAGCGGTATTTTCTCAGAATGAGGGGCAGGAAATCACTGTTACACAAGATATGATCGTGAAGATGAATAACGTCTATAAAAAAGCGGATGAGATCGCGCTGCTTGTAGGCGACCTGTTTTCTTCCACTTTGGAGGACTTAGGTGCGTTCAAGGTAAACTGCGCGGACGAAAATTCTGCTGTTATCACAGCGCTCGTATCCGAATATGATGACAGAGGGCTTGTGCGTATCTCCGAAATACCGCAGGTCATTGTGCATATGGACAAGCTGCGTTTATCACAGGTTATTGGCAATATCCTATTTAATTCTTACAAGTACGCAGATACGCCTATAGATATTTCTTTCCGTCTGGATGAGCGATTTCTTGAAGTGTCAATTCATGACAGCGGCCCGGGCGTTCCCGAAGATGAGATAGAGCTTATTACCAACAAATTTTACCGTGGAAAGGAACAGGGCGACAAGGAAGGCAGTGGTTTAGGTCTGTATATCGCAAGGATACTCATGGATAAAATGGGCGGTGAACTGTCTGTCAGGAGCGAAAACGGACTGTGCGTAACGCTGCTTATTCCGCTTAGTTAAGGGACTGTAGAAGAATAACTGACATATCTTGACTTGGAGCAATTTAACCTCGAAGAAATATCCTGCACAATTGGTATCACTTATTTTTCTACAATTCCTAATCCGTCCAATTAAGAAAAAGACAAGAATTTAACAAGAATTTGACAAGGAAATTATGAACGGGATCTTGTAAAATACTATCAATTGAGTAGAGAAGATTCATCTTTCCTACTCGCGCGCGACCCGTGTGCCGCCTTAGCGGCATATTTCTTCTGCATGGGTCTGCGCATAAAAACAACAATCATGTATTAAAATTGTGATTAGAAAGGTAGTGTTATATATGATTCCTATTTTGCATACAGAAAAGTTGTGCAAGTCTTTTTCAAACGGCGCTGCACAGCAGCATGTTATCAAGAATCTCGATTTGGAGATTATGGAGGGCGATTTTACGGTCATCATGGGCGCTTCGGGTTCGGGCAAATCCACCCTGCTCTACGCGCTTTCGGGAATGGATAAGCCCACTTTGGGAAAGGTATTTTTCGGTGACACCGAGATTCAGGACTATACGAACGATCAGCTTGCGGTGTTCAGGAGAAAAAACTGCGGATTTGTTTTTCAGAGCATCTATCTGCTTGAAAATCAGAATGTCCTTGACAATGTGCTGACGGGCGCGTTTGCCGTGCAGAAAAATTCTCCCGAGCTTATCAAAAGGGTGAAGGAACTGCTCGCAAAGGTCGGGCTTGATGAGGCAATGCAGAAGAAATATCCAAACCAGCTTTCCGGCGGCGAGGCACAGCGTGTCGGAATCGTGCGCGCCGTGATAAACGAGCCGAAAATTCTCTTCGCGGACGAGCCTACTGGTTCGCTTAACTCTACATCGGGCAGGGACGTTCTTGACATCTTCACCGGGGTACACGAGAACGGCCAGAGCATCGTTATGGTAACGCACGATATCAAGACCGCACTGCGCGGGACACGGGTCATCTATCTGCGTGACGGTAAAGTTGTCGGCGAACACAGAATGGCAAAATACGGCGAGGACGATTTAAAAGAGCGCCGTGAAAAGCTGACAGGATTCCTTGATGAGATGGGGTGGTGACTTATGAAGATATTCCGATTATCCTTATTTAATCTAAAGCGAAACAAGCGTGAGGCGGCAGCCATTGTCTTTCTCACCCTTGTCACGACATTTCTCATGGCAACCTTTGCGGTCAGCATTACACAGATTGACAGCGCATTTGACCGCGCCTTTGAGGAAACAGGCTGTGCTGATTTTGTATTGTTATTTCAGGCTGACAAATATCGTGATATATACCGTGATATTCTGGAAGAGGAGTATCATGTGACCGATGTCCGGGAAAGCAGTGTACTTTATGGCGCTGGTGCATCAGCACTATCAAAGCAGGGTGAAAGTATCGCCTATAATATGATCTTTGCGGACGAAAACACAGAGCGGAAGATGGAAAATTTCCAGAAACTGAATGCCCTTCCCGATGATGAGATTGAAAAGCTGTCTCATCCAATATGGCTGCCCCAGTATTTTGAGATCACAGCCGGCTATGCCCCAGGGGAAACCTTTACTTTTGTCTCAGGCGGCAGAGATTACCCCTTTACCATAGCCGGTTTTTACAACACGGGTTTATATAATTCCAGCAGTATGTTAAAATGTATCATTTCAGAGGATGACAGGGTGCTGTTGTCCGCTGTCTATGAGGAATACCGTATGATCGCATTTGACACGGAAAGGGAATTCTCCTATGAGGAATACTATGAAAAATGCGCCGCAAAGTCAAATGAGAATGTTTTAAGTGCAGTACTGCCACTTGATAAAGATATGGAGAAAATGGTAGAAACCGCTTATCTTGCTGTTTTTCTGTATATGAGCGTATTTCTTTCCATTGTCACCATGATATCTGCACTCTTCCTGATCCTTCACAAAATCTCAAAGGACATGGAGGAACAGATGGTGCAGATCGGCGTGCTGGAAGCATTGGGGTATACAAGCCGTGAGCTTTCGTTCTCCTACATCTGTGAATATATCTTTACAGGGGGAATTGGCGCGATCATAGGCGGCATAACAGCGGCAGCCTTTTCCCCGGTCATGGATACGCTCACAAGGGGTATGATGAACCGCAACGTGCATACGGATGTGAATATTCTCCGCATTCTTATCGTGGTAATAGCGATCATAGCGCTCGTCACGCTTTTTGCGCTGTCAAGGGCGGCAAGGGTGAAAAAGCTCCCTCCCGTCGTGGCATTTCGCAAGGGCATAAAGACTCATCATTTCGGGAAAAATATACTTCCGCTTGAAAAAATGAGACACAGCATAAATATCCGACTTGCCTTCAAGGGAATAGGAAACGATCTTCGCTCGAATATCGGTACGGGTATCTGTATAATCGCCGCAGGAGTTGCCATCATGTTCAGCATGTACCTCTTTGACTTCTTCAAGAGCGGCTATAACGGACTGATAGGCGTTTTGGGAATGGAAACTCCCGACATAAACATCATTATGATGAACGGAGTGAACGGGGAAAAATTCTGCGAGGAAATCCGTAAGTTCCCCGAAGTGGAAAAGGTTCTTCTGACGCGCGCAATGGGGGATTATGTGGAAGTAAAAGGCTGCAACCAGAGTGCGGCTGTCTTTTCCTACGCCGATTATTCTCTCACGGATAATATCCGCCTGAAAGCGGGACGTTTCCCCGAGTACGACAACGAGATCATGATCTCCGCAAGGAGAGAGGAGACAGAAAACCGGCACATAGGCGACAGTATCATCATCAAGGGCGATGTCTGTGAAAAAAGCTATATTATAACAGGTATTGTAACCGCCATGAACAACAACGGCATAAGCGTCTACATGACCGAGGACGGTTACCGGCGCATTCGCCCAAACGACCGCCCGAACGCAGTGGAGATCACGCTCAAAAATGAGGAGGAGCGCCTTGCCTTTACAGCTCACCGCTCTGTACGGTGCGAGCGCAAAGGACACGGCGTATGCACAGTCTGCGCAGGGAAGTCTTGAGGAACGTATCAGAGCGAAAGCGGACGAGAAAATGGCGGTGCTGATCTCTCAATACGATGTTACCGACGTTGACTATGCTATCAGAATAGGGGATACCGTCATCAGCGGAAACAGCAGCCGTTTCGTGATAAAGGAAATATCCTCCATGAAGGATTTTTTGAAATCTCAAATGGAATCCATAGCTGCGGTTACAAAGACATTCTCGTTTGGTGCCGTGATATTCATTGCCGTTGTGGTGGCTGTGATATTGGGCATCATAGCCGTATCCACCGTAAAAAGACAGCGCAGGGAATTTGGTATCATGAAAAGTATGGGCTATACGTCAAGGGATCTTATGCTACAGCTTACCCTGCGCATTCTCCCAGTAACAATTATTTCCTCCTGCATCGCTGCGGTGTTGTCGGTATGGGTACAGCGTGCCTTTTGGATGGCAGCGTTCGGCGTACAGATTCCCGAAAGCCTGCCGCTGATAATCGGTACGGAAGCAGCACTTGTATTATTCTGCCTGATCGTCACCTACATCAGTGCAGGCAGTATCAGAAAAATATCCGTGACCGAGCTTATGACAGATTGAAAATTAAGATTTTCATCGCGGGATTTGTGTCTGCGCATTGCTTGACACAAACCCGGTTATGCGAAAAAATGCACAGAAATGGAGTCAATGATGAAGAAAAAGATGATTGTGGCAATATCTGCCTTGTGTATGGCGGGAACCGCATCTGTTGGAAATGCGGTGAATGCCGAACCTGTACAATCGGTACATACAGCCGAAACAGCCGCTTCGCAGGAACGGATATATTGCATTGCGTCTGTAAGCAAAATGTATTCCGCCTTGGCGGTCATGCAGCTTGTTGACGAGGGAAAGATAGAACTTGATGCACCTGTCACCAAGTATCTCCCAGATTTCAGGATGAATGACGGGCGGTACAAAGACGTCACCGTGCGTATGCTAATGAATCACACATCAGGCATATCCCTGGGTCTGCCGACAAACCATTATCTTTATGATGATGTTGACAGTTTCGTTCATGACAATACACTTGATATCGTGTCGGGGGCACGTTTCAAAGCCGATCCCGGGGAATATGCCAGCTATAATAACATGGGCTTTATGCTTATGGAGCATATCGTAGAAAATGTCACCGGTATGAGCTATACGGATTATGTAAGAAATAACATAGCCTCAAAGATAGGCGCAGACCATACGGGAACGGCATGGAGCCTGTATGCGGGTGATTTGGGCGACACACAGGTATCTCTCTATCGGGGTTTTCTGCCAATCGAATACCCCTATGAAATGGCGGCAGGTACGGGCGGCATCTATGCCACCGCTTCTGACGTGGCAAATTTCGGCAGCGCTTTCTTTACGGGAAATGATGTCCTGCTTTCCGATGAGGCCAAAACACAGATGTCCACCCGGTGGAACGATGACGCAAAATACGAGAGCTATGGTCTGGGCTGGGACTTTGTGGAACAAGTCAAATACGAAAAGGAAAACATAAAGGTCATGGGCAAGGGCGGAGACTTGCCGTACATGAACTCGAGCCTCCTTGTCGCTCCCGATGAACAGATCAGCATAGCGGTACTGACCGCCGGAAATGGCAGCAGCCAATATGCAGGACTTATGGCGTCTGCTCTGATGGACGTGGCGCTTGCAGAACGGGGAAAAGCGGTAAGCGATCTGACTCCTCCAGAGCCGGAAATAAAGGACATCATCCCCGATCATTATCAAAAATATGAGGGTTTATACTGCTGCGGCATATTCGGAATCGCCGAAATATGCAGGATTACATTTGACGATACCACGATGTACAAGGAGGAATTGGGCACTGACAACACATTGCCCGAAAGATTTAAGATTACCGAAAGCGGAAGTTTTGTCAGGGTAAATGACAGTGGCAGGATGACTGCAGACAGGGAGATCGTTTATTTCGAGGAAAAGGATGGCAAAATATTCATCAGAACGGAGTTGTTCGCCGTATACCCAGGACTTGGAAATAAGTCAGACAGTATGTACACAGGGGAAAAAATGGAAGAAAATCCCGTCTCCCCCAGTGTGCAGCAAAGCTGGGACGAGCTTTCACAGACAGTATTCGTCACATATAACGAAAAATGGACCTCCCAGAACTATGAAACGCCATTTTACCAGATTGTGACAGATGAGGCATTCCCCGGTTATATTCTGGCAAAAAACAGCAGAGGCGCAAAAGCGGAAAAAATGACTGATGAAGAACATGCCCTTTTCTTTACTTCCATACCGAGCACTGCAAATAGAGATTTATATGATATAGAGATCACCGAACAAACCTATGCGGACAAAATATCGGCAGCCTCCCTTAATCTGAGCGATGGGACGCGCTGCCGCAGTGTGGACAGCCTCCCTGTGTTTACCGCTGATACCACCGAAATTCCCCTTCACAGCGGTGAAGCCGCATGGTATCGGATCGGGAAGGATATGATCGGAAAGAGTATCGCTGTCGAACGTCCTGACAACTCCGCTGTATTCGTCTACAACAAGTTCCGTGAGCTGCTGTACAGCACCCACATCAAGGACGCAAGCAACACCATTGACCTTCCGCCGGACGGCTATATCGCTTTTACAGGTGAAACCGGTGGCAGTGTGAAAATATTCAAGTAACGCTGTCAAAATCGGGAATGGCAATGTTAAGCAGCAAGAAAGAGATACTTGGCGAAACTGGAAATGTCTTATATGTGGTACTGTTGCCGCTATGGTATCATTTTTCTGCACGAAATTCAGTTGTTAATTTTCTGGAAAACCAATCCTTTTATATTGTATAAAAAGATTAAAAAAGAGTGCCAAAAATTTCTTGACACTCTTTTTTAATCCTTATTCATTTGCAAGCGGCGGTTTCTGATAAAGCTTTCGCTCTATCTGCTTATGCTTTTTAGCGATTGCTTTTAGCGTTTCTTCCGCCTTTTCTTTTTGTGCTATCTCTTCCAGATCTTCTAAAATTGTAAGCTGGTCAAATCGCCGGACACACTACAGGAATTTGGAAGCAAGGTTCGCTTGTATCCGCTTGGAGGATGAAAAAATTTTATGTATAAGGGAAGGTGAGTGACGATATAGTGTCTTTATGCGTTTCCTGTCTGTGTTATACTTTGTTCATAATATAAAAACAACATTGACAATTACGCTCATAATACAACATTTGTATGAAGATTTATCAAGGAAACAACACAATGGAAATCCCTGCTTTTACGATCAAGAATGAAAAGGTATACCGAGGAAATAACACAATAGGAATCCCTGCTTATACCAGCGGAGAGAAAAGGAAACCAGCTGGTAACGCTTTCGATAAAGCAGTTTGCACCGCACAAAAAGCTTGCCGAGCGTTTTCAGGATGGAGCGCTGTTAATATTCCGGCTGACTCCGCAGCATTATCACAGATACGGTTATGCGATGGGGGGCAAAGTTCTCCGTGCGCGCAAAATTCGCGGGAAGCTGCACTGCGTCAGACCGATTGCACTGCGTACTGTTCCTGTGTTTGCACAGAACAGCAGGGAATATGAGGTGATCGCAGCAGGTAAATTCGGAATCGTAGTCCAGATGGAAATCGGCGCGCTGCTGGTGGGTAAAATCAATAATTTTCGCGAGAAAACAGATAAAAGCCGTGTGTGGGCAGGAGATGAGAAAGGATACTTTGCGTTTGGCGGCTCGACAATCGTCGTTATGCTCCAGAAAGGAAATGTTGTGCTGAACGAGGCATTGTATGGCAGACAAAACGGCAGGGCGTACAAACAGATTTATTATAACAGTATCTATGTCAGGGCAGACCGCATGGAATCCGTGGAACCGATTCAGAAAGCAATCCGTGACATGGGATTTGAAGCAAACAGCAATACCGAGTGGCTGAAACAGACACAGGAACAAATGCGCACGATTCAGATGGCTCTTGGCGGAATCGGTGCGGTATCCCTGTTTGTGGCGGCAATTGGCATAGCCAACACCATGATGATGTCCATCTATGAGCGCACAAAAGAAATCGGAATTTTAAAAGTTCTGGGATGTGATCTGACAGATATTCATCGAACGTTTCTTATGGAGGCTGGTTTTATCGGTCTTGTGGGTGGATGTATCGGATTGCTGCTGAGCTATGGAGTGTCTGCCATCATAAACATTGCTGCCAAGAGTTCTGCCTATCAGGGAATTTCTTACATACCATTCTGGCTGGCATCGCTGGCGATTGTGTTTTCTGTCGTGATGGGTATGGTCGCGGGGGGTTTCCCGGCATTTCGCGCGATGCATTTAAGCCCGCTTGCAGCGCTGCGGAATGAATAGATTTTTCATGATATAGCAACAAACGTTCTTAATATCGTATAGAACGCCGGGAAATGGCAGTCTGCGGACTGCTGTTTCCCGGTTTTTTCTTGTTTTATTTGTCTAATCGTATATGATTATAAATATGGCTATTGGAAAAAAAAAATTAAAATTATTTGTAACAAATCGCACTTGAAAAGAACTAACAATATGAGGTGCTGATATGGATAAAGAAAAATTTGATGAAGTATATCGTGAAAACGCCGCCATGATATATAAATATCTATGCGGCTTAACGCAGGACAGCGGACTTGCCGAGGAACTGAC
>OFGG01002087.1_pt1 | contig 11519 bp, 6 predicted proteins | sample 1521701 | NCBI WGS metagenome assembly OFGG01 (sample SAMEA3504081, study PRJEB24116) | mouse gut metagenome | biome: mouse gut; feature: mouse-associated habitat; material: faeces | place: Denmark | collected 2011
GATAACATCCTGTGCAAAGATTCCAGTTTCACCACCCTCTATAGACTCGCCATTCCAAGTCATTGCCCAGAAACCTGGCTCATCACCTGTATTTACTACTTCTGGTCCTCTAAAACTGATTACAATATCAATTGGTTCCAGAGTATTGAATCCTTCTGGTGTAACAGTCTCAGTCAGGGTGTATGTTCCTGCTCCGAGATCTTTAAATGAAATCTTACCATCTTCGCCAGTTGTCATTTCGATTGATACATCAGCGTCAACATATTCGGTCTTTGTTGCTGTCTTCTCCTCATACTTTGTATTTACATCTGCATACTTTTCAGCAGTACCTTTTACAAGTTTGTAAAGAGTCTCACCATTGTAATCCCCTGTATCTGTAGGAACAACATATTCTCCAGCAGCATTTTTGATATAGCCTGTCGTAGTCTCAGCAGTACCTACACCAATCTCTACATACTTAGTTCCTGTAGGCGCTGTTTCTGTGTATGTTCCATCAAGTAACAGATAGAACTTTCCATTCTCAGATGCTTCATAATATTTTACAGTATTTAAAACAACCTGCTTGGATGTACCTGTCAGAGTAAACTCTGCTCCTTTTAATAAGTGATCCTCTGCAACTTCATTCGCATACTTTGTGATATCCAATTCAGTTACATATGTTAATGTCTTCTCATCCGGAGTCTGACCTAAAGCTTCATTTTTCTCATCAGCCGGTAAACCTGGTTTTCCGTCCGGACGATTTCCGTCAAATGTATCATCTGGATTATTGGAATACTGTAAGTTCCATGTATTCGGGTTACCAGTTGTTCCAATTACTGCCTTATCATTTACAGTTGCAGAATATGTTACAACAATCTCATCGCCAACGGTATAGTTCATAATGTTAGCAAACGCAAGACGGAATGTCTTTGGTGCAACATTTTCTGTATACACATAATAATCTGTACCCCGTTCTAATACCTTATCGCCCACCTTAACTGCAACACTTTCTACACCATCAAATGTTAAGCCTTCACTTAAAGTATCATTCATGATGAAGTAATAGTAGTTATACCCTGCAAAATTCGGAACCTTACTTGTAATCTCATAAGAAACGTGAGAACCGATGGATGCATTGTTTGCATCGCCTTTGTTTTCACCATCAATGTAAACTTTCTTATCACCGCTTGGAACTTCTGATTTAATTGTTGCCTCTGCATCCCCAACAACTTCCAATACGAATCTAGTATACGCGCCGCCTTCAGCTACACTACCATCTTTATCTTTTACGAGATAATATCCTGAACCCTTAACGCTAATTTCAACAGTTCCTTCTTCTGATGTTGATGCTGTAAACTTAGTATCACTCAAATGGTTTTCTACAATTCTGGCAAAATAATCGAGAGAGCCTGATTCACCACCATCAGTATTAGGAAATTCACTTAAAGCTTTCGCTACATCAGCTGCTGTTTCACAGTTCTTAAATGCTCCGCTGAATACATCGTCTTTATCAGCCTTCAGTTCCGCAAGCAATCCTTCTGTATCTTTTACTCCTGATCCCCAAATAATATTTGACAAAACTTTTTGTCCATCAACTGTAGCTAAATCACCTGCAAACACTTGATAAGCTTCATAAGTATGTTCTGTCTTGTCATCAATGTTCTGTTTAACTGTAATTTTGTGTTCGTTATTATCAGCAGCCATTACAGGAAGAGCCATAGCTATAACCATAACTAACGCCAATAATAAACTAGCAATTCTCTTGATTCTTTTCATAATCTCATTCTCCTTTTCTTATTTTTTGTTGTATTGCTTGTTGTCCGGATTCAATAAGTAAAAACACATCGAATCCAAAGTTTGTTAGTTCCCGGAGGAAACTTACACCCTCCTTTCCCTAACTTTTTTTCTATACATAAAGCCTGCGCCAAGCATTATTACTAAGACGCCTGCTATTGTATATATGATAATTCCGGAACCGCCGGTCTTAGGAAGTTCGTAAACTACATATTTGTTGATATAATCAATCTCACTTATATCATTTACAGGAATTGTTCCGCTCGTCTCTTTCGAATCACATTTCTTAACAATTCTATCACCATCTGGTAATAACTCGCCGTTGCTATCTTTCCCCTTATCATCAGCCGTTATGTCCGTGGTAGTATATACAACTCCTTGGATTTCTGTGTCGCCAATTTCTGTTATTGTATATGTGGTTCCTTTAGGCAAATATTGTATGCGAATATATTCTCCATCTTTCAGAGTAAATTCTTCTCCATCTGCAATCGTTTCCCACGTAAGAATACCGCCTCCAGACTCTCCATTGGAATCACCTACCGGTTTGCCATTTCTGTCATATTTGACATATGCATAATCATCTTTTAAACCCGGAATAGTAAGTTTAAATGTAAATTCCTTATCATTAAAGAATTGACCTTGCTCTTTAACAAACTCACCGTTTTCATTCTTTTCTCCGAAAAGATCTTGCGCTGGATAATCCGTTCCATTTACTGTAACTACTACCTCTTTACTGATTTTCAAATGACCAAAATCTTTATCTGTTGTTTCTGGTGTTTTAGATGATACAGATGGTAATGTAAATTGCATCCAACATGTAGATCCTGATTCACCACGCTCCGTATAGAAAAAGTTTAATGTAAATTTCTTTTTATCTACTTTTCCACATGTTGGTGGATTGTCCTCACCATTGGTATAACATTCATCTTCATGTCTATGAATACCCTCTTTTTCTTTATTTATATAGTCCCATAAATTCAGATATTCACCTACAGAAGAATGCACACCTCCAATATCACAAACCAATTTCCCAGTCTTATTATCATCACTGCTCAAGAACACCCACATATCATCATCACCAAAGAAATAATACTCTAATGGTCCTACATAATCTGCAACTAACTCAAAATCAACTCGATATTGCATACCGAAATAACTATTATGATCTATATCATCATCACTCCAAGGAAATTGTCCATTTGCTGATGCCCCAGTATACTTTCCAGTCTTATCACCCTTTTCACCAACAAACTGACGTTTAGCCCGATTACTATAATCTCCAAATTTCATATCGTGTCCATCTGTTCCATAAGATTCCACCGAATCCATAGGCCAAAAGTTATTGGTCCAAATATGATAATGAGTTGTCGCTATGCCATTCTTATGGCTGTCAGGATTATTAAATTTATCTAAATTGATTGTGTTTGTATTGTTTACAGCTGTTAATGTATGTGTATCACCAACCTGATCAAATTTCAAAGAATAATTACTGTATGCAGTTTTTCCAGCTGCAACGCCATCGCCAAACAGCTCCGGAGCAATCACACCGTTTGCGTATTGTACTTTTCCATCCTTCAACCCGGTTGTCAACCCAAATGTACATCCCTTATAACTGCCAGCAACTGGAGGATTATTATCCTGAGTACCATTGAACTTATTCAGCAAATTCCCATTCCAATCTTGATATTGAAGTCCTGAACCACTATTACCATTACCAAAGGCTAGCTTTGTACCTGAACCTTTATAATTGTTCGGACTATTAATCCCGGATTGTGCTGTATGCATATACCATGTTCCATTTAACTGTGTTGAAGTTTGTTTTTGATTTTTTTGGCTGCCCGCGTCTTCAGCCGTTTGATAAATGAATCCATCACCGATATCATAATCATAAAATGCAGCATCTATATCCTTATCAGTTTCTTTAGGATCATATACCAATCGAATCACTGCTTTATCTTCTATATATACATAATTCTCTGTTGCTGATGTTTTTCGATTTGTAAAATGTAAATCAGTACTATATTCATATATATTCCAATCATCTCTTGCAGTACTTTCGGCATCTTTTTCATTCTTTAGAACCCATACCTCTTTTAATTCATAACTAGGGTTTTCAATTACTGCATTTATATAATTTATCGTTGGCGCTTTATGATATTCAAATGATCTTGATTCATATACTTCCCTCAATTCCCCTTTTGTCTTTAATTTCCCACTATTTTTGTCGACATACAAACTTCTAATAGTGTTTCCATTGGGTGAATTACCCACTCCCCTTCCGTTTTGGGGCAAATTATTTTCACCACCTGTAGTGTCAATAACTGAAAGTACATTGGTATTATCCCCAACTGTCTTCTCAACTAAGTTGACATCATTATAAGCCACCATGTCAAGATTTGCGTAATACTGTACTGTAAATTTAGGATTAGGTGTCCCTGTCGCATATACAATCGCCGTCTCTTCTTGAAGGGTAACCACCATTTTTCTGCTCGGATTCTCCTCATTTAAGTAAATACTATCAGTTTCTTCCGCTTCGGTTTCATCAACCATTTGCAAAGCTCTTATCGTGAATTCAGTTTGCATATCATCCGCCACCGTATCAGATGGTTCATCTGAGATTTCTCCTTCCTCACGAAGATAAGAAATCGCGTCTGGCACAGAATCCTTGACTTTCTCACTTAAAATCTTTGTTGGTTCAATTTCCGCCGTAACCTGACAATCATTCAAATTCAACTTTCTTCCACTATAATACATGCCATAAGATAATGCTTTAACCAACAAAAGTTCGCTTCCATCATTCAAACTATTAGCATGTGCAACTGCCGCATCATATTCTGGTGTTCCCTTTTCCAGAGGAACTACTTTGAATTCCAATATTCCTGTTCCGGCATTTTCTCCTGCTTCATCCGAAGTTTCATCTCCTGTAGCACTGTTTGTTCCATCTGTGTCCGCACTCTCTACTGAAGGCAATGTAATCATCTGCTCACTCTCGGATTCCTGTTCAACACTTACCTCACCGTCAGAAACATCTGCGTCCGCATTCACTTCCTCTTCTACCTCTGCTTTTGAATCTTCTGAAACATCTGCGTTACTTTCCTCTTCCTCTGCGTCATCTTCTTCACCGACTACGCCATCTTCCGTATTTCCTTCATCTACTGTCTCTTCAAACTTTGCTTTCCCTTCTATATGAAAAGTAATCTGAAATGCTTCATCCTTATATTGGAAAGAATCTGAAACTGTGACGGATGCTTTTTTTGCATCCGCCTTTTTAAATCCTATCGCCACATCCGAAAAACTCTCCATCTCGAAGGATGTACTACCGCTCTCTGCTTCACTTCCATCCAATACTTCTGTACCCTTTTCCGCGAAATGAACAACTGTAATCGGCGTCCCCTCCGGCAGACCATTTTCATCAAAGAGCTGTATGGTAAGCTTCACGGCCGTCTCCGGTTCCACCTCTTTGCCATCCACATAGAAGCCAACCTTGAACAACGCCTTCATAACTGCATTCTTATCGCCAGTAGACTTCCGGTACTCAGCCTCGCGCTTTGCATAATGCTCTTCGTCACTGTCCACTGTGATCCGCTCTGCGATCAATTCTGCCTCTTCCGGAATATTCGCGTCTTCATTATAAGAAGCAGTAACTTTATAGCCGTCTCCTACAAAAGTCTTTACAATCTCATATGAAGCATTTCCTTCTTCCGCGCCTTCTACTTCGTCACCGTCTGCTTCTCCGTCTGTCTCGCTGCTCTCTGTATCTTCTTCGCTGGCATCGTCTGCTGTCTCTGTCTCCTCTTCCTCAGCATCCGCTTCACTCTCGCCGTCTTCTTCTGCATCTTCCCCATCCAGATCAGTCGTGAAGATCTCTTCCTCAGTCTCACCCTCTGCAGTTTCTTCTTCTACAGTTCCTTCTTCCACCAGTTCACCATTCGCAGTCACTTCTACAGTCTCAAGGCACCCTGCATCCTCTGTATGGATGTGTTCTTCCAATACCGGGATCGTACAAACCAGTCTCCGATTCGTCTCGCTGAGTTCTTCTTCCTCATTGATCTTCTCGTAACATGCATCTGTATGTGTATGGAGTTCCAGTTTCCCACAGGAAAGGATTTCTTTTACTTCATAACATGCTTCCGTATGCGTATGTCCGTCCGCGCCTTCCGCCAACTGACAAATCAATACATCCGTCCACTCATAACATGCATCTTCATGTATATGCTCTTCCAGTCCGCAGATCACTGCGCCGGTCTCGTCATAGCACTCTGCCGCATGTGTGTGCTCCGGAATCTGGCAGATAAGACCGCCCTGTTGGGTGGTATGACACTCCGCTCCATGCTGGTGTCCGGCTGTCTCTTCCAGTCCGCAGATCAGGGTCGCCTCTTCGGTGTAGCACTCTTCGCTGTGTTCGTGCTTCTCCACCTCCGGCAGCTGACAGGTCAAGTTCCCATTCCAGTCATAGCAGTCCTCGTTATGTACATGAACCACATAATCCGCATACCCGCAGATCAGGTTCTCCTTGTTCTCGTCATAACATTCGTCCGCATGCTGGTGTACAGCCAACTGGCAGATGACCCGCTTCTCCTTGTGCGTCATCGCCTGCCCCCTCATCTTTAACGCAGTGACCGTCCCAAACCCGACGATGATCGCCAGGCACAGGAACACCACCAGCCACCGCTTCTGCTTTTTCTGTTCTTGCAAAAATCTTGCAATCTGCTTTAAAATTGAAGATTCCATCCTGCAGCCTCCCTCCTGAATATTTCTGCATCCATTACTTTACAAACCCGATCTCTGACAATGGCCAGACACGGAATAAGCTCTTCCCTACAACCGCATCGTCGCTTACACATCCCACCGCTGTACTCCGGCTGTCTATACTTGTCGCACGGTGGTCTCCCATCACGAAGCATTTCTTATCCGGCACCTGGTACGGCAGGTCGATGTCGCACTCCCCGAGCGCCAGTTCCTTGACGTATGGCTCATCTAGCTTCACTTCATTCACGTATACATTGCCGTCCTCGTCGATGTCGACCCAGTCCCCTGAGCTTGCGATCACGCGCTTGATCAGGATGTTGTTGTTATAGTAGAACGCGACGACGTCGCCAGTCTTGAATTTCGAACTGTTCACCGCCACCACGATATCTTCGTTCTGAAGCGTATCCGTCATGGACGTTCCGCTGATCTGCAGCACCGGGAGCAACAGGACCGCGATCAGTACTGCGACTGCCGCTACTACCATCAGGGAAAATGCCGTGCTCTTCAGCACCCGCCTGTAGCTTCTCTTGTACTGCTCCTTCTTAAGCTCTGCTTCCAGAAGTTCCAGGCTAGGAAGTTCGACCGCCCCCACGCTTGGAGAACCCTTGACTCCCTCTCTATTTGAGCCCGCTAATCTCACATCTGTATCCGGTGTCTTCTTTTCCTCAATCACATTCACACCCGATCTCTTCTCCGGTTCTGTTACACTTACTCCTGATCCTGCTTCCGAACCTTCAGCGCCCGTCGCCGGAGCATTCATCGTTTCTGCAGCGTCCGCTCCCGAAATACTCTGCACCTCTGCGGTACCTGCTTCCGAAGCGTTCTGCACCTTTGCTGCGTCCGCTCCCGAAATATTCTGCGCCTCTCCCGCCTCTGCGGCGCCCGCTTCCGAAGCGTTCTGCGCTTCTTTCTCCCCTGACGGATTTATATTCTGCATATCCTTCTGTTCCATTACTTCCCAGACCCTCCTATATCTACAGGCTCAAGGGCTCTTCTTCCTTCCTGCCCCATACATCTCTGCCTGATGTTATACAGATATTGGTCTGCCGCCTGCTGCGCCATTTCGCAAAATCTGTTTAGCCGTAATACTGCGTCCGCTATGGAGTCCGACTGTTCCAGATGTGCCTGCCTGTCGGTACACCATATCTCCTTTTCACGCTTAAGTTCACCAATCTGCTCTTCCTTCTTCGTAAGCCGTCCCTGCAGACGCCCGATCAGGATATCTTTTTCTTCCACCTTTTTCCCAAGGCGCTCATTACTGTCTTCAAACTGCAGCCTTTCGCGTTCCTTCTCTTCCTGCTCGTCTTTTAAGTTGGCGATCGCCCTTCCTTGTTCCACCAGCAGTTGGAGTAGTTCCTGCCTCCGCAGCCTTTGTAATTCCTTTACAGTCATGCTAAGCCTCTTTCCCTTGTGTTTACCTCATAATGCATATTATGCGGTATATTTTTTATGGTTCGCTTCTGGCTATTCGGATTTTCTAGGTTAAATCAAGTATAACAAACGAATAGTCAAAAGATGCGTCAAAAATTCTTCAAAAAAGAGGTTGTTTCTATATTTTTTTTGCTGTTTTTACAATCTGGACAGCTATTTTCCACCCTTTTCCCGCTTTATACCGCCGATGAATTTCCGGAACAGACTCTTGTTCTGGCGGGAATTCGTCGATGTTGTCTTAACAGCATGCAATTCGGCATTCTTATCGCAAGCAGACGCTTCTGCTATGCATGCATCCGAATCAGCGGGATCTGGCGTGACAGATTCAACCGGTTCATTTTCTGCTTCGGCAGTCACAACTTCTTCTATAGATGATTCTGCGGATTCTTCCGCAACGTTAAGAACCTCATCTGTATTTTCTACCGTCTCGGGTTCCGAAACCGCAGTCTCAGCCGGGGAAACCGAAGCTTCAAAAATCACAGATTCGGAGGCTATATGATCTTCTGTCTCAGCATTATTTATCGCAACCTCTACCTTTATATCGTCTGTATCTATGGAATCAATAACACTTGATCCAGGATTTCTTGCAACTTCGTTCTGACATGTATTCTCTTCTATGGCATATATATTTTCCGGATGCGCCAGATATTCTTCCGCTTCACGCTGCGCTTTCTCAAAGATCTGGTTGACTCTCTTCGCCACCTCCGTAAGAGAACCGATATTCTCCAGATTGATCCGCTTATCGGTATATAATGCTTTTAACTCTTCTCTGAGGCTGTGGATCGCGGCATCGCTCTGATTCAGGTCTTGTTTTAACTTCTCGATCAATGCATCCTTATCGTTCAATGCGGTCTTCAAATTCTCATTATGCGCGTGTAATCCTTCCAGATGTTCCGTCTGTCTGTCAAGCTCTTCCTGGAGCCTGACTTCTTCGTTACTCTGCGTCAATAGTATCTGGATCAGATCCAGGGATCTGAGTTTCCGAAATTCTTTCTCTGTCATGTGATAAAACCCCTTTTATATAAACTGTTATACCATTCTCTGATTATAGATGCATTCTATATTGCCGTGCCCAGGAAACCGTGTATGGTATACCCGTCTCTATTATACCTCATAATATGCATTATGAGGTAATTTTTTTGTGTTATTTTTTATGTTCCTATAAAAAGTCCCAGACAATCAATCTGTTGTTCCTGTTCTTCACAGCTCACCATCGTATAGATCCGTGTCGTATTGATGCTGGAATGTCCCAGCAGATCCGCCAGATGACAGATATCTCTTTCTACTTTATAATAGGTAAGAGCAAACAGATGCCGGAGGTTATGCGGCGATACTTTGCTCTTTAGGACCTTCGCCGCCTCGCAGAGTGCTTTCATCCCATGTAGGATATTGCTGCGGTCTATGGGCTTCCCGGTCCGTGTGACGAAGATGCTTCCGGAAGTGATATTCTTCTCCCGGATATAACGCTTAAGCTCCATACATAGTTCCACCGGGAGTATGACGATCCGGGTCTTCCCTTTCAGCGACACCGTCGCCTTCCGCACATGCAGCGCCTCCACTGTGATGAACCGCAGCTCGCTGATGCGGATTCCAGTCGCACAGATGGTCTGCATGATCAGGCTTAAGCATTTCTTCCCCTTCTTCTTCGCAGCCTCCACCAACCGGATGTATTCTTCCCTGGTCAACTCCCTCTCTTTGGCACGGAAAGCGGTCGACTGTACCTTGAAGAACTTCACCGCACAGTCCTCACACCTGATGACACGCAGGAAACTGTTTACCGCGGCAAGCATGGAATTCGCACTGGTAACCGCATAATTCTCAGCCAGATATTCCTTATAAGCGATCACAATGTCTTTCGTCACGATCTTGCCTTCTCCGACGAATCCTATGAACCTTGCCGCGTCACGCAGATACTTGTCAATTGTAGCTCTGCTCTTCTCAGCCTCCTTAAGCTCCTGCCCGAATCGTTCCAGCATTACGCTCATGTTTATCTTTTGTCCTCCCACGTATTAAATCCCCTCCCGTTCCCTGATATAATATGTAAAATTTACACAAAAAGTATAACAATAAAATTCTCGAAAGACAATCAGGATATTTCCGAAACGGAACATAACGCAAGAAATTTCAGAAATGATCAACCTCCGGATATTAAAACGAAAATCTTGAAAACCACACAAAAACATGCTAAAATTATTCATAAAAGTTATACTCCACAACTCCTAAAGGAACTCGGATATTACTCTAATCTAAATTTAACTCTTTATTTTAGGAGGTATCTTATGAAATTTCTTGTAAATCGAAAACTTGCTACACGTATCAGTATTATTATGACAGCAATTATCTTTGCCGGAATGATCCTTCTATGGTTCGTTGTATCTAGCCGCGCAGCCTCTATGGTAAAAAGCAATATCACGAATCAGATGACCGATGCCGTGGAGTCCAGGGCCGCGATCATAAATGACTATGTGGCTTCTGCAGAGGAATATCTGAAAGCGTTTTCCCTAAGCGGTGAAGTCCGCAACCTTCTCGCCAATCCGGAAGATCCCTCCTTACTTCAGAAAGGACAGAAATATACCGAAGATTTTGCAGCTGTCAAGGGTGTGTTCGAAGGATTGTACATCGGTACTCCCGACACTTATATTCTGACCCATACTTCTCAAGGCGCCATCGGCATGACTACCCGTGAAGGCGAATCTCTGGATGTTTTCCGCGATACGGTCCTTGCCGGGCCAGAGCTGACCAACTTAGGAATCATGGAGTCTCCGGGAACCGGAAGTATGATCATCTCTATGTACTATCCTGTTTTCGATAATAATATATGTATCGGTTACGTCGGCGCCGGCGTATATGCCAGCCGTCTTATGGATGCTTTGCTGAATCTGGACATGGAAGGCCTGCCTAACAGCGAATATGTATTCTTAAATACCAGCACCGGCAAGTATCTATACCATGAAGACGAATCGCTTCTTAATACCGAGACAACCGACGAAGGGTATCTTAAGATCCTGGAAAAAATTAATTCGAACGGCAGCACACAGGCAGGGACATATTCCTATCAGGATGAAAATAACGTAGACCAGCTGGTTGTTTACAAATACCTGAAAGACCGGGATTGGGTATTCATGGTCCGGGACAATGCATCCGAGGTCTACACCGAAGTAACAACCGTCCGCATCACCGTCGGAATTCTGTGCGCGGCTGTAGCGGCAGTCATAATATTTGTCTCCGTGTTGATCCTGTTCCGGGTAGGAAGGGAGCTTATGGTCATGGAAAATGCGATCAGCCGCCTGGGTAATCTGGAACTTTCTGCCGATCAGGAATTGGAACCTTTCTATGGCAGATATGATGAGATCGGCATGATCGCCCAGACCATTCATAATGTTTGTGACTGTCTCCGCAAAACGATCGAGGATATCGGACGCATCTTAGGAGAGATGGCAAACGGCAATATCGCCGTGGACGTTACCAAAAATGAATCCTATTACATCGGTGATTTCAAGGTCTTATCAGAAAGCCTTAAGAGTATTCGGACCCATCTTACCGACGTAATGAGGGACATCTCTGAG